>Ga0208274_1000885_pt1 | contig 14684 bp, 13 predicted proteins | sample ETNtaG_22_FD_185755 | JGI IMG/M metagenome (GOLD analysis project Ga0208274, IMG submission 185755) | Marine microbial and viral communities from oxygen minimum zone, Eastern Pacific Ocean - ETNP201306SV43 (SPAdes) (version 2) | ecosystem: Environmental > Aquatic > Marine > Oceanic ... | reverse complement strand
GAAAGTGCTTTCAAATCCACTTGTTTGTCTTCAGGAACTGTGACTAAAAAATGCCTTGATCCCTTTTTGTCACGTAAAAATAAATTTTTTGTAGAAGCACCTTCCAGTTCCGGAGAAAGTTTTTTTGACTCCTCAACTGTAAAAACAGCTTCATGATCGTGACGTTCATATTCAACTTGGTTAGCCTCAAGAAACTCGTAAATGTCTTTCACAATTTAAGAATATAAAAAGGTTTTTCAGCTTATGCCTGCCAGACTACTTCCACTTCAACATGGTCCAGGATGCCCTGAATAGGTACCGAAGGCTTACGAACACGTACAATGATATGGTCTATCGAATAACGTGACCGCATTTCCTCGATAATTCTGTTTCCAAGGGTCTCAATTAAGTTGAAACTTTTTTCTGCACAAACTCTGCTAACGATGCTGTGTGCATTCACATAAGAAACGGTGGCGCGTTCCTCATCTTTCCACGGAAAAGCAGGATTAGCGAGGCGGTACTCCAAATCAATTTCAAACCGCTGACCCAGAGTTTTTTCTTCCGGATGTACACCGTGAAATCCGTAAACAACAATATTGCTGAGTCTGATGGTAAAGTCTTGTCTGCCGCTCATTTTTTTTATTTAAAAAATTGGCTTAATAAAGCTGTTAAAATAAAAATCATAACCCATCAGGACAGTCCTGTGATTCGTCCATTTGAATCTATATCAATCTTTTGCACCGCGGATTCACGCGGCATACCCGGCATGAGCATCATTTTTCCGGTGAGGGCGACAATGAATCCTGCGCCATTTGAGACCTTTACGTCACGAACCTGTAAACGCCACCCTCGGGGTGCATTTCGTTTCTTGGGATCGTCTGAAAGAGATGCCTGCGTTTTTGCCATGCAAATCGGCCAGTCTGCCAACCCGTTTTCTTCTAAAACCTGAATTGATTTTTCAGCCTCTTCAGTATAGTCTACTCCGTCTGCTCTGTAAATCTCCCTTGCAACAGTTTCGATTTTGCTTTTAATTGGATCCGAAGTTTTATAATAAAAATTAGGTGTGCCTGGAGTTTCATCAACTATTTTCTTAATTTTGTTTGCGAGATCAAGTCCACCTTCACCGCCCTTTGCGACTACTTCACTGAGTGAACTTTGAACTCCCATTTCTTCACAAAATTTACGTACAATGTCCAGTTCAGCAGGAGTATCAGTTGGAAAGCGATTGATTGCAACCACCACGGGCAAACCGTACTTTTGTACATTTTCTGCGTGTGTACGTAAATTTTCACAGCCTGTTTTTAAGGCTACAAGATTTTCAGTACTGAGATCTTCTTTTTCAACACCTCCATGAAATTTCAAAGCTCTGACAGTTGCTACCAGAACCGCCCCGTTTGGTTTTAACCCGGCCTGTCTGCATTTGATGTTGACAAATTTTTCTGCGCCTAGATCCGCTGCGAATCCTGCTTCGGTAACAACATACGGTGCTAACTTAAGCGCTAAACGTGTGGCACTGACGCTGTTTGAACCATGTGCGATATTTCCAAAAGGGCCACAGTGTACAAAAACAGGTGTGTGCTCACAGGTTTGTACAAGATTTGGTTTCAGAGCATCTTTCAAGATAACGCATAGTGAACCGATACAGTTTAATTCTCTTGCAAAGACCGGTTTTCCGGAAGTGTTGTAAGCAACAACAATCCGTCCGAGACGTTTCCTTAGATCATTGATATCTGACGCCAGTGCCATGATTGTCATAACTTCTGACGCAGCTACAATGTCAAAACCTGTTTTGTGCGGAAATCCATCAAATTTTGAACCCAGACCTATTTCTCCATTACGCAATTGACGGTCACATAAATCTATCGTTCTTCTCCATGTAACTTTCTCCGGATCAATTTCCAGCGGATTTTCAAAATGCATTGAATTATCAAGAACAGCAGATAATAAATTATGTGCGGCTGCGATTGCGTGAAGATCTCCTGTGAAGTGCATATTGATATCTTCCATAGGTAAAACCTGTGAAAAGCCTCCTCCTGCAGCACCTCCTTTTATGCCAAATGTTGGCCCCATACTGGGTTCACGTAACGCCAGGGCATGCTTGACTCCGAGTTGTCCAAAGGCTTGTGCCAGTCCAATTGATGTGCATGTTTTACCTTCACCAGCAGGCGTAGGCGTTACCGCTGTAACTAAAATAAGTTTCCCGTCCGGACGATCCTTTACACTTTCCCAGACATCATTTTCAATTTTTGCTTTGTATTTTCCATATTGCTCAAGGTCATCATCTTTAATTCCGAGTTGTTGAGCTATTTCCGCAATCGGTTTCATCGCAGCATTTTGTGAAATTTCAATATCAGACGGAATACGCGGTAGTTCCGAATATTGTGCTGCTAAATCATTTTGGTCGGATTCCATGTTTTTGCATAAGTTAGTAGTTTATGATTTATAGAAGATCAATCTCAAAAATGAAGATTTATTATCGTTAATAAAACGGTATTATATTGCCAAATGTGACTGTACAAACAATCAGTAAAGCCACTTCAAAAGTCCCTATACTAATGCTTTGCTTTTCGCGAATACAGTTGTATAAGCAGTCGGAACAGCACGTCACAAACAGATGAAAACAGGTTCAAAATAGGGAATAATAAAACGATTGTTATCAAGTGTCAATCAATACATGTCAGTCCCGGAATACCCAAAATCATCCATTTTGTTCCATTTCTCATTATTTAAAATAAACCTGTAATATCAGCATTCTGGCAAATTTACGGCAAGACCGCCCAATGAGGTTTCTTTGTATTGATGCATCATGTCTTGACCGGTTTTATGCATTGTTACAATTACTTTATCAAGTGAAATGATGTGATTGCCGTCACCGCGCTTCGCCAGACGAGCGGCATTGATCGCTTTCAGGGCACCCATTGTGTTACGTTCGATACATGGAATTTGCACAAGCCCACCTACCGGATCGCAGGTCAAGCCAAGATTATGTTCCATACCGATTTCCGCGGCATTTGCAACTTGACGTGGTGTACAATCCATCACCGCGGCTAGTCCGGCCGCCGCCATGGAGCATGCAACACCAATTTCACCTTGACAGCCCACTTCTGCTGCGGAAAGAGAAGCACCCTCTTTGTATAAAATACCAACTGCGCCGGCAGTGAGCAAAAATGTTATAATTTTGTCTTCATTAAAATCTTTACGGAAACGATAACAATAGTGCATTACCGCTGGAATAACTCCTGCTGCTCCATTAGTTGGTGCGGTGACAATACGTGATCCGGCAGCATTTTCTTCATTTACAGACATGGCAAACAAACTGACCCAATCCATTATTTCAGCCGGTGAAGGCTCTGTATTTTTCATTAATTCTTTGTATAAACCCGGAGCGCGTCTACGTACGTTCAATCCACCCGGAAGATATGTCTCACTGGAAGACAATCCGCGTTGTGTCGATTCCTGCATGACTCCCCATATTTTCAGCAAACCATCCCAAAGATCAGATTCGGAACGCCATGTTTGCTCATTGATCCACATTAATTCACGCAGTGTCATGCCGGTTTTGTTAAAGTGCTCAAAGAGTTCTTTACAGGACTGAAAAGGAAAAGGTACTTGAGTACAGCCATTTTCAGTATCTTTCTGTATTTCTTCCTCGTTCAGGATAAATCCACCGCCGACTGAATAAAAATCCTCCTCACGTAATTTTTTCCCGTCTGAGTCAAAAACGGAAAAACGTATTCCATTTGAATGGTGCGGTAATAAATCATCATGATAAAAAATCAGCGATTCTTCTTCATTAAACCCAATTTTGTGTTCATTGAGCAGCGTCAAAGTCTTGCTTTTGCGAATATGTTTCAGGCGGTTTGGAATTTGTTCCGGATCAACCAAAGCCGGCTCTTCACCTTCCAAACCCATTAAAATCGCAGTGTCTGTTCCATGTCCTTTGCCTGTCAAGGCGAGCGAACCGAATAATTCTGTTTTGACTGTATGAATTTTAGCCAGTGGAAACTGCTCGATACAATTAAATAGAAATTGCTTGGCTGCGAACATTGGACCTACAGTATGCGAACTTGAAGGACCAATCCCTATTTTGAATAGATCAAAGACACTAATATTCATAGTTCCTCTATTTTTCTAAACACTTTTTATGCTCGTTTGCTTCTATTTCGTCTTCTCTCACGTTTTTGTGTATTTTCACTGTCTGCTGGTTCACGGTATTTTTTTATCCATTTAAAACAATGCGGATCGTTACCCATCATCACATCTGCGCCCATCACGGCCTGCATTACAGGTTCGTGAAGTGGATTAGTAATCGCTGAGGTAAGACCGGATGCGATTGCCATCGTCAGGAATGCTGCGTTTATTCCGTTACGATTTGGTAACCCAAAACTGACATTTGATGCTCCGCAAGTGGTGTTGACTTTTAGTTCATCCTGTAAACGTCGTACCAGAGTCATCACCTGTCTCACCGCGGAATTGATGGCTCCGATCGGCATAACCAGAGGGTCAACAACAATGTCTGAACTGGGAATTCCATAATCCGCGGCATGTTCAACAATTTTTTTTGCCACTGCAAAACGCACATCCGGGTCTTCGGAAATTCCTGTTTCATCATTGGAAATTGCGACCACTGCGCAACCGTATTTTTTTACCAACGGAAGAACCACTTCAAGCCTTTCCTCTTCTCCGGTAACAGAATTTAAAAGAGCTTTGCCTTGATAAACTTCGAGACCTGCTTCCAAAGCCGCGACTATTGAAGAGTCAATGGATAATGGAACGTTTGTCAGTGACTGCACCAGTTTGATCGTATCAGCCAAAATTTGAGGTTCATCGGCGAGGGGAATACCGGCATTCACGTCCAGCATCTGCGCACCCGCGGCAACCTGTGCTAAGGTGTCCTGTTCTACTCGACTGAAATCACCTTCCGCCATTTCTTTTGCCAGCATTTTACGACCGGTCGGATTTATGCGTTCGCCAATCATCACAAATGGACGGTTGGAGCCAATGATTACTTCTTTACTCGCGGAACTTATTACAGTATCTGTCATTTTTTTTTGTTATATTTATCAGGTTTCAGTTGTGTTTAAGCCTTTGTTTTTTACCAGTATTTTTAGAACTTCATCAGAAAAACTAGATTCCAGTTCTTCTGCGGTCGTGTTCGCGATAGTTTGCGGATCGCCTTGACAAGTTTCAATTTTCCGTCGCCAATCTTCCAGGTATTCTTCACTACCCTGGCGTCCAGCACGCATTGCAGCCCTGTCTATGGCAACCATAAAGCGTTTAGTTAGCTGTTTTTTGGCTGAAGTCCGTCCCTGTTTAACCACTACCTGAGACGGAATATCACGCCAATAAATTATTGTTTTTTTTGCCATATTTCCTTTTATCCGCCAGCGCGGATAAAGAGTGTTCCAATTCACCATAACCGGTGAAACGGTATTCGTACTCCAGTCCTAAACGCTCTGAAATTTCGTCGGCCTGTGTTTGTAATACCGGATTTTCCACCTGTGCCAGATACACCAGTTTTTTATAATGCTTGAAGTAAATTTTCAAAAGTTCCGGATGCCTGTCAATCTTCAAACCCTGCCAAACAAGTTTGTCAAAGACTTCCACCAAAAAATCGGTGAGAAAAAAACTTCCTGGCTCTTGATCCATCATTTCTGCAAATGAATCTTTTCCAGAAAAAAATTCATAACAATGTGCGCCGGGTAATCGCTGTACTTTAAATTCTTCCAGCAGAGAATCCAGCTTGCCTCCAGCTCCACAATCGGCATAACCGATAAAAATTTTGGAAAATTTTGTTTTAGCGCTTTGCAGATTGATTCGCAATTGATCAGCAATTTTTTCCGGACTATGATGTAGCTTTGCCGGCAAGTAGCGTGTTTGCAAATGATTCCATCCGTTCATACGAATCAGCGTGGAAATTTCCTTTGACAACGCACCACAAGCCAGAATTAAAATTTTGTCTGATGGCTCGAATCTCTCAGCCCATTTCTCTGGAGAAACGGTGTGTTTTTCCGGATTAGTATTACGACTTTTTTTTAGAAAGGCTATGCCACTTTCTACGTGACAGTGTTTGCCCTGCGATACGGTGTGAGAACCATTAGGAACGATCAATCGGCGCAGAGTTATATACCTCCTCAAGGATTATCTCGACTAGCTTGAATTCCGACTGTCCATTGACATCTTCAAAATAAATATGACTTGGCCACGCAGCACTGACATAATTGTCCTCAGGCAGATCAACGGTTTCACAAACACGTTTGATTGCTTCTACAAACGATTGCGCCTCTTCTCGAATCTCCACCTTTGTAGACTCCAAGTCATCAATACTGTTGCGGTCGATCTGGGGCGAACCGATACCAGATGTCAGAGGCATATTGCGCTTGATGGCCTGTTCTTCGTAGAATGAGATATCCACCTTGTCCGCCTCTAGCCGCATAATGAAAAGTTGGTTCACACTGACCTTGGCATCAGTCAGCTCAATCAGTTTATCCTTGTCCGGTGCCATGCACTCTGGAGCCTTGCGTCGTGAGGCGCGAACCTTCTTCTTCACCTCAGCCACAAAATCTCCGCGAAAATTATTGTCGAAGACCCGGTCAGCATAGTGTTTGTCCCGCAGCATGTGCCTGATAGAACGTATTGACATAGTCTTACAGTTCTCTGGGCCTATGAAGAAAGGTGATCCCGAGGCATCTGACAATTCAACCCATCCATTCGGAAATTTCTTGAAATGATGATCCATCCACGGTGCCAGAACCATATCTCCTAGATGGTCAAGCATCGAATTCACGGTGTCCGGATCATTCACTAAATCTGCTAGTAGTGGCTCCTGCCCATAGATGTCAGCTGCAAGACTATATGGTGCAGAAATCTGTAGAAGAGGTGGCATCCCGGTCAACTCTTCAGTGACACTCAGGATATCATCGATCGACTTGGGAACACCTATAGTGAAATCAGGTGTCTCAAGCAGATGCCAGTTGTCCTTATTTATTAAAATAGAATCCGGATCCGCCCCGGGTGGGAACCTGTCAGGGTACATCATCTTTTGTCCCAGCGTCTCACAAGTAAAGGCATAAAGTGCCCATGTCATGTAAAACTTGTGCACACCCAAAAGGCGGCTCACAGCCAGATTGGTGCGGACATACCTATACGGATCAGTGTTGTAGAAATCCCGGGACTCGATTCCATAGAGATCGTGCACCAGTGCCAGAGCCAGCATATGTACCGATGCAGTGGAATTGACCCGATCGGGCGGGGCGAGAATGGCAAAGTTTTCATCGAACGCTCCTGCAATGGCTGCATCTAAGATCTGAGTCATTTCTTTTTTTGCGTCCTTATCCCCAGTTTGCCAGCGTGTCAAAAGGTGAAGCCCGGTTGGAAATACATAGTTTTCAATTTTGGTCACGGGTCAGCCTATCCTTACCATACGTAAATTCACATCAACATTAGCATTCATATCGGATTACCTCAAAAAATTAGAATTTGTCTGAGTGCCTCACCGTCATCCAGACGATCCAAAGCCTCATTCAGTCCATCAAAGCTAAACCGTTCACCAATCAGTTTTTCAACAGGAAGGCTTTCATTCTTATAGAGTTCAATATAACGAGGAATGTCACGAGTTGGGACACAACTCCCCATGTAACTGCCTTTAATGACTCTCTCCTCAGCTGGAATAGAGAGATGAGATAGTGTAATTTTAGCGTCAGGACCAGGCATACCCGCAACAACAGTCATTCCCCCGCGCTTAGTAATCTGATACGCCAGATCTAAGGCTGGAGGGACACCAGCCGTCTCGAAAGCATAATGTACCCCGCCATCAGTAAGGTCAAGTATTTGCTCAGTACAATTTTTTAGGGTTGAGTTAAAAGTGTAGTGTGCGCCTAATTGACTGGCTATCAATAGTTTTTTTTCATTGACATCAACTACGACAACCTTTCCAGCACCTGACGCAATCGATGCAAGCAATGCATTCAGGCCGACACCCCCCAAACCTACAATCGCAACAGACTGTCCAGTACCTATCTTAGCTGTATTTACAACTGAACCCACTCCAGTAACAACTGCACAACCAAAAAGAGCTGCTACTTCGAATGGTATACTTGGATCTATTTTTACCAGAGCATTTTGGGAAATCACAGCATATTCGCTGAAGGCTGCAACTCCAGAATGGTGAAAGATGCGCTCTCCCTTATTGTGAAGTCTTGTTGTACCATCAATAAGAGTGCCGGCTTTATTGGCAATTGTGGCAGGTAAACAGAGTGCTGGACGACCCTCTTGACACATATCACACCGACCACAGCTTGCCACATAAACCGGCACCACGTGATCACCCACTGTAAACCCCTCAACTTCAGGACCAACTTCACAAACAATCCCTGATGCCTCGTGTCCAATAACCATCGGCATCGGCCTGGCACGCTCCCCAGTTATAGCCACTAGATCTGAATGACAGAGTCCCGCGGCTTTTATCTTTACTAAAACCTCTCCTGTCTGAGGTGGATCGAGTTCAAGCTCCTCTATGCTTAGTGGTAGGCTACTCTCATATGGTCGGGATTTTCCGGACTCCCTTAATACAGCGGCTTTAACTTTCATTGTTGATTTCTATGACATTATAACTTAAATGTTTTCAAGATACCTGATTAAGCGTTTCGTTAATGGATGTTTCGAGGATGTTCATTCCTTCTTCAATAATTTCTGTTGAAACAGACAGTGCTACAAGTATGCGAATTACATTTCTTGCGGGACCAGCCGTAACCAAGACAAGACCTTTAGAAAGTGCAACCTTAACAATTTCTGCTGTAAGTTCTGCTGCAGGTTCGTGAGATTTAAGATCACTTACTAATTCAATAGCATTCATACATCCTAAACTTCTAATATCACCTATACAATTCCATGGGTTCCTGTCCACCATTTCTTTGAAGTGCGTGTCTATAAGAGTACCTAGCTTAAGTCCCTTTTCGAGTAAATTTTCTTCTTCTATAACGTCAAGAACAGATAGAGCGGCAGCGCATGCCAATGGATTTCCACCGAAAGTACCTCCAAGTCCTCCTGGAGGCACACTATCGATTATCGTTTCACGTCCAACTATGCCAGATAATGGGAGTCCTCCCCCCATGCTTTTTCCTATACATGTTAGGTCTGGAGCAATCCCGAAGTGATCCATCGCGAACATCTTCCCAGTACGACCAAAACCTGATTGTATCTCATCGGCTACCATAACAATTCCATGTTCGTCACAAAGTTCACGTAAATATTCCAAGAACAATGGTTCCGCTATGTTGTATCCACCTTCCCCCTGTACTGGTTCAAAGAAGGCAGCGGCGATCTGAGTAGGCTCTATTTCACTTCCAAACAGGGTTCCAAATGCACGTTTAGTATCATCAAGGGTAATTTTATGATATTTATCAGGAAATGGAATTCGGTATATTTCCGTTGGGAATGGCCTAAATCCAATCTTAAAAGGGTTCATACGGGCACTTAACCCCATTCCCATATAAGAACGGCCATGATAACCATTTGTAAAAGTAATTAGGCCGGGTCGTTGAGTGTAAAACCGTGCAATTTTTACTGCATTTTCGACAGCTTCACCACCTGCAGAAAAAAACAACGATTTCTTCCTGAATTCTCCTGGAGCAAGAACATTCAGTCTTTCAGCAAGCTGTATATAATTTTCATAAGGACTTATCTGGAAACACGTATGTGTGAAAGCTCGTGATTGTTTTTCAATTGCTGATATCACCTTGGGATGCCCATGACCTACATTCTGACACCCGATTCCACCCCCAAAATCAATATAACGATTTCCTTCTACATCCCAAACTTCTGCTCCCTGTGCTCTGTCTGCAACAAATGTAGACGAGTAAGCGAGGGCCCGTGCTACACTCTCATTTCTGCGCTGGTCAATTTCAGCGTTAGTTGTCATTTTGAATCCTTTTCCAAAACAGTAATTATTATCTTGTTGTAAGTTAGCTGTTTATAATAATTGTATATAATACAAAATTATCTAAGATAACCTGCAAACAATTTAAACTAAGTAGTCAGTTATGTGGTTTCGATCCTTGATCTATATAATTCTACAAAATAGGAATCCATCTAACTTCAAAATAGCAAGGGCATAGATATGGATTCCTAACCCAGATTTTGATAATTATATGAATTTATGTATTCCAGCCGGAGAAATGACTCCGGCTGGATATTAATGAAGATTAAAATTATTGAAATTGAGAAATTATGGAAGCATTGAGGCTACTTCTTCAGACAACTCCTGTTGAAGTGCTACCATATCATCTGCTTCACCTGTCACAATCGACTCTAGAGCATCATAGATGAGTTGAGTGATTGCAAGGCTGTTGTCACCAGGATAAGCAATCCACTCTTGGAGTAGACCAGCCTGACGAACAGCAGTGTGCTTGTTGGGATTATCCCTGTAAAAGTCTCCCAACATCTCATTGGCAGCTTTATTTGGAGGCATATAGCCCGTGGTTTTCGCAACAACAGCAGCACCTTTACCAGATGTACAGAACTTGACGAACTTCCATGCTGCATCAATTTCTGCATTACTGCCAGTTGAAACCATCATAACCGAGTTCCCACCTGCAGGTAATCCCATGGGAGGTCTTCCCATTCCGGGGAATTCAGAGGTTTTATAAACAAAATCACCTTTTGCCCTTTCAATGGCTCCAACTGCTGAGGTTGACCAGAAGAACATTGCCACTTTGGCTGCATTAAAAGGCTTTGCTGCATCACCAGCAGCAAGGTTCTGCATTCTACAACCTCGGAATAACTTCTTCATTGTATTCAGAGCATTTAAGCCAGCAGCTCCATCAAAATTTACCTTACCATTTTTAAGAATAGGCTCCCCTTGGCTCCACATCAAAGCTTGTAAAAACCAGTTACCTGTTATATTCCAACCCCAAAAAAGTGGATTGTCGTATCCAACTGCCCTTAGCTTATCACAGGCAACAATGACCTCATCCCATGTGGTAGGAAAATCTTTTATACCCGCCTTGTTCATTGCATCCATGTTATAGTTGCCAACAGGGAGTGAGACTGAAAATGGCAATCCATATACTTCCCCATTAAATGTGCCAAGATCTAACATAGCCTTGTGATAGCCATCCTTAGCAAAATTCGCTTCTTTCGCTATAAATGGTTCAAAGGACTTTGCAATCCCCTTTTCTACGAACATAGACTGACGATTAAGACCTTGAAAAGTAACGTCAGGCAATTTACCTGCTACTGATTCTCGCAGAATCGTATTGGCCGCATCTTCATAGTTATCATAGGTGGCACGCAGCTTAACCTTGATACCAGGGTGAGCTTTTTCAAACATTGGTACGATTGTATCCTTAATTGTTACATCGAACAATGCCGAATAGGGATACCCAACCTCAATTGTTACGGCAGAAGCAGCAGATGATACAAAAAGAACCAAGGCCGCGGAAACTGCAGTAAATACATATTTGATTTGCATAAAGCAACTCCTTATCCTGAAGCCCCGTTAACTATGGAAGACAGAATGGGGCTCCCCAGTTTCTGTTTCCCAAAAACGATGAAAAGATCCTAGAGAAACCGATCTCCTAGATTGAACTCACCGTCATTTCATGCCCGTTAGTGTTATTCCTTCTATGAATCTGCGTTGAGCCAATAAAAAGGCAACTACTAACGGTGCAACAATTACTGTTGCAGCCGCCATCATAGGCCCATATTCATTACCATCCATATCTGATTTAAACATTCTAAGTCCTAGGGGAGGTGTCATTAGATCCTGGTCACCAGTAATTACGACTCTGGGCCAGTAATAATCATTCCAATGAGCAACTACTGAAAAAATTGCAAAAGCAAGCAAGGCGGGGATTGCAGTTGGAAGCATAACTTTCCAAACTATTGAGAACTCACTCATACCATCCATCCTGGCAGCATTGATTAAGTCATCAGGTACAGTCTTAAAAAACTGACGCATTAAAAAAATCCCGAAAACTGATATTGTCCAGGGAATCACAAGAGCTGCAAAAGTATTTGTTAAACCAAACTTAGCCAGCATAAGATATAAAGGAAGTGCTATAGCATGAACAGGAATTAGGAGACAAAAAATCACCAATCCAAAAACAACATCTCTGCCCCAAAACTTCAATTTTGCCAAAGCATATGCGCATGGTAGAGCAATTAAGACTTGAATTGCAAAAATAGATAAAGTAACTATAACACCGTTCAAAAGATAGCGTAACAAAGGCGCTTCTTTAAAAGCGGCCTTATAATTATAAACAATTGGAAGCATAGTACATTCTTCATTAGATCGCCCTGCCTTTAAACACCTGTGATCCGTCATCATCTCCTGTGCACCAAAAAAACCGCCTGAAATACTTTGTATTTCTGAAGGTGATTTCAATGAAAAGGAAAGCATCAAATAGAAAGGTAAAATTACAACTAAGGCACCTAATATTAAAACAATATGTTTTCCAGCTTCTGAACCCCAGTTAGTTAGATGTTTCATGAGTAATGTACTTTCCTATTAATGAAATAGACCTGTGTTAGAGTAAGTATAAGGACAAAACCAAGAAACACTATAGTTAGGGTGGATCCCATGCCAACTAAATTTTGTTTTACTCCTTTTTCGAACATAGCATAAACCATCACATATGTCGACTTGCTAGGCCCTCCACGAGTTAGTGCTTCAACTGTATCAAAAACTTGAAATGAACGAATTGAAGTTATTGTTACCACGAAAACATGAGTTGGACCTAACATCGGCCAGGTTACAAGTTTAAATTTCTCCCATGTGGAATTTGCACCATCCATCTCCGCTGCTGCGTATAAATCGCGTGGCACTGAAGTTAATCCAGCCAAATAAAGCACCATGTTGAAACCGAATGCCTGCCATATTCCTATGAATGAAATAGAACCCAAGGCATATTTTCTGTTCCCCAACCAATTAGGCATTCTATCACTACATAGTTCTCCATACCAACTTTCTGTTGGATTGAATCCCAACCATGTTCCAGTAATAAGTTTATAAAACCATCCAACACTACATCCATCATCAAGAAATTTGTTTATAACTCCCATGACAGGATCAAGGGCGAATTCCCAGGCATATGCCATTGCTAAAAGTGTCGCCATTACAGGTAAGAAGAAGATTGCTTTATAGAATTCTCCTCCAAAACGCAATGATGAGATAAGCATTGCCGAGCCTAACCCAAGAAGAACTGAAATGGGTACCACTATGACTACATAGGTCAGCGAGGCAGTAAACATTTTTTTATAACTTGAAAACTTGCCCAGTGACTCATAATTTTTCCAGCCAATCCATCTAAAATCACTGCTGCCGAGATTATAGTCAGTGAATGAAAATGTCGCCGCCACAAAAACAGGCAAAATTAAGATTACAAACATGAGTATAACGGCTGGACTAACAAACCAGAAATGAGAACGTGAGTGGCCCATAATTAAATCTTAATTTCTATGATTTACTTTCAGTAGGAAGACTTTGTCCATTTTCCTCGAATGCCATAACCTTATCTGCCATCCATCCAATCTTAACTATGTCATCAATTTTTGCATCAATAGCTTTTTCTGGTTCACTCCTAACTATCATTTTGTGCTGACCGTCTTTCAGATTTACATGAAGATAAATATCGGAACCAAGATTTTCTTTGTAGGTAATTTTTCCCTCAAAACAAGTTTTACTGTCTGATGAAATCAACTCAGTGTGTTCAGGCCTGAAACCGAGCATAATGTTTCCTTGTTTCTGAGTTTGAAGAGACATAGAAATTGGAAGCCCCATACAAGTTATTTTTCCCTTGCTATCACTTTCTGCCGGGAGGACATTGATTTTTGGACTACCAATAAATTCTGCAACCTTGAGGTTAACCGGATTATTGTAGATCTCAGAAGGTGTATCGTGTTGGAGGACCTCACCATCCATCATTACAGCCATTCGATCTGACATGGTCAGAGCTTCGGCTTGATCATGAGTGACGTAGATAAATGTTGTCTTTAACTTTCTGTGGAGCTCAGAAATTTCTGCACGCATATGAACTCTCAATGCTGCATCAAGATTGGATAATGGTTCATCCATCAAAAAAGCAACAGGTTCCCTAACCATTGCCCTGCCAACAGCTACCCTTTGCTGCTGGCCTCCAGATAGTTGTCCTGGTTTACGCTCCATAAGATGTGTTATTTGAAGGGTTTCAGCAGCTTGAAGGACTTTTTCGTTCAAACCGATCATCTTGGAACGGCGTTTAGGTAAAAACCAGTTTAACAATGGTAAACGTTCCAAACTTGACAGTCGCCGAAGTTTAAGAGGTACCATCAAATTTTGCTGAACAGACAAATGAGGATAGAGTGCATAGCTTTGAAAGACCATAGCCAAATCACGTTCGCTGGCTCTTACTTTATTGACTTCTCGTCCATCAATGATTACATCACCCGATGACTGAGACTCAAGACCCGCTATGATTCTTAAAAGTGTAGATTTCCCGCATCCTGACGGTCCTACAACGGTAATGAACTCACCGTTGGCAATCGATAGGTCCAGAGACTTAATAACTTCATTGTTATCAAAAAACTTTGAGATCCCTTTGAGTTTTATATCAGACACAATTAATTTTTTCCTGTTATGTTAATGGCCAGTCTCGAGTTTTGTTTTCTCTTGAACTTGGACAAAATTATTAATAATCCGTTGAATTATGATTTAAGTCCCGATATTA
>Ga0208274_1000879_pt1 | contig 14713 bp, 13 predicted proteins | sample ETNtaG_22_FD_185755 | JGI IMG/M metagenome (GOLD analysis project Ga0208274, IMG submission 185755) | Marine microbial and viral communities from oxygen minimum zone, Eastern Pacific Ocean - ETNP201306SV43 (SPAdes) (version 2) | ecosystem: Environmental > Aquatic > Marine > Oceanic ... | reverse complement strand
ACCTGCAAGTAAACTTTGACAACTGCGGCATGCTCATTTGAAACTCCTCTGCTTAAGTTTAAATTAGCAGAAGTGTTTCTTAGCAATAATGGCCAGGTGGTACCATATAGTTTGACGTCACATAGTGGATACATATGGATAGGACAAAACACAATGCCAGACGATGTAACCTTTTCGCGTTCGTCCTCGGTAAGGTGGTGATGAAGCTTACGGGATGGAGAATTGAAGGCAATCTACCAGAGAGTCGGAAAATGGTTGTCATCGCCGCTCCGCACACCAGTAATTGGGATTTCCTTTATCTCTTCGCTGCTGCTTACAGTTTTCGCATGAGCATCAATTGGCTGGGCAAAGATAGCCTTTTCTCTCTTATCCTTAGCCCATTTCTTAAATACCTGGGGGGAATTCCGGTCAATCGATCCAAGCGCAACAACATGGTCAAGTACATTGCCGATATCATCAATAGTTCAGATCAATTCACCATGATCATCCCACCTGCAGGAACACGTTCAAAAACAGACTACTGGAAATCCGGTTTTTACCAAATAACACTGGCTGCACAGATACCGATCGTTTGTGGTTATCTGGATTACAAAGAGAAAGTTGCATGCCTGGGTGTGTCCTTTATCCCAACGGGGAACCTGCGTCAGGATATGGATCGAATTCGGGAATTCTACTGTGGTAGAAACGGTAGACACCCGGAAAACACCAGCCGCATCCGTTTGAAGGAAGAGGATGCCAATCGGCAATAGCGAGTATATGATATCGTCGTCACTACAGAGGATTTATCATGAGTTCATCTAATAAGCCAAGCTTCCTCGGCACACTTAACGCAATTGTTAATGGCGAACGTCGAGGTTTCGAGTTTCTTGACGCCTGGGCATTGAAGACAAGGAATGCCGAACTGTCCGGTATGCTCAAGACTGTATCGTTACGGGAAGCAGAACACGCTGCAAGTTTTGAAAAACGCATGTGTGAACTGGGTTACGGTTTGCAGGAAAGGGAAGATCCGAAATTCAAGAAAACCATGAAAATTGTACAGTCCGATTTGGACGATGTTGAGAAATTCGAGAAGCTAGGTATTGGTCAAAAAGAGCAGGAAGGCGAAGACCAGCTTCTGCAATTGCTAGCGGATAAGAGCATTGATCCTCATACAGCAGCTTTACTTGGCAGATTTATCGCCGAAGAAAGGGATAGCGGCCACCTCCTGCAGCAGGCTTATCAATGCGCCAAGGGAATTGATCCGGTTCCCGAGGAGAAAGCCACCCTCACCGATATCCAGGAGCAACTCGCGAAACTTACGGAAATCGTTGGCGAATTACAGAATAAACCAACAAAAAAAAAGAAACCGCGTGTGAGTGCGGTCAAATAGTATGGCAAGAGAAAGCAATACTTTTATCGTTTACATCCTATGGTTGACATTCGGAATCTCATGTCTGAACTCCCCCTCTGCTTTTTACGTGATTGTATTTTAGGACTGAGATAGATCCAATAACGCCCGAATAAATCCTGACAAAATAGATAACAGGTTCAATGAATCGAAACTGAGTAAAGCCGCATGGTCGAACGCCTTTAGATTCATCCGAGAGTCTGTCCGTTCTCGTGCCAGCGCCTACCCAGCCCCTTCCCCCTGTCGTTCCTGAAGTGGACCTTGGTAGACCTCTTCACACCCAGCCAGAAGTAGCAAAGACGCGATCAAAATCAGCTCTCTCATCCTGTAACCCCGTCATTTAGGTCGCAACCTGAATTCGTCATAAGGCTTGGCCCAGTAGCCCATCGAGCTTTCGGCACTCAGGGCCGCACGTTGGTGAACTTGAGCGTCCACCCTTTCTTTTGCAGTGAACACAACCTCAAACGCCGGGACCGAAGGGTAGTGGGCAAAACCGTAGGTATCATATTTACGCGCATCAGGTCCGACCACGACGCTGTCGATACTGCCCACCTGACTTATTTGGGCACCCATCCTCCCTAGCACCCGGAAAGCTTTCTCCTTGTAGCGGTCGAAGACTTCTTCACTGTCCGCATCGACACCTTGTTCGTCATCGAGGATGTCGGGTGATTCGTTGAAAGTAATGAGGTTGAGCAACAAGAGTTCATCCCGATAAGATCCAGTAAAGAGCTCGGTCCAACGCTGTGCGTAGCGTGGGTCCGGAACCACTGACTCCATCGGAGCTCGTGCCCCAACCTCAACCGTATCGTCATCCAGAAAGCTCCGTAGGCGGAGATTTGTCAGGAAGTGCAATTCCGGCGCCATTGGTTCTACCCTCAACAAGTGATATCGCGCCAGGTTTTGCTGTGCATCTATACGCGCAAGGAATACCTGATAAGACACTTCATCTTCGAAACTAACGGTCGCCACCTCATGCCACTCTCCCAAGTCTTCCCCGCCGAGCTGCACAAGATCATGCGCCGCAAATTCCACTCGACCACCTTCAAAGAGTGGGTTTCGCGTGGCAGGTAACCAGTCCACAGACTCCGCATGCTGAAGAAACACAACGACCGTCAGCTCGGGTAAAAAGTAGCTACGAATGGCATAACCGACCATTACCAGGAAAAGAAAACCTGCTCCGACGCGGATCGCCCAGTGCCTACTGACGCTCTCCATCGAGATCAATCTGCCCATCATTCCATCCCTCCTCAGATTTTCGAATTCGACGAGTCGATTCTGTTAATCGAAGTCTATCTACCAGGAATCCCATAACTTCATACCCTGCCAATATCCTACCCAAGTGCACGCACTGCACTAGTAGCGTCCTTGCCGACACCGCCAAACCTGGTCTCAGTATTTTAATCTACCCTAACCATCAATGGGGTAATGACAAATTTTTTTCGTGCGGGTTTCAATGCCATCAATGAAAGCAAAAATCATTTCTTCCCCGCTCAGCCTACGAGTAACCGCATCAAACAAATTAAAGAGTCTGAAGAACATCACCCCATCATCAAAGTGATTCGCAGTCCTGAAGTTATTACAAGCTGGACCAATATCTCTCGCTCCGTTTCTTAATGTTCCATCTACGCGAAAATCATGAATTGTTCTGTACGCCGTCACCACCACCCGATTTCCACATTGTTCTATACGTTCCAAATGACCGGTACGCCCTGATATACCGTGCCAAAGGCCCCTCATGTCGACTACTCCTTCAGCTAGCGGCTCAGTGCAATTGATCTAAGCTGTTTAGTCGAGATCATTAATCACGCCCGATCCGCCGTACAATGGGCTGTAATGTCCTCCAATCGATTTCCACTTACCATTTTGTTTAACGAAAGTTTGCGATGCTCTTGTTCTATAATTCTCTGCGATCACTTTTCCACCCAGACCAGTTACGTTACCTATGAGGTAGTAATTGGTGTAGGCCACATCTTTCTTTTTACCCACAATGCTCACCTCAATATGATGGGGCCTGGCATTAAGGGTATTCTTGTCACGTTGTAAGTTTGATTGCATTTCCTTAGGAGTTTGAAAATTCCATAGACCACCTTGAGAGCTTGCCGCCCAATTTCCATCCGGATGTACAGTGGATATATCTATCGTTTTATTGGACCAATTAGCCCAATATTGTTCTATCTGTTTGACTAAATCCTCTTTATCACCAGCGTAAAGTTGAGCCGGATTCGACAATATTAAACTGATAGCTACTAGAAATATTTTTTTCACTTTAATTCTCCTTTATTTATTGATCTGAACTTTTTAGTCAAGATCAAAAATCACACCAGATCCACCGTATAATGGGCTGAAATGTTCTCCAATCGATTTCCACTTACCGTTTTCTTTAACAAAAGCTTGCGATGCTCTTGTTCTATAATTCTCCACGATCACTTTTCCATCTGGACCAGTTATCTTACCTACAAGGTAGTAATTGGCGTAGGTTACATCTTTATTCTTACCCACAATGGTCACCTCAATATGATGAGGTCTGGCATTAAGGGTATTCTTATTGGCTCCTGCTTGTGATTGTGCTTCTTTAAGGGTTTGAAATTCCCATAGACCGCCTTCAGAGCTTGCCCGCCACGTCCCATTCGGATGTACCGTGGGCGTATCAACCGTTCTATTGGAAGTATTAACCCAATTTTGTTTTATCTGTTCGATTAAATCTTCTTTATCACCAGCGTAAAGTTGAGCCGGATTCAACAATACTAAACTGATAGCTACTAGAAATATTTTTTTCACTTTAATTCTCCTTTATTGATCTAAACTGAGTATAGGAACCATTTACGCCTTATTCAGAGAAACCTGTTAGAAAGAGTAGTAGGTGCAATATCATAGTGACTACGTTTTTTATCAGAAGTAGCCATTCTTTCGAAAGACCAAGAAACAAATTACCCTAAACAACACCGCCAGGTTTTTTCTGTTACCTGGCCATAGTATAGGAACTCAACACCTTCCGCGTCGGTCATATGACCCACATGTAAAAAATATAAGTAAGATTTGATAGCTACAGGCCATTTACTATAGCACTATTAGGAATTAGCGCGCCTATTCGTTCTTGTTCCACCTACCGCCCTACTCCAACGCCGTACCAAAAAGAGTGCTATCCGTCCTGTCAGTTGAAAGCATACGCATGTACCAGGGTTGTTCTTATAACGATTGCGGCAGGGGCCTGGTTGTTAGTTATGGAGGTGCGTCAGGAGCTGGTCGATATGCAGGTTGGGATGGACAAAATGCAAACGAGGCTCGATTGGTTTTTTGAAATACTTTATGAACAAGGACTAATACGAATCGCAGTTCCTATGATCAATCGTAATGCTCAGGGCTAGCCGATCAAACTAGCCCTTTATATTATCAAACCCGACTAAGCCAATTAGTTACCAGCCATGTTGGTGTTGAAGATGTCCCAATGCAACTTCCAGCCATCTTCCGTTTGTTTCCAGATGACTACATAACTACCATGGTCAAGGTGCTGGCCATCTTTAGTCTCTGTGACGTACGTACCTAGTTCTGAGGCTGTATCACCATACACTTCTACTTCATCTGATATTAACTGCACGAAAAATGTTCCATCGCCGACCATACCGTCCCCGATAGCATCCTTTCCTTTCAATGGCTCAGCGTTGGGTGCCATGTAGACCGCGTCGGTGGTGTAAAGCATAGCCGCACATGCTGCATCACCAGAGTTCATGCAGTCCATCAGTTTTTGGTTCACTGCTTTGATTGCTGCCGTAACGCCTTCATCGCCTAGATGGTGATCCGCATTGACCACACCGCCAGCGGCGATCCAAACAATCACTCCAGTTAATATTAACCGGAGTAACTTTACATTTATCCATAGTGAGTTATTCATAAGGTCGTTTCCCAGTCTTAATGGAATCCAGTCGATTGACCGACACTTCGTCATTTTACTGTACAGTTTCTACTGGAGTACAGGAACCATCATGAGCAAAGGGAATCTTGAACAGTTTATGAATCAGGTAGGAGAGGATGAAGAACTACAGACAAAGATTGGTGAAGAGATAGACGCCGAGCCGTTGATTGCGCTGGGCGCTGAATGTGGTTGTGAATTTACCGCGGCTGACTTACAAGAGTCGGCAGAGTTGAGTGAAGAGAAATTAGACGACGCATCAGGATGAATTCAGCGGGGCCCGGCGAATATGATAGTGCAGCAGCGGACATTTACGGCGGGGTCAGGGAATACCCAGTTGCCTTAAGATGTAAATGTAGTAGCGTCGTATTCCTCCCTTGCGCCTGACCAGCCCTTTAAGTCCTCTGTGCAGCCAGTGGGGCCATCTCACTACGACCCCTCACCTTCCACGGAATATAAAACAGCAAAATACTATCACTAACTACCTGGCTCTTTGTCTAGTCTGGCGCGCGGGCGAGATCCCCTTCCAGGTGGCGTGATGCGAGATAGAGATGTGTAGCAGACCACGCCATAGCTGCAGGTAAGAGGTAGAGCATGGCATGACGCAACGATTCGTCGCCGAAGGTGGGGAACAGAAGATCGCTTAGGTAGCCTGTTAGCCAGGGTCCGATGCCCAAACCGATAATGTTGAGAATGAAAAAAAGGATCGCCGATGCCAGCGCGCGCATGCGCAGTCCTACCAAGCCGTGGGTTATTGCCAGCGTGTTGCCGAGATAAACATTAAACAGGACGCCTGGCACGATGGAGACGATCAAGGCGGTATAGGCATTATCTACCAGGTAGGTTGCAGCCATAAAGGGTACGCAGACGACACCTGTGAGTGCCGGTAGTCGCATGTACCAGCGAATATCTTTAAGGGCGAGTCTCTCAGCGATAATACCACCACAAAAGACCCCTATTGCGCCGCCCAGGCCCATAATACCGGCAAGCCAGGTGCCGAGTTCTCCGGTGCTCATGTTATGGCTACGGATCATAAAAGACGCCGTCCAGTTAGAGGTCGAATAGCCCGCAAAGGCGTTGAGCGCCGCGCCGAATGCCATATGTCGAAAAGATAGGCGGCTCCAAAGCAATTTCAAGACGTCGGTAAAAGGCACGTTGGATTCTTCGGTCGCTTCGCGATTTTCTGATAGGCCGCGAATCGGTTCCTGAAGTGTGAAGCGCACAACGAGGGCGACCAGGATGCCCGGTAGACCTACGACCAAGAAGGCGACTCGCCAGTCGAAAATCTCGTTCAACCATCCACCAGCGAGAAAACCGAAAAGTATGCCGAAATTGACCCCCATAGAATAAAACGCGAGAGCACCAGCGCGGTTCTCAGGAGGGAAGATGTCGGAGATAATGGAGTGCGCCGGTGGGCTGCCCCCCGCTTCGCCAACGCCTACGCCCACACGAGCTAATAGAAGTTGGGCATAGTTCTGCACGAGACCGCTGATGGCGGTCATCAGGCTCCAAATGCCGACAGCCAGCGCGATGATGTTGCGACGGTTACTGCGGTCTGCCCAGCGAGCGATTGGGATACCAGCCGTGACGTAAAACAGCGCAAACGCGAAACCGGTCAACAACCCCAATTGCCAGTCCATGAGGTTCAGATCTATCTTGATCGATTCCTGTAGAATCGCGAGCAGTTGCCGGTCAATGAAGTTGAATGTGTAGACGAGAGTCAACACCCCCACCGCGTAGTATCGTGTGACCGTGCTGCTATAGGGATTTACCAGCGTGCTTTTCGACATTGTCACCCCAAACGTTTTATTGTTTTTATTCAGACTTGAACTGTACACGTTTATGTCGCCTGTGTGAGCATAGGAAGCATTCACGCCCTCTTCGGAGAAATCTACAGGTATCAAATCAAATGGTGCATTATTAGTAATAATTGATTAGTAATGATTGGAGTCGCATTGCACCATTTATTGCAATCAAGCAGGCACCATTTTACCTTATAGCAGAATTCTTGTTTGTTGAAGACGATGGGTGAGGAAATCAAAATAACAGCAGTCATTGGCGCTGGGGTTATAGGAGGAGGCTGGGCCGCACGATTGCTGCTGAACGGCATGAGCGTAAAAGTCCATGACCCATCTCCATTGTCGGAGAAAAACCTGAAAGAAATGCTCTCCAACGCTGAGCGCGCCTATTCAAAATTAACAATGGCACCGTTGGTTAAACCGGGAACCTTGGAGTTTGTCGATACTATTGAAAATGCGGTTCAAGGTGTTTCGTTTATTCAGGAAAGTGTTCCGGAGAATCCTGATTTGAAGCGTTCGGTTTTGAATGAAATTGACCAACATGCTCCGGAAACAGCGGTTATTTGTTCCTCCACTTCCGGACTAAAACCCTCTTTGCTGCAAAAAGGAATGAAGAATCCGGAACGTTTCTTGGTCGGCCATCCCTTCAATCCTGTATATCTTTTGCCTTTAGTTGAAATTTGCGGAGGTGAGCTAACTTCAACTGAGTCGAAAAAACGTGCCGCGGAATTTTACCAGGATATTGGGATGAAACCCTTGATTTTGCGTAAAGAAATTGATGCCTTTATTGCGGACCGTTTGCAGGAAGCAGTGTGGAGGGAAGGGCTTTGGCTGATTTGTGATGATGTAGCCACCACAGAAGAATTGGATGATGCGATTCGTTTCGGCTTCGGATTGCGCTGGGCGCAAATGGGATTGTTTGAAACTTACCGAATTGCCGGAGGTAAGGCAGGGATTCGTCACTTTCTTTCACAATTTGGCCCCTCGCTGCAATGGCCATGGAGCAAACTGACAGATGTTCCAGAATTGAATCAGGAATTAATTGACAAAATCGTGGAACAATCAGACCAGCAGTCCGGTAAACATTCGATTCGTGATCTGGAGCGAATTCGTGACAATAATCTGGTTGCCATCATGCAGGGTCTTAAACTCCAGGATTGGGGCGTGGGTGCAGTTCTCAAAGAATACGAGGAACTGCTTTACAAAAAAGCACATTCCGCTGTCGCCTCCGGTGACGCAGATTACTCAAAGCCTTTGCGATTGCACGATTCCAAAGTTCGTCCGGACTGGCTTGACTACAACGGTCACATGACTGAAAGCCGTTATCTGCAAGTTTTCGGGGATACCACCGATGCGTTTTTACAGTTTATCGGTATGGATGAAGAGTACCGTTCGGAAGGTTTTTCCTTTTACACTGTGGAAACACACATTCGGCATTTACGTGAAGTTGCAGGCGGTGAATCGCTTTCGGTGGAAACCCAATTACTCGGTTTTGATGAAAAACGCTTTCGGATTGTCCACATGATGATTCATCCGGAATCCGGAGAAATCCCGGCAACTAGTGAACACATGCTGCTGCACGTAGAGACAAACGTAGGTCAGGCTTGCCCAATGGAAAAAATGCTGCATGAAAAACTTACAGAAATCTGGAATGGGCATCAGAATCTGCATATTCCCGACTATGCCGGAAAAGGAATTGTGCAATTACAAAAACCTTTAAAATAATAATTGGATTTAGTACGTAAAATTTGATTTAGCTGAATTCTGACATCGTATATAGATGTGACCAGGAAAAGCTATTTCGCCTTTCTCACACTATCGCCGCTTTGATGAAAGGTACTGAACAAATCAACAATGTGCATGCATGGGTAACTAACAAAGGAGTTTTATGAATTATGAAGTGATCATTACCTGCGCAGTGACACATGCGCAGTGACAGGTTCCGGATACACTGCTGAAAAACATCCTGATCTTCCAAAATCACGTGCTATGGAAAATGCCCTGTAGCTATCAAATCTTACTTGCAGGTTTCTCTGAATAGGCCGTTAATGATTCCTATGCTCATCTGGCTGAAGCCTCTCTGTAAGAACTGGTCAACATTCGATGCAAATTAAGGGGGTAGATGGGTCATTTTTAGAGGCAATTCAACACCACCGGATCCCTTTTTCAAAACCTGCCCATTGGTTATAGTTTTCGGTCTAATCATTGTTGCAGATCGTAGTCTGATGATGGTCATTCCTAGTGTCAAAATCTGGTAACTGTCCTGTTAGACCTTCTTAGCTGCAACGCACTTAGAGGTATAGGCATCTTTAGTGCCGCAGCTGCTCTGCTTTGGATATATGCCAGTTTCGTCTTCTTGCGTACGTGAAAGCCGCCTCGGAGGCTGAGGAATACTTTTTACGGATACGGCGGCGTATATCTTTAACCCACTTCTCGTTATTATTGCTCCTATGAGACTCCTGCTATTAAGGCTAAGTTATCAGAAGTCTTTCTTATTAATTAGGTCAATTCTGTTTCATATGCTTTGACGGGAAACAACGTTGCTATGTTTAACAAATTTATACCCTTTGTTGTCACTGGTCTTTTGACCACAACCATCATAACGGTCATCGCGGGCATAGATAAAGCGCACGGCGAAACATCTCAGCTTGAAACCAGGAGATCTATTATCGTCGGTGCGCCGAGCACAGATCTTAAAGCGTCAACTGGATTAATCGATCGATATGCACTGCAACTGCAAATCGAAATGGATGCTCTGCCCATAGAGGTTCCGCAGACGCCACTCGATGCTGACTTCCTCTACCGCAGGTGGCTAGCTCTGACTTCATCAAAGGAGAATAAGACCGAAGCTGTTCTTGAAGTCGGTGTGATACCCGGGTTCGAAGGCCGGCTTGATCTCTATCTAAAGGGAAACGGAGGCATCGCTGAACGGCAGATGGTCGACGCCAAGAAGAGTTTAATCAGCATAGTTGAGCGCGAAATAACTATCATGGAACACCCAGAACCTGATGCCCTGGCCTATCAGATGTATCACCTGAGTTATTTACAGGCTGACCGCGCAATTGCTCTGCTCAAGGCTCTCGGTTATAGCACCATCGAATATGCTACAGGGCCAGGAGACTCACTGTTTGACAAGTATTACAACCCAAGGCAAAGCGGCGGTTGGAAGCTACCAGTTATTGTGAAGCTTCCCGATTCAACAAAAACCAGTTTAATGGACAAGCTCCCGGGTGCCGTAACCAGACAACAAGCCCAGAAGTTCGATCAGCGGAGTTCCCAATATACCGCTGTCCCTGATATTGGAGGGACCTATCTTCACCACAGTACTTCTGGCGACCCCCAGCAGAGATTACTTCTAGTTTACGATAAGAATAATCCCAAAGCCGTGGCGAAGCTATTGACACTTCTCAGAGAGCAAATCGATAGACCTGCCCGACAAATTATCATTGAGGCCCTAGTGATCGAGGTCAGTACTGAAAAACTCAGCAACCTTGGCCTGGATATAGTGGCCTCGGAAGGAAAATTCAGCACAGATTTCTCTCGAAGCCTTGATGGCTCGACCGAACCCTTTACTTTTTCGTTTACTGACTCAGGGTATGAGGCTTCTGATTACCTACAACTGCGCCTAAATGCTCTAGTTGCTAGTGGAGACGCTGAGATCTTAAGCAGCCCATCAGTGCTCGTACTCGATGGCAGGCAAGCACGAATCCAGATCGGACAGCAAGTACCTGTCGTTAAATCGACAGCAACGAATGCCGGCATCATCTCGGCCGTCGACTACTTTCCAGTTGGCATTGTGCTCAATCTTCGTCCACGGCTCAATGAGGATGGTTCAGATGTCACTATGCAGGTCGAAACCATCGTTAGTTCCATCAGCCAAAATCCTTCAAGCAATCAAGAAGTTTTTGTTGCACCAACCATAGATAATCGACAGGTCCAGACTTTTGTTCGTGTTGGCGATAACACCCCATTTATTATTGGTGGACTGATATCTACCGATTCCAGAGATGTAGTCTCACGAGTTCCGCTCTTATCCAAAATACCAATCTTTGGTCGAGTCTTTACCCGAAAAAACCATGATCAAATAAAGAAAGAGGTGATTATTGTATTAACCCCTCATGTCATGCCCCTCGATGAGAAGAGCTTCAGCTATCTGCTCCCTCAGGATTCGGACGCGTTCAACTCTTTTGGCAACATCCTGTTTAGGAATGCCTATCGAATCAAGGCAGATGATGTTTTCGACCTTCGGTTCGTGTACGACTCCGATTACTATCGGAAAGAAAGGACGAGACTCGAAAGTGCCATATCGTTGACTGCAGACCTGAGTCAACGAATCCTTCTCGAGGGCCTCAAAGACCAAGTCCCAGGCGAAGAAATATTAGTAAGGCGGATGATCTGGGAAATTGTGCATAAGACAGAATTTACGGACCACATTCCAATAGATCGCATTATTCTCTTCAAGAACGCACCAGATGCGGCTAATGAAAGCGGTTTCACGACAGAAATCCTGAGCAACCATTGGCAGCCTGGTACGAGTGATATTCTAATTTCTATCGATCTCCAGCGCGAGAGCACACCAGAGCATCCGTTCGTGCAACCGCTGGCCACCCTTGAAAGCCTGGATATTAATATTACTTCCAGTGAATTCTTCACCCGTCAACTCATCAAAGCAAATCCAAGGAACGAATCGGGTATCCCTTTGCGAGCTAGCATTCTGCTTTCTGACGTTCAACTATCTGGTAATCGGGGCGCTAGTTCACTAGAGGTCCTACAGGGTGTTCTGGTTATGAAGAAAGTCCTAGCGCTAAATAAAGGCATGCCCTTAACTTTGAAAGCGTTCCGGGAAGGTAGACAGATTATGTTCCCGACCGCAGAAGATTTAGCCAACAGTTATCACTTGATTGACCGTGACGTGGCCCGCTACTACTACGAGGTCATCCAATACTACCCAGAATTCGAAAGGGCATTCCGCCGAGAATTAGCAGCTCGCGGGAACTCTCTGATCACTAGCAACTGAGTCAAAAACAAAAACAGGCCGGCAAAAGCCGGCCTGATCGATCAGTGAACAATCTGCTCTTAAGGAGATGGACACACGATACGTTCTACTACGTGTGCGCCAGTACTAGGATGAACTCCAGTCTTCATTTGACAGGTCTCAGAGGCACTCACATAAGCCCCCCAATTTGAATCAGATGGGGTTGAGCCTACATAAACACCTGGCTCGTACACTCCACTATCACACGTCACTGAGTAGGTATTATCGTAGATCACAAATTGTCCGGACCCCGCAACGGCATCGGTATATCCCAGCTGACAAGAAGCCTCTGACAATGTATTGCTCACGCTCTGCCAGCCGCTACCAGAAACCGAGCAAGATGTGGAAGTAGGCATGTCACCTGAACCACAGCCGCTGAATTCAGTGCCGGATCCATCCGTCAAACCATCATCTACTGGGCTATCAGCAATATTTAGTCGTCCGGGTGAAACGTGGACGGTCGAGTCAACAAAACGAGGATCAAGCTCTCCATCAAAAAGAGGACGATCTGACGTGGTATCAATGCGCCCTGGAGCTTCGTCAGAAAGAACTGGACATACGATAACTTCAACCACGCCTGTACCATCAGAAGGCCGCGGTCCCGTCTTCATTTTGCAGGTCTCAGAGGGCCTCACATAAGCTCCCCAATTTGAATCAGGCGGGGTTAAGCCTACATAAACACCTGGCTCGTACACTCCACTATCACACGTCACTGAGTAGGTATTATCGTAGATCACAGATTGTCCGGACCCCGCAACGGCATCGGTATATCCCAGCTGACAAGAAGCCTCTGACAATGTATTGCTCACGGTCTGCCAGCCGTGTCCTGAAACCGCCGCAGGGTTCGACGCTAAATCTGCGCACGATATAGGACCAGGCAGGTCACCTGAACCACAGCCGCTAAATTCATTGCCAAATTCACCCGAACTATCATCTAGTGGTCCGTCATATAAACGAGGATCATCTAAACGAGGATCATCCTGCTTAACCCTAATATCTAAACGAGGACGATCTGGTTTGGTACCAGCTCTACGATCGAGTTTGCAATCTTCGATCAAGAAGACCACCTGATTGCTGCCCGACAATTGATACTCTCTTGCATTCATCACCACTGAACCCGGAGCGGGCTTTCTGATGCTGTCAACCTTCGCGGCACAATCCTCAATCATCGCAAGTGTAGGATTATATAACTCTAGAAAAGGCGCAGGGCCGTTAGGAGTCTGAGGGTTACTAACCCTAAATACGGCATTCTTGGAGGTTTGCGCAACGCCCGTGTGATCAAATATTTCTACGGTGCAACCGTTGCAAGGTGAATTGGGCACAAAAGGAGCTGCCAGGGTTTCTGTATGGACACCGCAAAGCAACAACATCATGCAGAGTCCTGCGGATAAATGTATTAGTCTCACTGCTTATTCTCCTTTCAATAATCTTTTAGTCAGAATAGTCCGACATAGCTATCAATTGGTACTATCAACCAGTCCTTTGAACGCACCAAAAACACTTAAATTGTTGGACCTTCGATAGATCTATAGATGTTTGTACACCCAAAAGAGAGAACTTTCAAATGAGTTGAGCCTCATTGTCAGAATTTCACACTCTTTCCGACAAACGGTATCCAAAACCCTACAAACTGAATCGCCTGCATGCTTAGTGGTTACACGTTGTGCGGCACTTTCTTGGGGCCCGTCGTCACCATCCTCTATGAGGGAGGCAGAGCGTCACAGGCCCCGTTCAAAACTCCAGAAAAAGCATGGGCGTATGCAATATGCGCAACTCGCCAGAATCATCGTCCTCAACAATAATCCATCCTTCCCTTGGCGTCGTAGCATCATCCAAGGCTCCTAGGCAATCCACGACGGAGTCAGGACTATAGTTGCTTAATGAGTCAGCTATGCCCCCTTGTGCTCCAGAGACATCCGTAAATGCGTAGTTCAATCTTAACGTCAAGGGTTGCTGAACGGTGCTCGGTTGGCCTACGAGTTCCACGCCATACATTGTGTAGGTCGAGGCCCCTTGACCCGATTGCAGAGTTGGACTGTTTGTAGAATCAAAGTGAGCGATCTTTAGTTTACAAGTTCTATTGGCAGTACCGTCCTGGGGGTGATTTCCATTACAGGTTCCATCGGCCTGGTAATCAGGCAAATCTGGCGAGGAAAAATAAGTTGGTGAGTAGGCTCTCCCGTCGACCATAGGCCCGCACCCGTACATCCTGGCATAATTTGAGGGTTCACCGGTAGGGTCATATTGTCCCTCATCACCGCGATCGTCTTGCCGTCCCTCATCACCGCGATCGTCTTGCCGTCCATCATCACCGCGGTCATCGTGGCGTCCATCACTGCGGCGCATGCATTCTTTCCGTCTTTCGTCATCAGGAAAGATGCTGCAACATCTCTCTGGAGAGCCACCTTTTTCAAAACAGGCGCCGACTTCGCCACATTCTGGGCAATCCATAGGTCCTTGACCGCGGTCATCGTGCCGTCCATCACCACCGCGGTCATCGTGGCGTCCATCACTGCGGCGCATGCATTCTTTCCGTCTTTCGTCATCAGGAAAGATGCTGCAACATCTCTCTGGAGAGCCACCTT
>Ga0208274_1000874_pt1 | contig 14793 bp, 15 predicted proteins | sample ETNtaG_22_FD_185755 | JGI IMG/M metagenome (GOLD analysis project Ga0208274, IMG submission 185755) | Marine microbial and viral communities from oxygen minimum zone, Eastern Pacific Ocean - ETNP201306SV43 (SPAdes) (version 2) | ecosystem: Environmental > Aquatic > Marine > Oceanic ... | reverse complement strand
AAACTTTTAAAGGAAGACCATTTCTTTATTTTTGCTACAGTGCAGCTGTTACTGAGGTGATGATTGATACATTAACGGGAGAAAATAAAATATTACGTGCTGATATATTACATGATGCTGGTAAAGCTATTAACCCAGCCATTGAGATGGGGCAGATTGAGGGAGGCTACGTTCAGGGCGCAGGTTGGTTAGGATGTGAAGAAGTTAATTGGAAATCCAATGGCCAAATTACTACTCATTCACCTTCAACTTATAAAATTCCTGCAGTGAGTGATATGCCAGAACAATTTAATGCAGAAATTTTTAAAAAAGGAAAAAATATTGAAAATGTGATAAATAAATCAAAAACAACGGGTGAACCACCTCTCATGAATTCAATGAGTTATTTTTTTGCAATTAAAAATGCCATAGCTTCCATCGGAAATTATACCTTGAATCCTAATCTCGATGCTCCCGCAACACCTGAAAAAATTTTGATGAGTATTAAAGATTTAAAAAGCAAAATATGAAAAATGAATTTATGTCCAGAGCTATTGAGCTTTCAATTGAAAGTGCTAATAAGGGGACTGGCCCATTTGGCGCGGTGATTGTTAAAGACAACAAAATTATATCTGAGGGTTTTAATACAGTAACTTCAACTAACGATCCTACATCTCATGCAGAGATTTCAGCAATTAGAAATGCGTGTAAAAATTTAAATAATTTTAGTTTAAAAGGTTATGAATTGTACACAACGTGCGAACCATGCAGCATGTGTTTATCTGCTATTTATTGGGCTCGAATAGATAAAATATATTATGCTAATACACGAAGCGATGCACAAAAAATTGATTTTGATGATTCTTTCATCTATGAAGAACTCAAAAAAAATATTAAAGAACGCAAGATACCTATGATTCAAATGATGAGAAACGAAGCTTTGATAGCTTTTGAATTATGGGATAAAAAAACAGACAAGGTTAAATATTAAATGGAATTTTTTCCTTTTACTAAACTTCTAGAGTCCTTAATTAGGTGGGCCCATGTTATGTTTGCTATATTGTGGGTTGGCAATAGTTTTTTGTTTAATTATCTGGATTATAAATTGGAGAAAAACAAAAAAAATAAAGAAATTGGAGGAGAAAAAATGCTCATCCATTCTGGGTCATACTATTATCTTGCTAAATATAAAGGCGTTCCCAAGAAACTCTTCACTGAACTCATTGTTTTTAAGTATCAATCTTATTTAACTTTTCTTACTGGAGTTTTGTTGTTGATTCTTATTTACTATTCAAATGCAGGAATTTTAATGGTCGATAAAAAGGTGATGGACATAACACCTACAACTGCGGTTATTATATCTGTCTTGTCTGTTATTTTGGTCTGGTTAATTTATGATAATATTTGCAAATCTAAACTAAAAAATTATAAAACAATTTTTTACTTGTTGCTAATTATCATGGCAGTCATTGTTGCGTATATTTCAACTGAAATTTTTTCAAAAAGTTATAGCTATTTACATTTTGGTATCGTCTGTGGCTCTGTGATGTTTTTTAACGTATTTTTTAGAATTATCCCAAATCAAAAGCAGTTGGCAGTTTTAAATAAGAAAGGAAAATACGATTTAAATTTAAGTATCGATGCTAAGAATCGTAGTATCATGAATAACTTGCTTACATATATTACATTGTGGGTAATGTTAAGTGGACACATGAGCTATTTAAGAATGCATCAGTATAATTGGATAATCTTAGTAGTAATTTTTATAGTGTCGCTGGGGGTTCGGCATTACTTCAACCTAAGAGCACAAAATAAAATTAAATCCCTTCTATAATTTGTAAATTTCTTTCTACAGAGCCTTTCAAAATATTGAGGGCTTCCTTATATACACTGGAATTGTAAGCTTGTTTTGCTAGATCAAAAGAGGGAAATTCAACAATAACAGTTCTGGGTTTGGCGGATCCCTCTAGACAGATATTTTTGCCACCACGACACAAAAAATTTCCTTGATGGCTTTGAATTGCAATTGTTGCTTTTTTTGCATACTCACTTAGAATTTTAGGATCTTCAATTTTTTCATACACAGATATCCAATATCCTTTTGACATAAATTTTCTCCTTTTTAATTAAGTTTTTTTTAACTATGATAGCAGAATTGGTATGTCAGAAAAATTAATTGTTAGCTGGGAAGATTATACAAAGACGGTAGAAAAATTAGCAATCCAAATTGATGAAAGTGGTTATAAACCTTCTATTCTAATTGGAATTATGAGAGGAGCGGGTCTTTGCATTGACCTTCTTTCGCGAATATGGAAAATGAAAACTGGATATTTATCCGTACAAAGCTATTCAGGAAAAGGGGTAGAAGATACTCAGGGTTCTATAATGTTTTCAAGACAGATAAGTTCTATTGCAGAGGACAATGATTTTGAAAAAATTTTACTAATAGACGATTTAAGTGATACAGGCTTAACGCTTAATAAAAGTATAGAATGGTTAAAAAATCACGATCCAATTAAAAATTATATCAAAGAGATTAAAACAGGTTGCTTATGGAAGAAGAAAAAGTCGACCTTTACACCAGACTTTTGCGCAGTGAATTTACCGAACTCACCTTGGATAGTGCAACCCTTCGAGGCACATGAAGAAATTAGAATTGAAGACTTAAAAAAGAAACATAATAAATAAAAAAAAGGGCCAGAATAAATCCGGCCCTTTTTCAATAAAAATTTAAATTTTTTAGCTAAGCAACAACAAAACTTATTAAGCTCGCTATTGCTATTACCCAAATAGCTGGACTAACATTTGTTTTTCCTGTGCAGATTTTAATCGCTGCGTAAGAGATAAATGCTAAAGCTATTCCGTGTGAAATAGAATATGTGAAGGGCATCGCAATCATGGCCAGCACGGCAGGCCCAGATTCAGCAATGTCATCCCATTCTATATCAACTATGTTACGAACAAAAATGGTTGCAATATAAATTAATGCAGCTCCATCTATTTCTTTTGGTAGTGATGTGGCGAGCGGTGCAAAAAATAAACATAACAAGAATAAAACTCCTATTACAAGTGAAGTCATTCCTGTTCTTCCGCCTGCTTTGACACCCGCGGCGCTCTCAACGTATGTGGTTACAGTACTCGTACCTAAGATACTCCCCACAACGGTAGATGCACTGTCTGAAAGCATAGCCTTGTCAATGTCTTTGATTTTTCCGTCTTTTCCAATTTTACCAGCAACATTTGCAACGCTTGTTAAAGTTCCAGCAGTATCGAAAAAATCAATGAAGAACAGAGTAAAAATTACTGTTACCATTGAAGCAGATAATGCAGCACCTAAGTCAAATGCAAATAAGTGAGTCATTGGTGGTGGAGCGGATACAACACCATTAAATTTGCCTAAGCCAGTGACCCAAGCAATAGCACTAAAGGCAACAATTCCGATAATTATGTTCCCTTTAATTTTCATTTTCTCCATTACAATCATCGATATGAATGCACCAGCTCCTAATAAAAGCAAAGGATTACCTAAATTACCTAGTGTAACAAGTGTAACGGGATGGTCAGCAGTCAGACCCATAATTTCAAAACCTATCACACCGAGAAACAAGCCGATCCCAGCACCTATACCTAATTTTAAACTCTTAGGTATGCTATTGATCAGCCAAGCTCTTATTGGTGTTAGTGAAATTATTAAGAAGACTACGCCAGCAACTAAAACAGCACCTAACGCTTCTGCTGGAGTATATTTCATACCCAAGCAAACTCCGTATGCTATAAAAGCATTTATTCCCATACCGGGAGCCAAGCCGACTGGCCATGTTTTTGCATAAAAGGCTGCTATGAAGCATGCAAGAGCAGTTGCCAACGCCGTGGCAGTAAATACCCCTCCAAAATCAAAACCTCCGTCTGCAAGTATTATTGGATTTAAGAACATTATATATGCCATCGTCAAGAAGGTCGATACTCCTGCAATGACTTCTGTCTTAAAATCCGTTTTGTGTTTTCTATAGTCGAAATATTTATCCATCATAAAATAATATTTCCTCCTTAAAGTTTTAAAAGTGAACCTTAGTAAACCTTTTCAAGAAAGTCACAACTAATTAAAGCTATTTAAATGTGTATAATGCTTAAAATATACAACCTGAAAGTTTATACTTGTTGAAAATTTTTGTGGTATTCTATATTTGGTTGAAAGCATGGTTTCAAAAATCGCAGTTTTTTTAGTAGTTTTGATCAGTTTCTCTTTACTTAGCAGTTGTAAGACTATTGAGGATAAATCACAACGAGCAATAAAAAAGGAAAATGAAAAATTAAGCAAATTTATTCATCAGCCCGAATCAGAGTTAAAAATTGTAATGGGATTACCAGATCAGGTTACCTATGACGCAAAGGGTTCAAAAATTCTTGTCTATGTTTCAAAAAAATACAATATTACTTGCGAGAGGAAATTTGAGATCAATAAAAGCGAAATAGTTGTAGGTTTTTCTTCAAAGGGATGTTTTTAAAAGATCAAGAGGCGGCATCACTACCGCCTCTATCTATGGAATGATTATTTAATATCAATCATTCTAGGTTTTTGTGCTTCCGGAATTATACGTTCCAGCGACACTCTAAGTAATCCGTCCTTTAGTTCCGCGCCTTTAACCTCGCAGTTATCGGCAACACTAAAGCTTTTCTTGAAGTATCTTTTTGCGATACCTTGATGAATAACGTTTCCGTTTTCATCTTCTTCTTTAGTTTTGTCGTTTTTTACTGATTCAATAGATAATTGTCCGTCAGCATAACTAACTTTAATATCCTTCTTGTTGAATCCTGCTAAAGCAACTTCCACATCGTAATGATTATCTTTTGTTTTTACGATGTTGTAAGCCGGATAATTTGATGGGGCACTGAAAAAATCGTCAGAAAACATTCTTTCGAAATTGTCAAATACACTATCAAATCCCACAGTCACGGGCCTTAGTTGATTAAATATAGATAGTTCTTTCATAATATACTCCTTTCATTAAGCAAGTACTATTTAAGTGAGCCCATAATGGCACTCACTACTATTATTTAGGAACGATTTTTAAAATTTCAAGATTAGGTATTTAATTTATTTGTGATTTTTAAAATGAAACTATAATCAAAAGCTATTTCTTCAATAGCTGAGTCCCTTCCAGATTTTCCGCCATGGCCTGCATCTTCTAATTCACATTTTAAAAGTAATAAATTTTTATCAGTTTTATATTGTCTAAGTTTGGCTGTGAATTTTGTAGGCTCGTCGAAGAGGACTCTTACGTCTTTTAGATTTGTGACTAATAGTAAATTAGGATAATCCATTTGTTTAATGTTGTGGTAAGGTGAGTAAGATTTGATGTACTTAAAGTGATCGAAATTACCTTTGGCGTCGCCGAATTCAGTCATCTCCCCAAGACTCAAAGGCAAAGAATGATCAACATTAGTGGTCAGAGAATCGAGGAATCCAACTTGAATCACCATTCCTAAAAATAATTCTGGGGCTTGATTAACTACCGCTCCTAATAAAAGACCACCAGCACTGCCTCCATATCCCACAATACCACCTTTGTAAGTATATTTTTTTTCAATCAAAAATTTTGCAGCAGACATATAATCTTCAAAAGTATTTTTTTTATTTAGCATTTTTCCTTCTTCGTGCCAGATTTCTCCACGCTCACGCCCACCTCTGACGGAAGCATCAACCCAAATAATATGCCTATTAAGCAAAGTTAGCCTAGTATTTGAAAAGTCAAAACTTAAACTGTTTCCATAACTTCCATACGAATATAATAAAATATTAGCAGTTCCATCAACCTTGGTATCCTTATGTCGAGTTATGGTTAAAGGTATTAATCTTCCATCATGAGATTTGCATTCTAATCTTTCTGTAATGTAGTTTTTGGGAGAATAGTTTTTATCTAGAACTTCTTGTTCTTTTACAAATTTTTTTTCTTTTGTTCTAAGATTATAAATATAAGCTCTCGAATTAGTCTTTGGAGAGGAATAGCTAATATAAACATTATCTGTATTTGTTTCCTTTTGCATTTCAGAAACAGATGGACTCCAAACTTTTTCGTCGGCAAAAACCAACTCTTCTTCTTCATTGGTCTTTAGAGATCTTACAAACAGTTTAGGTAACGCATTAGACATCTCTCCTCTAATCATCCAGTCATCGAGGAAACTAAAGCCTCCAATTATTACTTCTTTTTTGGCCGGAATAAAATCTTCCCAGCTGTTAATATTTTCATGTTTGCACCTGCAAATTTTAAAATCAGGCGATTTGTCTTGGTTCGTATGAATCCAAAAATAACTCTGCCAAGAATCGATTGAATACTTGATTTTTTCACTACGCTTTTGAAATAGATTTAATTTTATTTCTTCTTCTGCGTTTGCAGAATCCGATGTGAAATAATGTGTTTCAGTTGTGGAATGGTCAGATGTACCAATTAAAAAAAATTTTTCATCTGTAGTTAAACCTCCCATTCCTACTGTGAATCTTTCGTCAAGTTCCTCATAAATTAGTTCATCCTCATTTGGGGACGATCCAATTTTATGTCTAAAAACTTTTTTGGGTTGATGTTTAGAATTTAATAAAGTGTAGAAAATAAACCGAGAATCTTTGCTAAAAGTTATTCCTCCAGATGTGTTTTCAATTTTTTCAGTAACCAGTTGTTCGTCAGCAATCCTTCTTACATAAATAGTGTAAAACTCACTTCCGTTAAGATCCAATGAATAACCTAGGAGAGAATGGTCATGACTCACGGAGAGATCGCCTAAACCAAAATAGCTAGCACCTATTTTCTTTTTTTCTTTATCTCCGTTCCAATATTCTTGAATTTTATTTTTACCATCTCCTATTTTTTTTCTTAAATGTATAGCATAATTATTTTCCGTAGTTGTTTTTGCCCAATATTCCCATCCATCTTTTTTATAGAAAAAATGTAGCGATTCATCATCTAATTTGATTCTTCCTTTAATTTCTTTGAATAATTTCTTTTGAAATTCTTCAGTATCTTTCATTTTGAATTTTGTATAAGCGTTTTCCTCTTCTAAATATTTTCTTACTTCAGGATTTAATTTTGAACCATCTCTTAATACTTCAAGAATATTTTTCTGATGGATCCAAGAAAATTCGTCTTTTATCTCATAGCCATGGTGTTTTTTAACTTCTAATTTTCGTTTTAATTGTGGTATTTTCATAGAGATAAATATTTATATGAATATTTTATTTACTGGAATAATAATTTTTGTCATCACTTTTTTGTTATTATCTTGGTTTGCTAGGGCAAATAGCAAGAAAGTTGTAAAAGGTGCCAGAAGTATAATTATACTATTATCGTTAATACTTGCTATAATTCTTGCCGTTGGGGGCAGGATATTATTTTCATTACCCCTATTTTTACTTGCAATGAGCGCTCTTAAAATAAAGGGTTTAACAGCTATTCAGATATTTCAACTTTGGCGTCTTCTTAATTATCTAAGAAGTTCAGGAAGATTTTCTTATTATGGTCGTCACCAAGCAGCTCCTTCAAGTAGTTTGACTTTAGATGAAGCTTATAAAATTTTGGGAATTAAAAGAGGTTGCTCGAAAGAAGAGGTAATAATAGCAGCTAACAACTTACAAAAAAAAATTCATCCAGATGTGAACAAAGATGCAAACACCGAAAGACTTAGCCAAATAGTAAACGAAAGCAAACAGGCAATCCTTAAGCATGATTTTACCTAGTTTATTTATCAGATTTTTTAAAAAATCGTTGTGTGTACTTTAAAACAAAAACTTTCATTTTTGATTCAATCGAATATAATTTAAAATAAACAGGTTTAAACATGGCTAAACAGATACAGAAAGGCATTTATTGTGCTTCGATTACAATTTGTAACGAAGATTTGACAGTTGATATTGATTCAACGATTAAACATTCCGAATATATCCTCCAGAATGGAGCAGTAGGCTGTGTCCTATTCGGCTCAACTGGACAGGCCCAACTAATTTCTATTGACGAAAAAAAAAAGTTAATTGAAAAACTTAGTGATAATAAATTTAAGGAACGATTTATTCTTGGAACTGGACTCAATAGTTTAAACGAGAATGTAAATTTAATTAAATTTGCATTAAAAAATGGAATTGATAGATTTTTATTAGGTGTGCCCGCTTACTACAAATTTACAAATGAAGGTGCATACGAATTTTTTGCAAACCTTTTCAATAAAGTCCCTGAGATTCAAGTTATCTTGTATAGTTTCGAAAAATTATTTGGATACAAATTTGATGTTCCAATTATTGAAAGATTGGTAAAAGAATTCCCGCAAGTAAAAGGCGTCAAGGATTCTGACTATGATAAATTTGACACACTTAAAATAGATGATGATTTTTTAATATTTCCAGGGAGCGAAACTAAATTACTACGAGGCCTAGAATTAGGTAACGCAGGAATTATATCCGCGACGGTGAATATTACCGCATCACTGGCTCGCAAAGTTTACGACGATTTTTATAATAAAAAGAAACAAACTTTTAATGAACGTCTGTGCGCAATCCGTAAAATCTTTGACAAAAATAACCTAATATCAGGCTTGCACACTTTTATGTCATTTAAAGACAAAAAATATAAAACAGTTTTGCCACCATTGAGTCTTCTTTCTAAAGAACAAGAAAAACAAATGATGGATGCACTGAAGGCTTTAAATTTTTATCCTGAAAAGAATATTGCAGCTTAAATTATGTTAGTAGCAAGATTATTATCCAAGATATTTAAAAAGAACGGAGGGATTGTTTTGGTAGATTCTCAAGGTCAGAAATATATTTGCGGCAAACCAAATCTACAGAAACCTCTAACGATAAAATTATTAAAAAAAGATTTAAATTGGAAATTAGCAATAAGTCCGGATCTAAATTTTCCGGAGGCGTATATGCGAGGAGAAATTGAGATTGAAAATGGCTCGTTACTGGATTTTTTTAACATGACCTTTGAAAACTTGGGGAGCAGTGAAATTAATATTTATGGAAGTATTGTTAATAAAATACTGCATACTTGGAAATATATTACTAATTACAATCTACCAACCAAATCAAAAAAAAATGTTGAACATCATTATGATAAAGGCGAAGAACTTTACGATTTATTTCTGGATGAGAAACATAGGCAATATTCATGTGCCTATTTTATAAAAGATGACGAAAGTTTAGAAGATGCGCAACAAAATAAACTCAATCATATAATAAAAAAATTGGATTTACATCCTGGTCAAAAAGTTATTGATATAGGATGTGGTTGGGGTGGGCTAGCATTTGAAATCGCAAGACAAAGCGAATGCGAAGTCACAGGAATATCTTTAAGTGAAAATCAAATTGATTACTGTAAAAAAAAATCGAAAGAATTAAAACTAGACAATCAGGTTCAATTTAAACTATGTGACTATCGTGAAGTAAAAGAAAAATTTCAAAGAGGGGTGTCAGTAGGTGCCTTTGAGCATATCGGGAAAAAATTTTATAAAACCTTTTTTAAAAAAATAAAAGATATAATGACCGATGATGGCTTATTTTTGTTACATACTATAGGATCAGTCAAGTCCCCCGGAGCCGTACAGCCGTTTATACAGAAGTACGTGTTTCCAGGCGGCGTGGTTCCCAGTTTGTCTGACTTAATGAATCCTATTGAAAAAACAAATTTAGTTTTAGCTGATTGCGAAACTCTAATACATCATTATGACAAAACACTTAAAATTTGGTTACAGCGATTTATTAAAAATAAAGCCAAAGCAAAATATTTATATGGCGGAGAGTTCGTGAAGATGTGGGAGTGTTACTTAAGCATGTGCTCTGCTGGGTTTAAATTTAGAGATTTGGTTGTATATCAATTGCAACTTGTAAAAAATTTTGCTGCCATTCCAAGCAATCGTCGAAATTATATATATAGCAATAATTTATTGTAATATATAAGTAGAATCACATTCAATGAAAAAAAAAAGAAAAAAATTTAATAAAAGAATACGTAAAATAAAAAAGAAAAAGGCATCCAAAGTAAGTAAAAAAAGTAGGCGCTATAAAATAAGAAATAAGGTCAAAAAACTAAAAAAGAGAAAAAAAATCAAATTCAAAAGGAGAATAAAAATAGTTCGAAAAATTAAAAGAAGAAAAAAAATCAAAAAATCAAAGAAAAAAATTAAACCAAAAATATCGATTACAAAGTTCAAAAAAATAAAAATTCCACAATTTGAGAAACAAAAGAACCAATTAAAAAAATTAAGCCTTAAAAAGATAATAAGCTTTTTATTACATCCAATTTTTACTGTATATGAAGATTTTAGGGAAAAGAGAAAAATTGAAAGGCTTAGAAAAATTGCATTAGAAAAGAAAGAAAAAGAAAGGCAAATCAAAGAGGAAGAACGTCTAAGATACGAAGCGAAACAAAAAGAACTCAAACAAGAAATTAAACTCGCAAGGGAGCGCTCACACGACCTAAAGAAATTTATAAGGCAAGAACAAGCCATTTTAAGACGAGAGCAAGCGGAAAAACGACTGCGTTTCCTAGAAGAGATTAGATTAGAGAAAAAAATTGATTCATTCAGACGAAGAGAACTACAAGAAATCAAGAATTTGGAGAAGTTGGCTCTTAAGGAACAAAGGGATGATTATCGCCCAGTAGAAGAACGACTTGAGAAGATTAAAGAAAAATATCGATTAATTCGAGAACAAAAAATTAGAGAACGAGTACAATCCTTGGGAGTAGAAATTTCGGACACTGATAGCAAAGAAGATTTACTGCAAAAAGAAAGAGAATACGCCGAACAACGTGAAAAAATTTCGCTCGCTCTTGAATCTTTTTATCGTTCTATAAATTCTTTAGTTTTTCAATTGAACAAGAGATATATTCCCAAGCACAAAAGTGTTCTAAGAGTCATCGATCGCCGCTACGAAACTAATGAGTGCTTTATTCGCTACGATGACAGTCCTGACGAGGATTGGTTGGTGCTAATATATTTGGAAGATTCGGATTCAAAAAAGGGTAAAATCATTGTTGAAAACAAGACTAATCCAGAAAAACATGAAACAAAATCTTTTCAAACGAAAGAAATTTTTTCCTTCTCTGATTATATGGTGGATGCCATGACACAACACATTGATCGCGAAAGAGCTCAAAAAAAAGCTAGTTAATATTTATGTCTATAACAAAAAGCATTGGCAGCTTTATCGATAGTACGCTTATTGATTTGGGTAGACAATTTCGTTGGTCTTATCTGCCTCCGCTTATGATTTATGTTGCAGCTGGAGTTTCGGGATTAACCGGGATAGTTGGTATTTTTTTTATAAAAGATTATCTTAATTTATCAGCTGCATTTCTAGCAGGATTAGGATTTTGGGCAGGAATTCCTTGGGCGCTAAAAATGCCCTTGGGGCATCTTGTAGATTTAATTTGGTCGAGAAAAAATTATCTTGTTTTTGTTGGAGCCGCACTTATCGCACTAAGCATAATCATTATGTATGGACTCATTATTTATACAGAAAGCATGGCTTCTATCTTTAAGGTTGAAACGTGGTTTATCATAAGTGCATTGTTAGCTCCGGTAGGCTTTGTCGTTCAGGATGTTGTAGCGGATGCGATGACCGTTGAAGCTGTGCCAAGCACGGACGATCAAGGAATTAAATATTCTGATCAAAAAATAAAAATCATGCACACAACAATGCAAACGTTGGGTCGTTTTGCTATCATTGGTGGATTCGTCTTGGTAGCTCTGGTTAATGTTTTTATGTTTGCTGGCGTTAGCGCTTTAAGTGAGTCAGAAAAAATAGAAATATACGGCAGAATTTATCTTTATGCATTAATTATTCCGGTTGTTTCAGTTTCAGGAGTCTTTCTTGCAATGTACCTAAAAAAAAGACGTTTGGAACAATTAATAAAATCAGGAGTAGGCGATGAAGAATTAAACAGGCTTACAACAGAATTTGAGGTCACTACTGAACCTAATTGGTGGATTTTAGGAGGCAGTTTAGTATTTGTTATTTTTACACTTGGAATTGGAATATTAAAAGTTCCCTTTGCTCAAGAAATTGTATTTTTAGGTTCGACACTTATCATTTTGTTTTTAATGAAAAAATTAATTACCGAATTACCTGAAAAATCGCGCTTTATGATAGTTGGAACCGCTATTATCATTTTTGTTTTTCGAGCAATGCCAGGCCCTGGGCCCGGTCTATCTTGGTTTGAAATTGACGTTCTGAATTTTGATCAACAGTTCTTTTCAACGCTGTCGCTTATCGCATCTGTTCTGACTTTGGTAGGTATTGTTATTTTTAGACCTTTTATGGCAAAAAATTCTATCGCCAAAATTATTGTAGTACTATCAATCGTTGGTTCAATATTATTTTTACCTAGTGTGGGAATGTATTACGGATTCCATAATTGGACATCTTCACTTACAAACGGACTAGTTGATGCCAGGTTCATTGCTATTGTTAATACAGCACTAGAGTCCCCTTTGGGACAGGTTTCGATGATTCCACTACTAGCTTGGATTGCAAAAAATGCACCAGCACATTTAAAGGCAACCTTTTTTGCCATTTTTGCATCGTTTACAAATCTTGCCTTATCAGCCAATGCCTTGGGGAGCAAATATTTAAATGAAATATTCGTTGTAACAAGAGCTGTTAAAGATAAAGTTACGAATGTTATTTTAAGTACTGCTGATTATTCTGAGCTTGGAATTATATTAATTTCTGTAACCTTATTAACTTTATTAGTTCCCATTCTGGCTGTGTGGTTGATTCAAAAAAGCAAATTTAGAACTAATGAATAATTATTCATTTAGGTAGAATTAAATTTTCATTGTTGTTGGTTGGTACATTGACATTTCGGCCAACGGGATGGAATTTAAGTTCAGGGGACTTACAAGAATTTAAGAAATCTACTCCATCATTTTTCATATTTAGGTAATGATTCAAGTCATTTTTATTGATAATTACAGGTTGTCTGTCGTGAATATCACCCACATTTGATCTAGCTTCTTGGGTAATAATGCAAAACTGCTTTTGTTTAAATATTCCCGCAAAAAAGATGGTTTCGTTATCTTGTCTTTTGAAGTAGTGGGGCGTTTTTATATTTTTTTCTCTTTTCCATTCATAATAACCATCCGCAACAACCAAGCATCGGTAGCCTTTAATGAGATTTTTAAAAGATATTTTTTCTCCTAAGGTTTCTAGTCGAGCGTTAATTAATGGACGTATATTTTTTTCTTTGGTCCAAGAGGGTGTCATTCCCCATTCTAGACCCTCTAATGTTTTACCATTAGTATATTGCTTGATGACCGGAAGCTTTTGTTGAGGATGAGCATTGTAATTATCGTCATTTTCGACACCAATGGTCTTTTTAACAATTTTCTCTGTTTTAAAAACTGGTTTAGTAACTACGTATCTTCCACACATGAGTGTTATAATGCAAACAATCCTATTATTTTTTTATTTATTTTGTTTTTATCGCGTTTATATTTTATATGAAAAATAATAAAAGAGGTATATCTTACAAATTATGCAAGATTCGCTTTTATATATAGTTTCAGTTCTTATTGTTCTCCTCATCTGTGTCATTGGCATCGATATTTACCTTTTAATTAATAGAAGAAGAAAAAAGGATGATGATAAGGATAAAGAGGAAATAAATAGATTAAAAGAATCCATAAACAATTCTATTAATAACATGTCCACATCCTTTAACAATTTATCGAAAGATGTGACTCGGGATATGACCCAGGCACTTACTAAAGTCGATGAGAAAGTAGGGGTCTTTAATAAGCAAGTTGAAGACTTGAATAGAAGCCAGGCAAGTTTTAGTAAAATTCTCGCAGGCGTTAAAAAATATGGCACGCTGGCCGAGTTTTCACTTGCGTCTCTTCTTAAGGATCTGTTGCCGGCTTCTCAATATATTTCCAATGTAAAAATGAAAGAGGATTCCGGAGAGAATGTAGAGTTTGCCGTAAAGCTGCAAGACGGTATTTTAGTTCCAATTGATTCACACTGGCCAGTTGAAAAATTTCAAGCTATTAGCGATGCTGAAGATGCAAAAGATAAAAAGGCTATAGCAGATGCTAAGGATAAATTAGCAAGCGCCTTTAGAGCTAAAGCTAAAAAAGTTAATGAGAAATATATCGTTCCACCTAAAACAACTGATTTTGCAATCGTTTATGCCCCAACAGAAAGTTTATTTTCTGAACTTACTAGCTACCGAGATCCAAGCACCAAAGAATTACTAACCCAAGAGTTGATGAAAAAATATAAAATTACAATTTCTGGACCCAATACACTTTCAGCTTACCTACAGTCCTTGCATATGGGTTTTCAAACTCTAAAAGTGCAAAAGCATGCAACACAAATTTATAATGATTTAAGAAATATTTCGTCAAGATTTAACAAACACTTTGATGGCATTCTAAGTTTGAGAAAAACTTTGGAGGAGGCGTTAAATCACACCGATGATTTTGGCAGAGATGCTAGATCCATTATGCGAACTTTAGAAAACATCAAAGATCCCGATCAAGTTGAAAAGACAACTAAAGAAGAAGTTGACAAAATCAAAGTAATGAATAAGTAATACCCAATGCCAAATTATGTATTTTACGACTTTGAAACATGCTCAAGCAATGTTTCTTACGGTCAAATTATAGAAGCAGCCGCAGTTCTGGTAAATGATGATTTTCAAGAATTAGATCGATACGAAGGTCGTTGCAGATTGAATCCTGGAATTATCCCAGAAGCAATGGCTCTTATTGTAAATAAAAGCAGTGTTGCTATGTTAAAGAATACAAATTTATCCCACTATCAAA
>Ga0208274_1000846_pt1 | contig 15104 bp, 12 predicted proteins | sample ETNtaG_22_FD_185755 | JGI IMG/M metagenome (GOLD analysis project Ga0208274, IMG submission 185755) | Marine microbial and viral communities from oxygen minimum zone, Eastern Pacific Ocean - ETNP201306SV43 (SPAdes) (version 2) | ecosystem: Environmental > Aquatic > Marine > Oceanic ... | reverse complement strand
CTGCGGTTTCCACGCCAGTCGCTCTTCCGCCCGCGAGATATTGGGTTTGCGCTGCTGCGGATCTCCGTGCGTGCGCCCGTCTTGAAAAACGGCGCCGGCCGTGTTCTCGGTCAGCCGGTTGATGATCTGCGCGAATTCGAGAATCGTGACCTCGTGCGGGTTGCCAAGGTTCACCGGCGCGCTTTCCCCGGAGTGAAGAAGCTGAATCAACCCGTCGACCAGATCGTCCACATAGCAGAAGCTGCGCGTCTGTGCGCCATCGCCGTAAACAGTGAGCGCCGCGCCGTGCAGAGCTTGACCGATGAAGTTGGGTACCACGCGACCGTCGTCGAGCGCCATGCGTGGACCGTAAGTATTGAAAATGCGCGCGATGTGCGTGTCGACCCCGTGCGTGCGGTGATACGCCATGGTGAGCGCCTCGGCGAAGCGCTTGGCTTCATCGTAGACCGAGCGCGGCCCGACCGGGTCCACATTGCCCCAGTATGTCTCGCGCTGGGGGTGTTCGAGCGGGTCGCCGTAAACCTCGGAGGTGGAGGCGAGCAGGAACATTGCCGTGTGTTTTTTGGCCACGCCCAGTGCGTTGAGCGTGCCCCGCGCCCCCGCTTTAAGTGTTTGAATGGGGAGCTGCAGGTAGCTGGTCGGCGCCGTCTGGGAGGGGCTGGCGGGCGAGGCGAAATGCAGGACGACATCCACCGGTTCGGGCAGGTTTATGTAATCGGCAACATTGTGGAAAACGAAACGGAAACTCTCGTTGCCGGTCAGGTGGGCGATGTTATCGCTGCTGCCGGTGATGAGGTTGTCCATGGCGATGACGCTGTGGCCATCCGCGAGCAGGCGATCACAGAGATGCGAGCCGATGAAACCTGCGCCGCCGGTAAGAAGTATGCGCATTGTGGGTACTGTGCGCCGTCGCCTGCAGGCGCGCAAAGATTCTACCATAGCGACCGGCGTGCAACCCCGTGTCAGGTCAGAGCCGGGTCACGCTGGTTCGTCAGGCGCTGCGCGAGCGCGACCATGAGCATGAACGCGAATGCCAGATCTACGAACCAGTAGGATGCGTCTACCATGCCGTGGGCAAGGAAATCTGCCATCGAAGCGACCAACCCGACCGCGAGTGCGCGCAATCCGGGGTCGGTCATGGTGCGCACGGCGCGCACTGCCGTGCGGAAGAAAGCCACCAGCAGCCAGAATGCCACCGCTAGCCCAGGCAAACCAAGACGGGTGGCGAAATCCAGCAGCCAGTTGTGAGCGTGGGATAGATGAGGGTCTTGCCACGCGGCCGGCGCGATGTAGCGCCCGCGATATGCATACAGGAAATTATCCAGCCCGACGCCGGTGAGCGGGTGGTCGCTAATCATGTTGAGAGCGCTGCGCCACAGGTTGAGGCGGAAAAACGTCGGTCCAGCCGTGCGGCTGAGCAGGCTGACAATACGCGGATGGCGTGCGAAGGCGAATAGCGCCGCGGTCGCCACGCCCAGCAATGCGAACAACGCCCCGGCCGCGCGCTTGCCGCCTCGGAAGAGAATGATTACCGCCAACGCCGCCGGCACGCCGAGCAACAGCGCGCCGCGCGAGAAACTGAGCGCCAGCGCGGCAGCCATTAGCAGGACAGCCCCCAAGTAGCTCAGGCGGCGGTTGCGCGCGCCTCCGAGAACCATCACCGCCGTTGCCACCGGCAGCGCGCGCCCGAGGTACAGGCCCACGTTGTTGGGCGAACCGTACACGCTTCGCAGACGCAGCACGCCGCCCTCGGCGGTAATCAGGTTGACGCCAAGCGCATACTGAATCAGGCCAATCGCAGCTACAAGCGCAGCGCCGAGGACGAAAAAGTCAACGACACGCCAGAGTTCCTTTTTCTGTAACGGGATGCTGCGCAACAGCGCGTAAAATAGCACCGGTTCCAGCACCATCACGCGCAGCTCGTTGAGCGCTACCCCGCGCAACTCGGCGCTGAAAAGCGAGAGCGCGGCGAGCAACGCGAATGCCAGCACTGCGAGGTCGAGCGAATTGAGGGTGGGTAGCCGCGGGGCGGCTCGGGCGCTGTGGGCGTGCCGCGAGGATAGCCAGCGCAGCGAAACGGCGACGGCGGCCAGCAGGGTGAATATCTCCACGGCGGAGAAAACGCGCTCGAACATCGGGCGCGGCTGCAGATAAAACGGCGTTGCCAACGCTATCAGCGCGAGTGCGATGGCCGGGCGTGCGTAGAAAAGCACGAGCAACGCCAGCAGGCTTCCAAGTGTGAGCAGCAGCCACGGCGAGAAATAAAACAATCCGACTGAGAGTGTGGTCAGTGCCAGCGGGAGCGCGTCGCTCTGGCGGCGAAAGAGCTGCGGGAGCGCCTGTCCCCAGGCCATTCCGGCGGAGAACCAGAAAAGTGCCGCCAGTCCCAGAGCTAGGAGCACGTTTGCACGCTCTCCGAGGGCAAGAAAAAAGGCGTGCAGCGGCTCTGTGCGCTCACGGACGCTGGCAATCAGGCCGACCAGAGCGAGCATCCCCAAAGCCGCCAGTGCCGTCAAATTCCGCTCTAGCTCCTCCCGTGGCGGCGTGTTGCCGACTGAGAAGCCGACAATCGCCCACTGCTCCCAACCGCGCTCGGCGCGTATTGTGGCGGTGTGCCGACCGGGGCGCAGGCCGGCCGCCAGCGGCAGCAATTCGACGCGAGACGAGAGATCCGGTGAGGTCAGGATCTGATATGCCTCCCCCTGCGCACTGCGCGGCAGCTGACTGGCCGGTTCATCGTCGACTTGCACAAAAAGGGTGGCGCGGTAATCACCGCGCCGGGCTACCAGCCCAAGGTCTGTGCCCTCAAAGGCGAAACTGATTTCGGCCGCGCCTGATTGGGGGATATCGGCTCCCAGTTTGGAAAACTGCCAAGCGCCTTCGTATCGTGCAAATGGCGCGTCCGCTGAGTGCACTCCGGGCGGGGCAATGGCAGTCTCAGGAGCGGCGAGGCGCTGGTTTTCCAGGATGGCGCGCGGGCGTCCATCCGGCGTGAGCAGGGAGAAACCCCAGCGCGGGTCGCTCGGATCTTCGCTGGGTTGCAGGTTTTCCAGTACCAGCACGCCTGCCCAAGGCCATTCGCTCTGGGCGCGCTCGAAGGCGGCGGCGGTGTACTCGGCCTGCCGACTTGCATTCACCCCGCCCCAGGTGCTCGTTGCGTTCGCCGCCGCCCCCGCGTTGTACCAGCCAAAATGGCTACCCCAGAGCAGTTTGTCCTCGTCGCCGGCGCGTTCCATTTCAGCGCGCAGCAGAATGAATCGCGAGAAGTTCAGCGTTTTCGGGTGTGGGTTGCGCTCGTGCGGCCCGGCGTTGAATCCGTACGGTTTCCCGGCGGCCGCATCGAAGAACGGCGCAGCGCCGGCGGCGTACAATTGACGCAAGAAAAGCAAGTCGCTGATGTTCTCAGGCCCTGTTTCAATCGTCGGCGCAAGGCCGGCGAGCAGCACTGTGGCGCGCGCATCCGCCCGGTGAATGGCCGCGTGGCTGGCAGCCAGCAAACGTCCGTAGGCTGCCGCCGACGGCAGTCCCCCCCACCCGTCTTTCAGGTTGGGTTCGTCCCAGATTTGATAGACGTCGATGTTCTCGGCGTAACGACGGGCGAAGCGGGCCGCGAATGCCGCGAAGGCGACCGGGTTCTCCGGCGCGCGCTCAGCCGATAGTACGGCTATCAACTTCAACTCTTGGGCGGAAACGGCTTTTACGAGGGCATCAGTGGCATCCCAGTCAAAATCGTGCTCGCGCCACGGGAACGTTTGGCGCACCCAACCGAAACCGCCAGCCGCCGCATTCTCGAGAGCGGTATCCCGGCTGGGGGGTGCTGTCGAGAGCAGCGCGATGTTCACGCCGTAAAGGTTGGCGGGCCGCGGGGTCAGGCTGGCGGGCGGCAGCCCGGACGGCTGCCCGCGGCTGCGCTGGCGGTGTTGTGCTAGCAAAGCGGTCGCGCCCAGTAGAGTGGCCAGCGTGGCGAGCGCGCACAGGATGGTCAGGATGCGCCGCATGCGTTACTGCGTCCAACTCGGACTGCTGGTCTGCGCGTCGTTGGTGAGCTGCTGCGCAATGCCCGAATCCTCTTCCACAATCCACAGGTCGCCCTTTTGGATAAGCGCAATCTGACTTCCGCCGGGAGACCAAGCGACGGTCTGGGGCTTCAGACCGGCCTCGCCCGGGGCGGGGAAAATGGCGGCTACGTTGCTGCCGTCCTGATCCATAAGCGCAAGCCGGTAGCGGCTGACTCTCTGGAGCGGGTTGAGCGCCTGCAAAAAGGCGACGCGGAAACCGCTCTCGGTCTGTGGCGAAACTACGGGAGTGGCCCACATTCCGCTGCGCTCGGCCAGAGTTGCCTGAAAGCTGCCGTCCTGCGCAAGGGCGGCGAGGTCGAAAATGGGGCTATCCTCCGCAAGTTCGAGGCCAACCGGCGCTGCGTGCGTGACCGTGTACAGGAAGTGGCTGTCCGGCGACCACGTCACTGCAGGTATCCACACCCAGTCGCTGTGCGTCCGGTAATGCGAGAAGGTTGTCAGGGGTGGCTGCGTTAGGTGTTCCGGGTCGCCGATATCTATCAGGCCAATGGCATCGGCTTGAGCATAGGCGAGTCGTTGGCCGTCGGGCGCCCACGCGAAACGCATGCCGTACCACCCGAAGCTGCCGCCCGCGGAGGGTTCCAGCACGGCGGTCTGCTGCTCGATTTCATCCGTTTCATCGAAGCTAATCAGGCGCAGGTCATTGTGCGCCTGCCAGCCGGGCGCGGTGCTGCGCGGCTCGCCGGTGGAGAAGGCCAGCGTGCGCGCCTCGGTTGGCGACCACGCCGCCCAGAGCACGTTTTCAGCCTGAAGGGAAAATGGATCCGGCTGATTGGCCGCGGTGGCCACCGCCCAGAGTTCGTTGAAGGCCGGTTCCGCATCACCCTCTTCGTCTTCGGCGGGAGTCCGCGTATAGAGCAGATGGTCGCCGCCGGTCGAAAGCTGGAATACGCGCCCGTCCAGCGCGCCGCTCACGGTGAGCGGTTTCCGACTGCCGCTGGAGTTGCGCATCATCCATGCGTTTCCGGCGGAAAGATACGCCAGCGTGCCCTCGATTGGAATGACGGTGAATGATGAATGCGCGCCGACCATGACTATTTCTGCCACCGTCTCGCTCAACATGGTGCGCCGCAGCACCGCTTTCGAGACCTCCGCTCCATCCTCCATAACCACTCGGTAGGTGATTTCTTCTAGGCCGCTGCTGCCAGTCTGCAGCAGGCGCGTCTCGCCCACCGGCAGGCCCTCGTTGCGCACGACCTGTTTCTCAAACGGCACCACCACTTCTTCGCTCTCCATTTTCTCTTGCACGCGCGTGACGGTGATTTCCATGCCCTCCATCAGCGTCGTGAATTCACTAGGAGTAACGCGGTCGAGCGCGCCCAGGCTTATCTCTAGTTCAGAGAGAACGTCGCGCACCACGCTGCCGGCAGTGGTCACGGTGCCGCTCTCGCCGTCATGGATTACTCTGACCGATATCTGGGCTGGGCCGGGCGCACTGACCGGCTGGCAGGCTGCCAGCCAGAGGATGGCTGCCAGCAGGTGCCTCCCCGCGTGGCGCATGGGCGCAATCGTACCATATCTTTCTTGACGAAACCGGTTTGCCACGCTACAATCGGCACGCTCCCGGGCAGAGCGCGGGCGCAATGGGCTGTGGGGCAGATTCCGCCGCATGCGGCGGAAGGTCCTGTTTTGTTTGCCTGCAGCAGCAGTCACGAAAGCATTATATTCAAGGTGGTAATCGATGGATACTGCATCACTGAAGGCGCAAAAACGCACGACCGTCCGCAAGGGACTCAACCAACTCCGCCGGGAGGGATTGTTGCCCGCTGTGCTATACGGCGCATCGATGGAAGCGGTGGCGCTGCAATTGCAGGCGCACGAGGCTGGGCAATTACTCACGCGCTTGCAGGGCACGGTGCTGATTGATTTGCTGGTGGACGGGGAAAAACACACTGCAATCGTGCGAGAGTTGCAGCGCGATGTGCTGCGCGGAGACCCGCTGCATGTGGACTTCATGGCTGTGGCGATGGACCAGACGCTGACGATTACGGTGCCGATAACGCTGGTGGGCGAAGCCCCGGCGATTGCTACCGGAGAGCTCGCGATCATGACAGGTATCAGCGCAGTGGAAGCTGAATGCCTTGCAAAGGATGTGGTCAACGCGCTGGAAGTCAGTGTGGAGGTGTTGTCCGAACTCGGCGACACCCTGACTGTGGCCGACCTGACCGCCCCACCGGGCGTCACCATACTCTCTGATGCGGAGGGCACCGTGGCCCGCGTGGCTTACGCCGGCATTCTGGAGACCGAAGAGGAAGAGGAAGAAGAGGCGCTGGAACTGGACGTCGAGGATGTGGAGGTGATTGAAAAGGGCAAGGTCGCTAAGGATGACGAAGACGCCGAGGACGCAGCGGCGCAGCCGGAAGAGGTGGACTAACTCCGGGCACTCAGGTGTTTAACCCGGTCCGTCTCAGTGCGACCGAACATGTGCAAAAACGACCGCCGGCATTGCGCCGGCGGTTTTCTTTTGTGGGAGCGGGGCTAACGCAGGTCGGCGGCGGTGAGCAGTGCTAGGGTCATGTGGGCGCTCGCGCCCCAAATGACGTGACCGGCGTATAGGCGGAAAAAGACGACCGGGCGTTCACTCTCGTCGCGCGGGTTTGAATAGGGCTTTTCGGTGTAGTTCTCGGGGTCAGCCAGCCACGCGAGCGGTACGGCGAAAACAGACTCTGTCTCGCGCGGGTTGACGCGAAACGAATATGGATGTGGAATGGCGCCCACCACCGGGGTGATGTGCCAGCCGGTGACGGTACTGTATGGCGGCAGGCATCCCAGCACGGTGACATCATCTGGATGCAGGCCGATTTTCTCCCCGGCCTCGCGCAGGGCTGTTTCGGCGCGGGTGCGGTCGGTCGCATCGACCGCACCGCCCGGGAACGCGACCTGACCTTTGTGCTCGGCCACCGTCTCTGTGCGGCGGATCAGGAGCAGCTGCCATGCGTCCTTTTCCTCATAAAGGGCCAGCAGCACGGCCGCCGGTCGCTCCGCTTCCGGAGGGCGAGGGCAATCGTCGGGCGGCCGCAGGCGGCGGCGCAGCAGCTCGGGCAGGTTGGGTGGAATCACCTAGCGACGGGCTGCGATGGCGGTTGCGCGGGCTGCAGCGCGCGGGCGAACACAAGGTAGCCGGTGTGCGCCACCATGCGGTCAGCCGGCCTGAAGCGCGCCGCCACGGTCTTGTAATTGCGCAGCAACACCTCCACTACTTCAGTCAGCCCAAACGACCGGCGCTGTAACTCGGTGAGCAGCGTGGTCACTTGATTTGTGGTCGGCAGCAGCGCGCCGAAAAAGCCGCCGCTGCGCAGCGCGCGGTGCGCCTGCTCCAGGTAATCCCACGGGTTGGGGACATCGAGAAAGAGCGCCGGGGCATCGGTTTCATCAAATCCGTCTGCGATGTCGCGCGTCTTCAGCGTGACGCGCTCAGAAAGGCCCACCAATTCCAGGTTGTGGCAGGCGGTGTTCTGCATGTCCGCGCGTAGATCGTAAGAGCGCACGCGGCCATCGGCACCGACCGCGCGCGCAAGCGCGACTGTCAGCGCACCGCTGCCGGTGCCCGCTTCAATCACCTCTTGACCCGGTTCGATTGAAAGCCGGAGCAGAATCAATCCTAGGTCTTTGGGGAAAATAATCTGTGAGCGGCGCTTAAGCGTGCGCGTGATTTCCGCGGTGGAGGGCCTGAGCAGCACGAAATCCGCGCCCAGATGCGAGCGCACGGTGCTCCCGAAAGGCTGTCCCAGAAGGTCCGCGTGCTGAATGACGCCATTGTGGGTTTCCAGGCGCTCGTCGGGTTGGATGCGGAGCAGAAACGACTTCCGATCGCGCATGCTGACCAGTTGGACCAAATCACCGACCGCGGCGGCGTGCACGTATTTTATCTCCGTCCTCGTCGTGCGTAGGCATTATACTACACGGGCGTCGCGCGCTTGCCGGGCGGGGATACAGTACACTTTTGCACTTGGCGGCGGCGCGGGCAGCAGCGTTCATGCGAATCATCTTCGGTTTTCTGGCGGCTCTGTGCGCGCTGGCCGCTTTCAGCGGCGTGGCGGGCGGGCAGCAGCCCGAAGGGCCTTTTTACGAGGTGCAGCCCGGCGACAGCCTGTATTCCATCGCGCAGCAATTTGGGTCGACTGTGCAAGCGTTGCAGGATGCGAATGGCATCGTCGACCCCTCGCTGCTGGTGATCGGGCAGCGGCTACTGCTGCCCGGACATGAGGGTATTACCGGGCTGGTGCGCACGCGCTCATTGCGGCCGGGAGAAACTCTGCGCACGCTGCGGCTGCAGCTGGGCAACGATCGCAGCACCTTGCTGCAGCTAAACCAGATAATAAATCCGGCCGCGCTTTACCTCGGGCAGCCGCTGATTCACGTGGCTCCGGAGCAGGCAGAAGCTGCACCCACAGGCCAATTCGTTCTGGCAGGCCCGCAGGACACGTTGTTCGGGCTGGCGCTGCGCGCCGGTCGCAGCCCGGTCGAACTAGCGCTGCTCAACGGCTGGCCCGGCCCGCGCGTGCTCGTACCCGCTGAACTCCTCTATCTTCCTGGCGAGCAGCAGTTGGATGCGCTGCCCGCGCCGTTTGAGCGGGTCGACGTCTCGCCCCAGCATCCGGCACAGGGGCAGCCGGTTGTGGTCTCAGTGACGGTAGCCGCGGGCGCGGCAGTGTCCGGCCGCTTTGCGGAGACTGATTTGCACTTTGCGCAGGTTGCGGATGAACGCATTGGGCTGTTCGGCGTCAATGCGATGGCCGCGCCGGGTGTGTACCCTGTCATTCTGTGGGCGAGCGCGGAGGGGGGAGATTCGGTCGCGCTGGAGATACGCCTTCCGGTTGCGGATGCTGATTATCAGCTGCAGCGCATTGTGTTGCTGCCCGAAAAAGCGCAGCTGCTTCTGGATGAAGAAGCGCGTGCGGCGGAGGAGATTGTCATTGAGCGGGCAGCGACCGGCTTCAGCACGGCGAAGTACTGGGAAGGTCGCTTCCATCCGCCAGCGCCCACGGATTACATCACCACCCGTTTCGGGCTGCGGCGCAGCTACAATGGCAGCGCCTTCCGCACATTCCATGGCGGGGTGGATTTTGGCGCGCTGGAGGGCACGCCCATCTACGCGCCTGCCGCCGGGGTGGTGGTGCTGGTGGAAGAGCTGCGCATCCGTGGAAACGCCACTCTGATTGACCATGGCCGCGGGGTGTATACTGGCTACTGGCATCAGGTAGGGCTGGGTGTCAGCGGCGGGCAGCGCGTGCAGGCGGGCGAGGTAATCGGGCGCGTGGGTGATTCTGGGCTCTCGACCGGCACGCACTTGCACTGGGAGGTATGGGTTAATGGAACACAGGTTGATCCGTTGGAATGGCTGCAACTGGAAATCCCCTGAACGATGAAAGTTGACGGCAAACATTACCGCACAATCTGGGTGAAGCCTGATGATGAGCGCGTAGTTCAGACCATCGATCAGCGGGGGCTGCCGCACAGATTCGTGATCGAAGACCTGGAAACGGTGGAGCAGGCGGCGCGCGCCATCCGCGAGATGCACGTGCGCGGAGCTCCGCTGATAGGCGTCACCGCGGCCTATGGCATGTATTTGGCGGCGCTTGCCGCGCACGAGGAATCTGCCCCTGCCTTTGTGCAGGCGATGCAGCAGGCCGGGCAGCTGCTGTGCTCCACGCGTCCCACCGCGGTCAACCTCGTCTGGGCGGTGGAGCGGCAGCTGCAGGCGCTGCCGGCAGCCGGCGGGGACGTACAGGCGTGTATTCAATCCACCTTCGATGTTGCCGCGGCCATTGCCGATGACGAGGTCGAAAACTGCCGTCTGATTGGTGAGCACGGCGTTGAGCTGATTGAGAATCTGAGTCGGGAAAAGGGCGGCGAGCCGGTCAACATTCTCACGCATTGCAACGCGGGCTGGCTGGCGTGCGTGGATTATGGCACTGCCACCGCGCCGATTTACCGCGCGCACGAGCGCGGGCTGCCGGTGCACGTCTGGGTTGATGAGACGCGCCCGCGCAATCAGGGCGCGCGCATGACTGCGTGGGAGCTTGGGCAGCACGGGGTGGCGCACACGGTGGTGGCCGACAATGTGGGCGGTCACTTGATGCAGCATGGGTTGGTGGATGTGGTCATCACCGGCAGCGACCGCACGCTCTACACCGGCGACGTGGCCAACAAAATCGGCACCTATCTGAAGGCGCTCGCCGCGCATGACAACGACGTTCCTTTTTATGTGGCCCTGCCGTCATCCACGTTTGACTGGGAGCACAGCGACGGTGTCGCGCAGATTCCCATCGAAGAGCGCGAGGCGGCCGAGGTGAAAACCATCAGCGGATTGAGCGAGGGCGAAATCCGCTCGGTGCTGCTCACCCCGCAAGAGAGCCCGGCGGCAAACTTCGCCTTCGATGTCACCCCGGCGCGGCTGGTGACGGCGCTGATAACCGAGCGCGGCATTTGCCTGGCCTCCGAGCAGGGCGTTCTCTCCCTTTTCCCCGAGCGGGCGGCAATTTGACAAGTCCTGAGGAATAAACGTATAATACCGCCAGCAATAATCCCTGATTTGCCACTCTCAGAATCCCCGGTGACCCAAAAGCAGAAACAACCCGCAGCAGAATGGGCGGAATCATTTTCACTCCAGCCCGCGGACTGCGAGCACCTTGCCACCCTGCTGCTGGAGGCGGCCACCCCGTGGAGCACGGAGCAGGTGGCGCTGGCGCTGCTCGAGCGCAGGTTGGCGCAGAAAAAAACGGTGCACAGGCAATCGAGTTGCGGTAATGGCACGGTGGAAGTTTACCGCCCCGGCGAAGATTACGAGGCGGGGCAGGCGCTTTGCTTCCCGCTGCTGGGTGGAATGCCGGGGGAGGTGCTTTCGGCGCGGGATGGCTTCAACCCGGCGGACGGCGAGTTCCGCGTGATTGAGGTGACGTGCGATGACAATTTCACGCGGGAGTTCGCCAGCGCGCTTCCGGAGCATGCGCTCAACGCCGACCCGATGGGGGTGGGCAGTGCCGAGCCTGAAACCGTCGACGAATCTGCGCAGCACTTGCTGCGCGAACACGGCGCGCAGCTGCAGGTACAAATCGAAGCCGATCTACACTCGGCCGGTGACATAGTGCAACTGGCCGGGCACTGGTTCCCGCGCGATTTACTTCCCGAAATCAACAGCGGTTATTTGAATCTGGCCGAGGCCGCGCTGGACGTGGCTGGCGGCGGCCCGCTCACCACCGAGGAGATTCTGCTGCAGCTGGGTGTCGCCGCGGAGGGTGACCGAAAACTGATGCTCTTCTCGCTAAATTTCGCGCTGCAGCAGGACGACCGCTTTGACGAGGTCGGCCCGGCCGGAAACGTGCTCTGGTTTCTGCGCAGCATGGAGCCTCCCGAAATCGTTTTTCCGCCAGGGCGGTTGCGCTGCCGGCCGGTGGAAGCGGACGCGTACGCGCTAACGCCCGAGCTGGAGCGACTGGCGCGGTGCCTGTACGATGAATTCAGCCCGCAGCCTGAAGCTCAAGCCACGGAGGGTCCAGTGGAGCTGGTGCTCACCTATCCGCACCGGCGCGCCGGAACTCTTCCACTCGACGCGCGCATGGCGCACATTTTCCCGGCCGCGCTGATATCCCGATGCATCAAAATCAGGCTCTGCGACGCGCTCTCTGGTGAGCAGCTGCCCGGCTGGGTTATGCAGCGCGAACGTTTCGTCTCGGGGCTGTCCCCGCTTTACGAGAAATATGCTGCCCCGGCGGGTGCGCGCATCACGCTGCTGCCGGGCACCGACGCGAGCGAGGCATTGGTGCGCATCGAGCGGCGCAACGCGGTCAGCGAGTGGGTGCGTACGGTCTCGGCCACGGAGGCCGAACTGCGCTTCGGCATGAGCAAACGCGCAGTAGGGGTGCGTTACGCGGAGGAGCAGATGATCGCGGTTGATGACGTGGAGGCGGTGGAGGCCGCCTGGCGACGGCTGGAAGAGAGCGCGGCCACGCTGGAGCAGATCGTGCTCTCGGTTTTCCGCGAACTGGTGAAACTTACCCCGCAGGGGACGGTGCACGCTAAGACGCTTTACAGTGCCGTCAACGTGGCCTGGCGCACCCCGCCGGAGCCGGTCTTCGCCGAATTGCTGCAGCGCCCTTATTATCAGCACGTTGGCGATGCCTACTGGAGCTATGAGCCGGACGCAGACGAGCGCTACCCCGATTGACCATCACTCGCCATGACTGAACCCGCCGCTGCCGCTCTCGTCCGGCCGCCACTGCTGCGCCCGACGCTGCACACGCGCTTCCATATCGATTTCGACTGGTGGGAACGTCACGGGCGGGAATACCGCGTCTATCTGCGCAGCCACCTGTGCGAACAGCACCAGGCCGAATTCGGGCCGGAGGCAGACGGCGACGGCCGGCTGCTGGACTGGGTGCACCCACGCACGGCGCAGGTGTCGCGCCTCGACCAGCTGCAATACACCCTGCGCAGCCACTGCGCCCGCCAGTCGGAATATCTGACGCAACGCACCTCGATGGTGGATGCGGTTTTCCGCGTCTTCATCGCTAACGGCAATCAGCCGCTCACCGCGCCAGAGCTGGCCGCGCGCATCGGCCGCGAGAGACAGGCGAACACCATTTTGCGCGCGCTCGCCGGACGCCGGGTGTACAAGGGGATGCGCCCGTTCCAGCCGGACGCGGGCATTGAGGAGAAATAGCATGAATCAGGCCGTTATTTTCGAGGGCAGCTTCGAGCGCAATCAGGGCCTAATCGTCAAGGAGACCGAAGGTCTGACCCATGCCGAGAGCGTGCTGCAGCTGCCGTTTGAGAGCAATTGCATGAACTGGGTGCTCGGCCATCTAGCCGTGTACCGCGACGCGCTGCTGGGTTGTACCCGCCAGATGCCCCGCCTGAGCGTCGCCGAGCGTAAGCTGTACATTCAGGGCGCGCCGCCGATTACACCCGAGAGACAGGCCGTGGCCTTCGAGCGACTGCTGGCGGCGCTGGTGGAGGGCTTCGCGGCACTCATTGCCTGGTTGCAGAGCAACCCCGAGGGGATGTTGGAGGCGACGCCCCCCGGACTGGAACTCAGCTTCGGCGCGACCGTGGCGGAGAACTTCGCCTTATTGTGCTGGCACGACTCCTATCACGTTGGCCAGCTGGCCGTGCTGCGCGAGCTGGCGCTCTCGCGGCGGGGTGAGTAGTGGACGTCTAATCCGCAGCGGTTGCGTCACGATCGTGTACTTGTTTCCGCACTTGCGCAGCTCGTCTTTTTTTTATATTATGCTACACTCCATCCTATGTCCCCAAATATCGCTGCCACAGTGCGCTTGTACGCAACACTCCGGAACCATCATCCCAACCCGCAGCTTTCTGAGCCGCTCACAATCACTGTGCCCGTCGGGGAAGTTGCCACTGATTTGGTGGGCGCGTTGCAACTCCCACCTGAGCAGGAGCATAACATCTTCATCAACAATGCTGCTTGTGAGCGGGACGCGGGCATGCACGCTGGCGACGAGGTTAGCCTGTTCCCGCTGGTGAGCTGCTCCAGAAGAGGGACGTGGAGACAGACCGGTTCTGGCTGAGGCGTCACAAAACCTTTTCGCATTCCGAAATCTCGATGGCGCCGGCTTTCTGCTCCCAACCTTGGTATGGGTGCTAGAAAGGAGAAAGGATAAAATGAATATGCTGCTGTGGATTCTGCAAGTGTTGTTTGGGGTTTATTTCACCGTCGTGGGCGTGCTGCATTTTGGCCTTCCACAAGGATTGCCGGCTGCCATGAGTTGGATGTACGAGCTGTCGACCGCGCTGCACCGTGTCAGTGGAACGGCCGAGATACTTGGCGGCCTAGGGCTTGTCCTGCCGGGAATAACCAAAATCCAGACGCGGCTTACGCCGCTGGCAGGCGCCGGGCTTGTGCTAGTCATGATTGGCGCAATGTGGTGGCACGCTCAACGGGGTGAATTTCAGAACATCGTGTTGAACCTGGTGCTCGCGGCGGGTGCCGCTTTCATCGCTTATGGCCGCTGGAAACTGAAACCACTCGCCGGCCGCAACGACTGACAGCTCTCGTTGAGGGGCTTTTTGGATCTCCGCAGCAGGTCAGGCCATTAGTAGGGTTTCAAACCGTGCTCCAGACCCGCGTACAGCCTCTAGGCTCGCCACAACTACAGCAAAAGCGGGCCGGTCTCAGACGATAAGAGCCAGGATGTTTGACCACTCAATTGAAGTAGCCTAATGAAACTCTACGCAGAACGAACTTTTCGCATTGACACGGAAAATGCCTTCAAAGTCGGGCCGCACATCGACCGCGTGGAAGAGGAAATCGGTGCTGTCGTAAAACTCAATCTTGGCGAACCGGATTTTCCAGTGCCGACACACATTAAAGATGAAATCAAACGACAGCTAGATCTAGACAACACTCATTACTGTGATCCTAAGGGCCTGATCACGCTGAGGCGGGCCATCGCGAAACAAGTCGGTGAAACACGAGGTTTGAAGGTAAGTGCGGAAAGGGTTGTCGTGTTTCCCGGCGGCAAACCTTCTATTGGGCTCGTCCAACAGGTTTACTGCAGCCCCGGAAACGAAGTGATCTATCCAAGCCCGGGATTCCCTATCTACGAGTCATTCATCCACTATGTCGAGGGGGTGCCCGTGCCCCTGCACCTGGACGAATCATCCAATTTCACTTTCACGCCCGAACAGCTTTCGCAACTGATCACGCCGCGGACCAAGCTGATCTATCTCAATTTTCCCTCAAACCCGACAGGTGGAGTAGCATCACCGGAACAGTTGGAGGCGATTGCCGCAGTCATTCGGGATCGCTGCCCGCTGGAGGTCAGGGTGTATTCCGATGAAATCTATGAGAACATCATTTTTGACGGCAATATCCACCATTCCATTGCATCCCTTCCGGGCATGGAAAGCCGGACAATCATTGCCGGTGGATTCTCGAAAACCTATGCCTGGACCGGTGGTCGAATTGGGTACGCGGTTTTTCCCACCGAGGAAGAAGCGGACGTCTTCAAGAATATGAACATCAACTACTTTTCCTGCGTCCCGCCCTACAATCAGGAAGCC
>Ga0208274_1000845_pt1 | contig 15109 bp, 13 predicted proteins | sample ETNtaG_22_FD_185755 | JGI IMG/M metagenome (GOLD analysis project Ga0208274, IMG submission 185755) | Marine microbial and viral communities from oxygen minimum zone, Eastern Pacific Ocean - ETNP201306SV43 (SPAdes) (version 2) | ecosystem: Environmental > Aquatic > Marine > Oceanic ... | reverse complement strand
TTATGGTGCCGCCCAGCGTGCCCCGGCTAAAGAGCAGTGTGAGGGTATCGACATCGCTCAAGCGAATTAAGAGTGCATCGGGTGAGAAGATGAGGACACCCCCCAGGCTCAGGAACATCCCTTTCTTGTAGGTAGAGCTCACAACCAGTCCATCTTGTTCAAGTAACAATTTCCTCAATTAATGGCATCAAAGTTGTGCAAAAGCCCTTTGGCAACTCCTCAGGAGTTGTTCACACTCATCCTCGGTTATGGCCAGGGAGGGGGCAATTCGGATGACATTCCCAAACAGGCTGCCCTTCCCGATCAGTACACCCTCTTCCTTGCAGAGTTCCATAAAGCGGGCTGTCTCTGCAGGAGCAATCTCCTTGGTAACGGGATCCTTCACCAGTTCAAGACCAAGCAGAAGCCCCCGGCCACGTATATCACCAATGATGGGGTAATCTTTTTTTAGTTCGGCAAACCCCTGACGAAGAGTATTCCCCATCACATCAGCATTTGAGATCAGCCCCTCCTGATTGATGATGTCGATCACTTCTGCTGCCTGCATTGACTGGTATGGGTCACCACCAAAGGTGTTGAAATGCAGTTTTCCCTTAAGGCTTTGGGCAATATCCTTTCGGGTAATCACCCCCCCCACTGGAGCACCATTGCCGATCCCCTTGGCAAATGAGATGATGTCGGGAACCACACCCGACTCCTCAATAGCAAAAAAATGTTTTCCGGTACGGCCCGCACCGGTCTGAACTTCATCGGAAATATAAAGGCCGCCGTGTTCTTTAACTATCTTGTAGACCTCCTTGTGATAGTCGAGGGGAGGCTCAATAAAACCTCCCACACCGAGTACCGGTTCGACAATCATCGCCGCAATCGTTCCGCTGGTTGTGGTCTCAATCGTCATTCTGACATCGTCAACACATTCAAGGTCACAACTGCCCCTCTCCCTGCCGAAGGGGCATCGATAACAGTATGGAGCCCTGGCATGGGTGACAGCCGCCTGAGGCTGGGAGCGGAATTTCCAATTGGAGTGGCCACAAAGAGAGAGAGGGGTTGAAGTGCCCCCGTGATAGCCGTGTTGGAGGGATACCACCATCGGCTCTTGAGTATCTGCCCGGGCGGTCATGACAGCCATTTCATTGGCCTCACTTCCGGAGTTGGTGATATAGCAGCAGTCGAGATCACCCGGGGCTTCTTCAGCCAGTTTTGCTGCCAGAGTTGGCATCTGTTCGCTAAGGTAGAGGAAGGTGGTGTGCTGGATGGCATCTTCTTCAACCATCTGCTTTAGCTTGGCGGTTATCCGGGGATGGTTGTGCCCTACCGAAAGACAGACTATTCCACCAATAACATCGAGATAGCGGTTTCCCTGTTCATCCCAGACATAGGACCCTTTGGCTCTTACCAATTGGAGAGGCTCACTGTAGTAGGGCACCTTTGTCGGATAGAGATGCTTCTCCCTCAGCTCAAGAATTGTTTTGTTTTCCATTATCTACTCCCTTTTCACCTGTGCTCACTCAACACCCGCTCCTTCGACCCGGTGGCTTTCACTCGCTCCGCATAGGATTGTTGGGGTGCTGGGTCCAGTTGCGATAATCTCCAGTCACTCTCTCACCGGTCCTCTTGTCAACCTCATTCTCCAATTCGCGCATGGTGATGCACCCTTCTACCGGGCAGACACTGAAACAGAGATTGCATCCCACACACTCCTCTTCCTTGATCTCATACCTCTTCTGCCCATTGCCGCTTACTGAGATTGCCTGGTGCGACGTATCCTCACAGGCGATATGACAACGCCCGCACTGAGTACAGAGTGTCTGGTTGATCTCTGCCTTGACGACATAGTTGAGATTGAGATACTGCCAATCAGTCAGTGTGGGCACAGCCCGGCCAATCAACTCATCGACTGAACTCATCCCTTTTGATTCAAGAAAACGGCTCATTCCATCTATCATGTCGTCTACAATCCTGAATCCATGCGTCATCGCCGCAGTGCACACCTGTACATTCGATGCTCCAAGAGCGATAAAATCCACGGCATCACGCCAATTGCTCACACCACCGATCGCTGAAATCGGGAGGCCCTCACACTCACTGTCGCGGGCAATATCTGAGACCATATGAAGGGCTATGGGTTTTACCGCCGGACCACAATAACCGCCATGTGTTCCCTTGCCTCCAATAGTCGGGGAGATGCTCAGGGTTTCAAGATCGACAGACATTACTGAATTAATTGTATTGATCAATGAAACCGCATCGGCGCCTCCCTGTTTAGCGGCTCTGGCGGGCTGTTTGATATCTGAAATATTGGGGGTTAGCTTAACGATGACAGGTAGCGATGAATGTGTTTTACACCACTCGGTCACCATCTGGACATACTCCGGCACCTGTCCTACGGCAGCGCCCATCCCCCTCTCCGACATGCCGTGAGGACAACCAAAATTCAACTCCACTCCATCAGCACCTGTATCCTCTACCCGAAGCAGTATTGCTTTCCATGCTTCCTCATTACAGGGCACCATCAATGAGACGACGAGACCGCGGTCAGGCCAGTCTTTCTTGACCTGGGTGATCTCTTCAAGGTTCAGTTTCAGCGGCCTGTCCGTAATTAATTCAATATTATTGAATCCAATCACATTACGGTCTTTGCCATGCAGTGCGCCATACCTTGGACCACTCACATTGACAATGGGGGCTCCGTCCTCACCCAGTGTTTTCCAGACAACACCGCCCCAACCCGCTTCATAGGCTCGATTGACGTTGTAAGCTTTATCAGTCGGTGGCGCTGAAGCGAGCCAAAAAGGATTTGGAGAACGGATACCAATAAATTCACTCGTTAGATCAATCATCTCTCTTTCCTCAATTAATTGTGTCGGGCAGTCAGGAATTGGTGGATCGATTGAGCTGCGATCTTGCCGTCCTGAACAGCAATCACAGCAAGATCGTCACCTCCAGCGATACAGTCTCCACCCGCCCATACGCCCGGGATACTGGTCTGTCTCTGGTCATCCACGGCAAGCCGCCCCTGCTCCGTATTGAAAAGAAGACCATCACTATCGAAAGAGACAAAGGACTGACCGATGGCCTTGAACACCATATCTGCGGGGAGCTCAAATTCGGTGCCAGCCCCCCCTTCTTCTTCTGCTGTAGTTGAGAACACGATCCCGGTGAGGCGATTACCTTCACATTTCAGCGCTTTGGGTTGAGCCCAGTGTCTTATCTGAACCCCAAGGGTCCGTGCAAACTCCTGCTCCTTCAAACTCGCCTTCATCTGCTCCTGACCCCGCCGGTAGACGATCGTAACCTCTTCTGCCCCAAGGAGACGGGCCTGTGAAGCAATATCAATTGCGGTCATACCACCACCTATAACCACAACACGCTGTCCAATGGGTAGCGAAGAGAGATCTTCCGACTGTCTTAATGCCTCAATATATTCGACCGCATTTTCAACCCCGGTGCAGTCTCCATTTTCAATTTCAAGCGTATTGGCTTGGGCGAGTCCCACGCCGATAAAGAGGGCATCATGATTGTTCCTGAGTTCTTCAAACGTGACATCCTGGCCCACCTTGATGCCATATTGCATCTTGATCCCGCCCACAGCGGTGATGTACTCAATCTCCTTTTGGGCAAAATCAGCGGTCATCTTGTAGGCCGCAAGACCGTATTCATTCAGACCGCCAGGCTTCTCCCTGGCCTCATAGACCGTCACCCCATGACCCAACAAGGCCAGGCGATGAGCACAAGCCAGCCCCGCGGGCCCGGCACCCACTACACCCACTGTCCTTCCACTCTCGCTCACTCGCTTGAAAAATGAGTCGCCCCTGCTGATGGCATCATCAGTGGCATAGCGTTGAAGCAGTCCTATGGTCACCGGGCGGTCTTCATCGGTATTGCGAACACAGGACTGTTCGCAGAGTGTCTCTACCGGACAGACCCGGGAACAGGTTCCCCCCATGATGTTCTCACTGAGAATCAGGTTGGCGGCGCCAGTGGGATTGTGGCTTGAGATCATGCGAATAAAACCGGGCACATCAATTCCTGTCGGGCAGGCTTCAGTACAGGGCGCATCAAAACAGTAGTAACACCGTTCAGCCTCCACTTGTGCTGAGTGGGAACCAAGAGCAGGGTGTTTGTCTGTAAAGTTGTTTTGACACTGCTCTGGAGACAGTCGATGGGCCGCAATTCCAGATTGACCATTATGTTTAGTAGCAATGGGTTGCATGCTACACCTCCTCCATATTATTAACTCTTGTGTGAACCAACAAAAAACTCTTTACTATTCAATAGCACTCAAATAAGGAACTAAAGAGAAGCCAGAATTTCTGGCTTCTCTTTGCTGTCAGCGGTCTACCGAGAACGGTTTTGTCCGCTCACGCACCTTGCCAATGGCATCAAAGTAGGGCGCAAAGGGTGGGCGATGGATATAGCGCCCTGCCCCACGCTCTACATTGAGTTCACCATCCTTGTAGACCACATTCCCCTGACTGATGGTATGTGACGCTTTTCCCTTTACCGTCATCCCTTCAAAGATGTTGTAATCGACATTCTGGAAGTGGGTTTTTGCCGAAATCGTCTTGCTCCCTTCAGGATCCCAGACCACCAGATCAGCATCTGCACCGGCCAAGACAGAGCCTTTGCGCGGATACATGTTGAATATCTGTGCTGCATTAGTCGATGTCACCCGAACAAACTCGTTCATGGTGAGCTTGCCGGTGTTAACTCCGGCATCCCACAACACCTCCATACGATTTTCCACCCCACCGGTGCCATTTGGTATTTTGCTAAAGTCATCTCTGCCTGCTGCCTTCTGATCAGCACAGAAGCAACAATGATCTGTAGCCGTTGTCTGCAGGTTTCCTGACTGCAGCCCACGCCAGAGCTCTCTCTGGTGATCTTTTGGCCTGAAGGGCGGACTCATTACATGGGCAGCCGCCTTTTCAAAACTCTTATCAAGATAGACAGAGTCATTCACCATAAGATGACCGGCAAGCACCTCGCCAAAGACACGCTGGCCCTCATTACGTGCACGAATCACTGCCTCCAGTGCCTCCTTGGCAGAGACATGAACCAGGTAGACAGGGGTCTTTAGCACCTGAGCGATTCGAATCGCCCTATTGGCCGCCTCTCCTTCGACTTCGGGTGGCCTGGATTGGGGATGGCCTTCCGGACCCGTAATACCCATATCCAGAAGCTTCCGCTGCAATTGCCAAACCAGCTCACCATTTTCGGCATGAACTGTTGGCAGCGCACCCAACTCCCAGGCACGAGTAAAGCTATTAACGAGTATTTCGTCATCAGCCATTATTGCGCCCTTATAGGCCATAAAGTGCTTAAAACTGTTGACTCCAAACTCCTCAACCAATCTCCCCATATCGTGATGGACACTTTCGTCCCACCACGTTACAGCGACATGAAAAGCATAGTCGGCAACTGCTTTTTCACTCCACTCACGCCATTGATGATAGGCTTCCATCAATGACTGCTGCGGAGCAGGAATTACAAAGTCGATAATGCAGGTCGTGCCACCAGCCAGTCCTGCTGCCGTGCCGGTATAGAAATCCTCACTCGCCACAGTCCCCATAAAGGGGAGCTGCATATGGGTGTGAGGATCGATACCGCCTGGCATCACATACTGTCCACCGGCATCCACAACCTCGATGCCATCCGCGGCATCGAGGTCGGGACCGACCTGGGTGATCTTTCCGTCCGTACAGAGGACATCGGCGCGAAAACTCTGTTCCGCCGTTACCACTGTACCGCCTTTAATTAAGACAGACATTTATCTGACCTCCCTAGGATATTTACAGGGACCACCTAGAAGGCAGCGTCCCATACTTTATGAGTCCAGGCGCCTGTTGGTGCCTGTGAGATAACCGGGTCTGAACCACCACTCATCAATGTAGCCACTGTGCGCTCATAGTCATCTGCGTCCAGTTTTCCACCATTGGCGGTCAGTTTGTTTATCTCACCCATCATCCTGCGCTGGTGTTTTTCTGTCTGGGCGCCCGTCTCATCATTCTCAAGAACGATATCAGCGGCCGCATCAGAGTTGTTGCGAGCCCAATCCCAGCCCTTCATGGAAGCACGAACAAAGCGAGCCATCTTGTCGACAAATGCGGCGTCAGCAAGATTTTTCTCAAGGACATAGAGGCCGTCTTCAAGTGTCGCAACACCCTGGTCCTCATATTTGAAGGTGACCAACTCGTCAGCGCCAAGCCCGGCGTCGATAATCTGCCAGTATTCGTTGTAGGTCATGGTTGAGACGCACTCCGCCTGTTTCTGAAGAATGGGATCAACATTGAAACCCTGTTTCAAGACGGTGACTCCACCACTGCTGCCGTCAGTAGCAATACCCAGCTTACTCATCCAGCTGAGGAACGGGTACTCATTGCCGTAGAACCAGACTCCCAATGTCTTATTGCTGAAATCAGAAGGTGACTTGATCCCACTGTCTTTTCGACAGGTCAGCATCATTCCAGAACGCTTAAAGGGTTGAGCTATATTTACCAGAGGCAGTCCTTTTTCACGGGATGCCAAGGCAGCGGGCATCCAATCGATGATGACATCAGCGCCGCCGCCCGCAATAACCTGAGGGGGTGCTACATCAGGGCCACCGGGTTTCAAAGTGACATCAAGATTTTCAGCCGCATAGAACCCTTTATCCTTGGCGACAAAATAACCCGCAAACTGAGCCTGGGTAACCCACTTGAGCTGAAGGGTCACCTTGTCCGCAGCACTCGATGCTCCACTTAAAAGAGCCAGCCCCAGTGCAAGAAATACACTACTCATTCTAACTTTCATTTTTCCTACCTCCTTGTTAACAATATCGCCCTGAATTGGGCATTAGCTGTGCGCTTTCCGAACAGAGGAGTGCCAGAATGTCACCCTTCTCTCCAAAACCGCTAACAGTCCGTAAAAGATAGAACCGGCCATCGCCGCTACAGCGATCGATGCCCAGACCATCTCTATATTCATACGCCCCACTTCGGTAGAGATTCGAAATCCCATTCCCACAATAGGCGTTCCAAAAAATTCTGCCACAATTGCCCCTATCAGGGCGAGAGTTGAGTTTATCTTTAATGCATTAAAGATAAACGGCATTGCATTGGGCAGTCTCAACTTAAAGAAACCCTGCCAATAGGTCGCCCCGTAGGAGCGCATCAGGTCAAGCTCCATATTACCGGACTCTGACAGCCCCGCGATGACATTCACCAGCATGGGGAAGAAGGTCATGATCACCACTACTGCCGCTTTTGACTGCCAATCAAACCCGAACCACATCACCATAATGGGCGCAATGCCGACGATGGGGATGGCGCTTACAAGGTTTCCAACCGGGAGCAGGCCGCGCCTTAGAAAAGGAATTTTATCGGCCAGAAGCGCAACCACAAAACCTACCGCGTTGCCTATGATAAAACCTGGAATAACCGCTCGGATAACGGTCTGTCTGAAATCGGCCATCAGCACGTCGGTTGAAGAGGCGAAGGCCTCCTGGATAACAGAGGGTGCCGGAAGAAGGACATGGGGTATTCCAAATCCGACGACAAGAAATTCCCACAAAATCAACAGCCAGACACCAAAAAGGCCGGGGATCAAGAGTCGGTTGAGACGATCAGCAACCCTGCTTGTTACTTTCAGCGATGAAAGCCAACTTGTACAACTCCAGACAGAGAGTCCCAGTGAAAATACAAAAACCCAGAAACCCGGAGCAGCACTCCCAATGACCTGCTCACTATGGACAATGTGGGCCCCGACCCACAGTGCAATAGTGAGCGAGATCAGAATGGCCAGTTCCCTGCCCGGCTGAAGATCTCTATTGTTGTTTACCAACAGGGTGGTGATTACCACAAACAGTGGGCCCATCATCCAGCCGGGATGACTCATCCAGGAGACATTCTCTGCAACCGGGAAAAAAAGCGCCGCCAGTGCAACAAAGGAAGACAACAGCCGACTGGAGAGGATAAGCCTTACGAGGTTGGACTTCATTGGGAAAACATCTGGCCACCTCTGAGACGCCGACAGGCCACCTTCTGGAAATAACCAACTGTTGTCACCAGGGTGGCTGAAAGGAGGGCCGCAGAGATGAGAGCTGCCCAGATCAGGTTGGTTTGACCGTAGTAGGAGCCCGAGAGCAGACGAGAACCGAGCCCCCCCTGACCCCCTGTAGGCAGTTCTGCAACAATTGCCCCGACTATACTAAGGGCGATGGCTACTTTCAGGCTGGCAAAGAGGAAAGGAACCGCTGCCGGAAGCCTCAGTTTCCAGAAGATCTGCGCTTTGCTGGCATGATAGGTTCGCATCAGGTCAAGATGCATCGGATCAGGTGAACGAAGCCCTTTAACCATGCCGACAGTGATCGGAAAGAAACACAGATACATTGAGATGAGTGATTTAGGGAGCAGACCCGTAATCCCCATGGCACCCAAAACCACAACCACCATAGGCGCCAAGGCAAGAATGGGTATTGTCTGAGAAGCGATAATCCAGGGCATCAAGCTTCGATCCAGAGTAATGACATAGACGATTCCAACCGCCAGGGATACGCCAATAAATGTCCCCAGCAGAAAGCCGAGAAGGGTAGAAGAGAGGGTGACCCCAGCATGGTAGACCAGACTCCGCTTCGACGTGATTTTCTTGTCGAGGATGGTTTTCTTTAGCTCCAGAGCAATCTGGTGAGGAGCCGGCAGAACGGCTCGCTCCATACTCCAGCTATCTTGAGCGAGCTGGCTAAAACTCCAGTCAACGCCACGCTTTTGATAGCGATCAATGAGTTGTGGGCTATTCAAGTAGATGGCGCCCAGGTACCACGAGACGATAATAGCAAACACAATGGTCACTACAGGGAGCACATTGCTCTTATAGAGAAGTGATGGCGCTCTAGTCGTCATCATAACTGTGTCCTGCCTTGAGCCCTTCACGAACCTGGTGTGCTATCTCAAGAAATTCGGGGGATTCCCTAATATCGAGTGTTCTGTCCAGAGGTAAATGGCTATCAATGACATCGATAATCTTCCCCGGCCGGGGTGACATCACCACAATGCGCGTAGAGAGAAAAACGGCCTCAGGAATGGAGTGAGTTACAAATACCACTGTTTTACCCGTCTTCTCCCAGAGCCCCAGCAGCTGTTCATTCAGGTGGTCTCGAGTAATCTCATCGAGGGCTCCAAAGGGTTCATCCATATAGAGGAGTTGCGGCTCAACACTGAGTGCCCGAGCAATCGATACCCGCTGCTGCATTCCCCCGGAGAGCTGCCATGGGTATTTGTTTTCGAACCCGGTGAGATTCACCAGGTCAAGATACTGGCTGGCCAACTCATTCTGTTGTTCCTTTGAATAACCCAGAACCTCAAGTGGCAACACTACATTCTTTTTAACTGTCCTCCAGGGGTAGAGCGCAGGCGCCTGAAAGACATAACCATAGGCATTCTGCTGTCGTGCCTGATCGGGGGACATGCCATTGACTGTGATCCCTCCACTGGAATGCTTCTCCAGATCGGCGAGTACCCTGAGCAGGGTTGTTTTCCCACATCCTGAGGGACCTATCAGGGAGACAAATTCACCACTTTTTATAGAGAGATCGATATCTGAAAGCGCATGAATGGGCCCATCACTGGTTTCAAAAATCAACGACAGCTTATTGATATCCACTACGACATCAGACTGTTCCGTCTCTAGATCCATCTATTCTCCCGTTCAATGGATTGGTATGAAGTGTAACTTTCCATCACTTTGATGATGAATCGCTGAGCTCTACTTAGTGATCTGGACTGCCTTAAGACTAATTCAGATCTAACAGTGAACCGTAGGTCTCTGGTCGGCGATCTCTGAAGAACTGCCAGGTATCACGAATCTCCCTGACCATATCCATATCCATCTCATGGATCAGCATCTCATCTTTATCCGGGCTTGCCTGAGCTTCAATCTGACCCCGTGGATTAACAAAGTAGCTGGAGCCGTAGAACTCACCAATACTCCAGGGCTCTTCCCTGCCAACTCGGTTGATTGCCGCGATATAGACACCATTGGCTGCTGCCGATGCGGGTTGCTCAAGCTCCCAGAGGTATTGAGAGAGACCGGCAACAGTAGCGGATGGATTGTAGATAACCTCAGCACCATTAAGAGCCAGGGCTCGCCACCCCTCCGGGAAGTGGCGATCATAACAGATATAGACCCCTATTTTTCCATAAGCGGTTGTAAAGACGGGCCACATAGAAGCTCCTGGCTTAAAGAAAAATTTCTCCCAAAAGCCGGCAACATGGGGGATATGTGTTTTACGGTACTTACCAAGGAAACTACCGTCTGCATCGATTACTGCAGCAGTGTTGTAATAGACACCGGGCATGGCCTCCTCATAGAGGGGGGCAATAATGACCATGTTGTATCGCTTGGCATACTCCTGCATGAGGCGTGTAGTATGACCGTCCGGAATGGATTCAGCAGCGGCATACCAGCGGTTGTCCTGACTTGGACAAAAATAGGGCTGGGTAAAAACCTCCTGAAAGCAGAGGATTTGAACACCCTCTGAGCCTGCCTGGTCAATCATCGGTATGTGAGCTTCAAGCATCTTGTCCCTGATCTCATCAGGCTCCATGGTGGTATCGCCCTTGAGAGCCATCTGGATGATGGCTGATTTGATCTTGCTCATACGCTATCTCCTCTTCCTTTGTATTCTGTTATTGTACTATGGGTGAAGTATTCCCTTTGGTATAAGTAATTACATCTCTCCACTTTATGTTGTATTGATAAGTGTAATCAGTTCTTTACCATCTGGTCAATTCATTCATGGGGTTCCCGCTCTCTCCGGGCGTGGAAGTTAATTTGTGTTTTTTGGAGATTAATCCAATCCTCACTCATCGGTTAACTCAGCTTGAATCCACGGATCAATACATCAACTACACTTGAGGTTATCTTGTCGTAGACCTCCGTTTCATAATCATCAACACCAAGTACGGCTTCAATCTGAGCCTGGAAATCAGCATAGGTCTGGGTCACTGCCCAAATCATGAAAAAGAGGTGAGCAGGTTCAATATCAACCATCCGACCCTCTGCCTGCCAGGCGGCAAAAACCTCACCTTTCTCAGCAACCCAGGACCTTAGATCATTCCTCAGGTAATCACCGATAATAGGCGCTCCGGAAATAACCTCCATGGCAAAAATCCGGGATGCCTCAGGATAGGCCCTGGAGAGCTCGAGTTTCTTGGTGACATACTCAGTGATTACCTCAACCGGCTCCAAAGAGGGTGAAACATCATCGATAGCACTTAGCCAGAGCGAGAGGACCTCTTCCATCACCACACGATAGAGGTTTTGTTTGCTATTGAAATAGTAGAGAACGTTTGCCTTTGGAAGCCCTGCTTTGAGCGCTATTTCATCAACCCTTGCCCCATCATAACCTTTACGCGAAAAAACAGTTGCAGCCGCTTTTATGATGCTGACACGGTTTTTATCGCCCACCCTGCTCTTGCGGCGCTTTTTCTTGGTTCCTGATGAGTCGTTCTCATTGGATGATGTCGCCATGGTATTTTGTTTCTTCTTCCCCCGACAAATTTCTTCTTCCCCCGACAAAAAAGAGCGGTTTAGATCGCAACCCGGATTAAATTGATTTGATGTTTAAGTCGGGCATTTTTTTATACTGGTGATATTTTGAAATATTAAAATGGATTCTGATGATTCATACAAAAATATTCTCATTGTACTTTCCTATTCTCAAAGTTAATCTGAAAATGCGATTTAATTACTCATCGTATTGTGGAAATCGATTGGGTTCTCAAAAATATGCAATCGATAGTTACCACACTCTATTTGTCTGTCGGCATTGCCAAACATCTCTTCAGCAGCTTTAGTGGTAAAAATCGTCATCCAAGCTCCTGAATAAGGCTTCATATCAATGTTAGTATCAATTGATACAAGATAGTCAATTTCGTTGGATTCGACAATGGGCACTAATGCATTCAGTTTCGTTTTTCTTACCCCTTGAATTTGAATCAAGTTTAACCTATGTCCGGAAATAGCAAGCAACAACTGACCAGTGCCTAAACCAGTCACTCCTACCTGAAGAGATTCCTCTTGTATGGCTTCTGCAATACAAGATGCATTTGAATAATTTTGTACTACTTCTTTATTAACTGGTTCTGTATTGGCCTGGGTGTTGATGAGTAAAATTACCGCTATCACAGACATGAAACCCGTCACTCCCCAGTGGTATTTATTCGCTATCAGGCCCAAACAAAGTGCAAATAAAAGGCTTAAACCATTAAGACTGAAAATTCTGTAGCTATCCGTATTCCATGCGCCGAATTCGATCAAAAATTCGTTTGCCAATGCATTTGTCAATACAAAGGTGAGGAAAAAAAGGATGCCCATAAATACTTTCTTGTCTGATCTATAGATAATAAGAGTTAGTATTCCAATTGCTGCGCCAACAAGAAACATGTTTTCTCGAGTGAATATAGAAAAGAAGGTTCCGACTAAGGCATCAAAAACAGCACTTGGCACTAATAATTTTCTAAGACTAAAATTACCAGCCCATAAGGGGTTAATGAAATAGTTCGGTGTAACCAGATAATAAAGAATAACGCCAAAAACAACCGAAATGATTACTGAGGAAACCAGTAACCATTCTTCTGACTTTGGTAATCTTTTGTGATACATAGTAACGACAAAAAAACTAGTACTGGTTCCCGCTAATAAAAATGGAATCGCTATAAAATCAGAGGCAACCACCAGAGAACCCAGACAGATGATGCCAAAACTGACACTCCGAAGTTTGCTCGGGAACCGTATGCCAGCGAGCACTAACCCGAGAACCAAAATGATGATTGCAAAAGACCCGCTGTGCCAAGGGATGTCGGCTACAAATAAATTTCCACCATAGAAACTGGAAAATGCGATATAACCCGCCGCAACGGCTATTCCTATCCTTCGCGTCCCTGAAACCATATAGCTTAGAAAATAAATTGTAGCCATTTGCAGTATCAGTAATGCGATACCGGAATACAGAAAAACCCGGATAATATCTCCATATAGCAATTTGGCGATAAAGACAATCAGCAGATCAGGAAAATATCTTGGCGCACCCATCAATACCCAGTCACTGAACTTGCCACCTGTAACGAGTAAATCATGGGAAATTGAAAGTGGGAAAAAATGATCCACAGATCCGGGCAACGCTGTCTTTAGGCGTAATATTAATAAACCAACAATAACAACGAGCGTCAGATACGCGTATTTTTCAATATTTGATTGCATGTTGTTTATGAAAAAATGAAGGAAATCACTTCTAACTCCTTGTCAAATAAAAACCTTTTTTTACAGCATACGCCTAGTACAATAATTTGCGGAAAGCATGTCTTTAACAGGACTCACTCTGGTACTTCTCTAGCATCAATAATGATGCTCATAATGGTTGCGTTAATTAGCAAGAAGTACTCAAGAATATGGCTTTCATTCTTTCTTGTTCTCATTGTTAAGCTTTTTTTTATCAAGCCTTTTGATCAAATATAGCGGTCTATTTTTCACTTCAATAAAAATGCGAGATATATACTCTCCTAACACACCAATGCTTATCAACTGAACGCCAGAGAGAAAAAAGATGGCCGTCGCTAAGGTAGCATAGCCAGGGATATCTATCCCAAAGAACAGGGTTTGAATAATAATCACTATACTATATAAAGCTGATAAACTTGCAATAATGACGCCAAGCCATGACCAAAGCCGAAGCGGCATAGTGGTAAACGATACAATGCCATCGATAGCTAGCCCCATTAGGTTTACACTGCTCCATTTACTACTACCTTGGTTTCGTGGCGGCGCCTCAAATGGTAAATGTGTTTGATTAAAGCCCACCCAGGCATATAGCCCCTTCATAAATCGCTTCCTCTCGGGCAGACTTTTTAGTGCTTCCACGACCTGTCGAGTCATCAAACGGAAATCACTGCTATTTTCAGGAATTTTAGTCTCACTAGAATAATCCAGTATTTTATAAAATAATTTGACTAAAATATTGTGTCCAGCACGATCAGTTTTATCCCGATTAATACGCAAGCCATACACAACATCGTAACCTTCTGCTATTTTTTCCAAAAATTGAGGAATCATATCAGGGGGGTGTTGCAAATCTGCATCCATGATGAGCACCATGTCTCCTGTCACATGATCTAATCCTGCAGTTAAGGCTATTTCTTTGCCAAAGTTTCGTGATAAATCAATAATTTTTAAACTAGGTTCGTTTGCTTGTTGTGCCTCTAGGCGTAATAATGTGTCATCTGTGCTGCCGTCATTGATACAAATAATTTCGAAATCAACGCCTGTTGAATTTAAAACCTGCGTTAAGGCGCCAAATAAACGTAGAACGTTTGGACCTTCATTGAAACATGGAATCACAACGGATAAAAGGATAGGAATATGCTTTTGGCAGATGTGAGATCTTGGGTCTCGAAACCCTGTCGTTGTCTGTTTCATATCACCCCTGTCATCCCTAACAGCCATTTCATCCCCTTATCCCTTCTGTTTTCAATCACCAACACATAATTTGCCCCAATTAGCGGCTGTTTTCAAGCGCCATTACCACCCAGCAGCCACAGATCACCCCGCCTGGGATCAAACAACGGCTCAGGCGATATCAGTGACGGGGTAACAGCTGAGCGGGATCTGGCGGGTTACGGATCATGTGGTGGGCAAAATGGCCGGGCCTATCAGCGGTCATCAAGCTTATCCCAACAACAAGCTAAGAGGCTGCATAGACAGACCGAAATGTTGGTGTGTAATTCTGACTCATAGTGCTCTCACATAGTCCCCTATAGACTCATTTTGATTGATAAGTAGTTGTGAGAACCCCGCACGTTTAGCCCTGATTATATTCTCTCCGATACTGACATCGCCGATAGGCTTACATCGAGCTGAACCCCATGATTCCTGGTCACTCATTACCCAATCACTCCTAATTGATTATAATCAAGGTTAGATACCGTTTTATTGGACAATGTTGCCTCCAGGTCTACAGCCCCGTTGGGGTGCTGACCTGACTGCTCGGTACTTTGAATTGGAGAAAAACTGATGACTGCCTGGAAGTCCTGGCTTGAACAGCACTTTGTTCAACTGGCCGAGTTAATCATGAGAA
>Ga0208274_1000844_pt1 | contig 15115 bp, 13 predicted proteins | sample ETNtaG_22_FD_185755 | JGI IMG/M metagenome (GOLD analysis project Ga0208274, IMG submission 185755) | Marine microbial and viral communities from oxygen minimum zone, Eastern Pacific Ocean - ETNP201306SV43 (SPAdes) (version 2) | ecosystem: Environmental > Aquatic > Marine > Oceanic ... | reverse complement strand
AGAACAAGCTTCGGTTGCAGCTGCTCTTGTAGAATAAAATACTCCGTCCACACCATTTTTTTTCAGTTCACGAACATAATCTATTACAGTTTCAGTTGCAGCTTCAATCATTGGCCTTGCCTTCGTAGAGTTGTCAAGAATAAGCTGTATCGTAGAAAAACCGGACGGTCGCAAAATCTGTTGAATTGGATCAAATGTTGTATCTATCACAGGCCAATTGTCCCCTAATTCCTTTCGCATTCCTTTTAACAAACTTATTTGCTCAGAATATGTCGGGTGTGACATGGATGCTTTCTTAATTTTCGCAAAATCTTCAATCGTACGTATTCCTGTTGTTTCCTCAGGTAAAGGGAATCGATAGTCGCTAACTGCTTTGGCTAAGTCCCAGTTATAATGTTTAATAAATTGGCAATGACGCCTTGCTGACTCCGCACCAGAAAGGTAAGGAGTAACAAAATGCATCCATACTGTGACAGGGACACGATCCACGTTTCCACCTTCAACAGCACCAAAAAACCGCTCACGTCTATTCATATGTAACCTCATTAATTAAAATACTGTAATGAGCCGTCAACTATTTTACGGTATTCACCGTGTAGTTAACGACCAAGATTATCAACTAACTTCTTGACTTATGTACATAAATAAAGTGTTAGGGACTTTTTCAATTTTTCGTAGTTCTATGGGCATTAACGTCTTGTTGCAATCGAGACCATTCAATTGATTGCGCAAGCGCAGTCTCAGGATTGAAAATATCCTCAGCATCAGGCGCATAGTACTTGTGACGATAACCATTGGCACCTACTGGTTCATACTGCCCTAAAATTTCTTCTCGACGGTTAGCAAGATCACTTACTGCGGCAATTAATTTCTTGAGGTCTTCAATTGTTGTATAAAGACCAAAACTCGCTCGAGCCATTCCACGCTTTCGTTCTATAAGAACTTCCACATTAGGATCATCAGGATCTAAATCAACTTCCCATAGTTCTTTTTTTAATAATTCTCTCACATAGGGGTGCGCACAGAAACAACCATTCCGCAGTTGAATATTGTAATAATCATTAAGTGCGGCAGCTGTCAATCCGTGGTCAAATCCCTTGATGTTGAAGGAAATCGTACCGGTTCGGGGAATCTCGGCAGGGTTTGGACCATATACAGTAACCCCATCTATAAGTGTAAGGTTATTCCAGGTATAATCGATCAAACCAATTTCCTTCTCACGGATTGTATCCATTCCAACCCGAACCAACAAATCAAGTACAGCACCGAGTGTAATCGCACCAACAATATTTGGTGTGCCAGCCTCTTCTCGGTCAGGTAGATTGTTTGTAGGTACATATTCTGCCAAACTAACATCGTCAACCATGCCCCCACCGAGTTCAGAGGGACTGATAGCGTTCAATAGATTCTTTTTGGCAATTACAACACCAGGTGAACCCGGAGCATAAATCTTATGTCCGGAAAATACAAGTACATCTAAATCGGCATCATCCATACACACAGGTGCATGTGCAATCATTTGTGACGCATCGACAATCGTATAAGCACCAACAGAGTGAACTAGTTTTGCTACTTCCTCCAAGGGAGTAATAGTACCTGTTACATTACTGGCACCTGTAACGGCAACGTAATTAATTTTCTCGCCATACTTTTGAATCCTTTCTTGTAAGCAATCCATACTAAAGCCGCCGTATGACTCAAACTCACCCATACATGGAATATGAATTACTTGAGAACTGTGTTCGCGATGAGGTAAATCATTGGAATGGTGTTCCATTTCTGAAACTAGTACCAAATTACGTTCAGGGCGAATTTTTGAAAGACTTGTGGCCATACGGTTAAAGCCAGCAGTGGCACCGTTTCCAGCAAAGAAAGCACAATACTTTTCTTCACTGGCGCCGACAAATTCAAGCACACGCTTATGTGCCCATTCAAAAGCCTGGGATGCACCTTTTGCAGAATAGTGTAAATCCGAATGCGTACTGGCGTAATGATTCAGGAATTGATGAGCAACTTGAAAAGCGGGTTTCATCATTAGTGTTGAAGCAGCTGAATCTAGATATATACGAGATCCACGGTTGCCGTCTACTGTCGGATAGTCTGTATCAGTTCCGATGAAACTGGATTGCAAGGTAGAAAGTAGTTCGTGTTTTTCCATATTTTGTTTCAGCTTAACATAAATTCATGTTAACAATTAGCATGATAAGATACAAAATCAGTAATTATCCCTATCCTGTGTTATTTATTTCCGTAGGTTAAATGAAAAATTATTTATTGTAAATTAAAAACAATACCATTTCCCGTGGTTGTGCAACAAGAACCTTAAAAATATATTTTCATTATTGACATTTTAATTGACATGTCATTAGAATAGGCTTTGAAAATCTTAATGTCAAGTATGATAATCTACTTATTTTTGCTGTATTTAGTCTATTAGGCTTCTGGCTCATCGTCCCTCTGCTTCATTTATAAAATGATCAATAATATTACGCTATTCAGTGTATGGAATAAGTTTAGTTATACGGAATAATAATGAAAGTAGGAATTATTGGCACGGGAGCTATAGGACTTGGCAGTGTAGCTTTGCTACTCAGTTTTAATCACAAGCCTATTTTATGGTCTCCTTCGGGAAAGGGAACTCATCCCTTTGAGAAAAACAAACAACTGATAGCCCTTGGTAAGGTGGAGGGTACATTTAATCCATCTGTAGCAAAATCTGCAAAAGAATTGGTTCTAAGCAGTGATATTATTAAGTTCGCCGTTCCCGCTTATGCCCATAAAGATGTCATTGATGCCATTTTTCCTTTTATTGAGACACGACACGTGATCGCGATATCTTCACATGCTTCTTTTAGTGCAGTCTATTTGTCAAAAAAACTTGCTGAACGCAAGGTTAGCCCATTGGTAATTGCCTGGGGTACTACAATTCTGTCAGGAAAAAAAACGGGAGCCACAAGTGTGAACATCAGTACAATTCGAGAACAAGTTGATATTGCTACGTTACCACAGTCACGAATTGATGAAGGTTTAGAGGTTTGCCGAGACTTATTTGGTGATCGTTTTACAGAGCGGGATGGACTTTTGGCGATAGCGTTGAGCAACCTTAATCCACAAAACCATTTGGGAATTGCACTTTGCAATTTAACCCGGATTGAAAAGGGCGAAGTCTGGGACCAAGCATTAAACATAACGCCATCAGTTGGCCGCTTACTTGAAAAGCTTGACAGAGAGCGTTTAGAGATTGCAGTAGCTTTAGATCTCAAAGTTCGTGACATTTTTGAGCATTTCAGTCTTTCCTTTCACGTCCCACTGGGCAGTGTATATGAGATGAGCAAATCAATGGTAGAAAATGGCCACAAAGGAACTGGACCAACGACTTTGGACACTCGTTATGTCCTTGAGGATGTCCCGTATGGCCTTGTTCCTACTGTATGGCTTGGGAGATTGACTGGATGTTCTGCAAAGTTACATGAGGCTGGGATAATTCTGTTTAATGCACTTTATAAACGTGATTTTTTCTCGGAAAACACATTAATGCCAGCTATGAGATTTGATTCCATGTCTTTGAAAGAGCTTAAAATAATTTCTTATAATGGAGCGTAATAATAACGAGATTAATATCAGCTTCTAATATTATTTAACTTTTTGCATCAGAAAACTAAGTGTAATTGGTTAGTATAACATGTTATGTTTAATGTCAACTGGATACCTGCACTAAGTATTTAAATACTGTTATATGTTTAACAAAATCAAAGCCCTGCTTATAGTGCTTGTTTCGTTTAGCTTGATCGGGAAAGGGCACATTTTCGCCAATCCTGATGTTTGGGTCAAGGCTGGAATTACTTACCAGTTTGAAGAGCATCTGGTCACCGAACTCACCTACATATGGAGTTTCGACGATTATTTCAGTTCCAGAACTATTCAAACCTATGACAGAGACAAGAATGGAGTGTTTGGATCAGAGGAGTTAACACTTCTGCGAAGAGAAGCATTCGAGCCACTTTCTCGGTTCAATTATCATGTTCATATTTGGGTGGGCGGAAAGAAACTCAAAAACCTCATTGCAAAAAACTTTGACGCAAGAATCGAGACAAAAAAACTTATATATGAATTTACCGTTCCCTTGATGCCATCTGCAAACCCAAATGACGCGCCGATAATTACCAGTTTGTATGACAAAAAATTAATAATGGACTTTAGGTTTTTTAAAAAAAACTTCCTGATGGTTAAAGGTATGATGAGGCCCGACTGCAAGTTTCAAATAAAAAGGGGCAAAGGGATACAATCCTATCACCCCCAACCTGTAACATTAAAATGTGGAAAATAATATATGCACAAATTTAAATACTTTCAGCAAAGAATACCTGTTTTAATTCTGAGCATGATACTGGCTAATATTTTATTCTTGCTAGGAGCATTTACGGCGGTCAATGGACAGGCACAAACAACTGTCACAATGCCTGTAGTTGAATTCGTTGAAGAAGATGATGTGAGCCTGTACACACAGTTCACTGAGTACCTGATAAACTTTCAACGTCGTGCGAATGCTGAGGTTGCTACACATATGAAAGCCATTGAAAAGGGTGAGGATCTGGGTGCCTTCTTCTTGGGCTTGGCCGTCGCTTTTGTATATGGTATGGTCCACGCCTTTGGCCCCGGACACGGTAAATTCATTATAGTTTCTTACTTCCTAGGGCGGGAGGTCCGTGTTAGGCAGGGTTTGTTACTGGCAGCTCAAATGTCAATAGTACACGTCATTGCTGCAATTATAATCGTCTGGCTTGCTGATGTCGTATTGAAAGCCGGATTTGGTATTGGTCTTACTGAAGTCCCCGGGGTACGCGCAGGAAGTTTCTTAATTATAGTTGGAATCGGTCTATATATGCTTTATCAGGCTGTGAAAATTTCACGTAATCCTTCTGCTGATATTGAACATGGACACAGTCATGGACATGGCCACAGTCACGGACATAGCCATAGCCATGGTGGTAGTGCTGAAGGTGGAATCTTGGCCTTGGCTGCGGGCATGGTACCTTGCCCCGGCGCAGTTCTTGTTATGCTTTATGCTGTTGCTAACGATATGATTTATCCTGGGTTTATCTTAGTTGCTTCAATGTCTGTGGGAATTGGATTGAGCATTTCCGTAATGGGAGTAAGTGCTATCATTGCAAGACAGACAGTCACACGGATACTTGAAAAGTCCGGTGGAAGCAATAGTGTTAATATTTTTCGGTCAATAATGAATTATACCGGAGCAATATTTGTTACTCTGATTGGCCTGGTCTCGTTTGTTGCGTTTCTTGATATTCCACTGTGATAACAAAACCTGATTTCCTATGAACATTATTTGAGAAGCTGGAAGCCTAATGTTTTAATGGAAATTTGTTAGTCATTCGAAATTATCATCACTTTAGGAAGAATAAGATCCAGATAATATTTCTTTTGATACGTATAGTAAAGCAAAGCATTGATGAAAGAGAATAATATATATATTATCCAAATCAGATTCGATAGAATTGATGTCCCGAATAAAAATTAATGTCAATTTCCACTAATGAAGAAGTTGAAGCAATCAAATGTGTAGCGAAGAATTTATAGTTGTCAAAAAGGCCGAATCATTAATTCAAATAAAGAGAAACAAAAGCGCAGCGTAATACATTAGAGAAACAGTCCTTGACTTTGAGGCACATCAGCTTTTCTCATATTTGCAGATTCAAAATCTTCGGCAGGACTTCAAAAGTCGCTTCCAGATATCCGGGAGACTCACCATCGATATCCAAAATAACCTGTTCAGAACTTTCAGCAGTGAATTTACGTACCTTTTGAAAATGGATTTCCGGAAGTTCTAAATGTGTTCCCTTGTAAATTTTCGGCAAATGCCAGAGAAATCTTGCCAGAGAAATTTCTTTCAGCATTAACAAATCAAGCAAACCGTCATCTAGTTCTGCTTCCGGAGCCGCGTACATCGCACCGCCAAAAAAACGACCGTTGGCTAATAAGCTGAGTCTTGTACGGATTTCCTCCTGCGGTCCATCGTCTATGCGGTAGCGGATTGCCTGGTTGGGGTGACTGAAAACGGTTTTGATCGTGGCCCACAAAAACAGCATGGTCCCGCCCAGATAGTTGCCCAGCCTTGAATTATCAATGTAATGATCAACCGCTCCGCTGAGACCGAAACTTGCGATGTTGTCAAAATAGCGGATTTTCTGCGTCTTATCTGCTGCAGTGTAAGTGACTTTTCCGACATCAATTTTGCGGACTTTTGCATCTTTCAGCTCTGCTACAGCATTCTGCCACTTGCCGGAAATTCCAAGCGAGCGCTGAAAATCACAACCGGTTCCGCTCATCACAAAACTCAAACTTGCCTGCGGATTCAGCTGAACATCATTTTCAATAAACCCGTTCAGCACTTCGTTGAGATGACCATCTCCACCAACCGCTACTATTCTTGTAGCGCCGTCTTCAAGAGCCTTACGTGTCAACAGAACAGCATCTCCTTGAGACTTTGTCTGTTCAGTTTGAAAAGGACCAATGCTTTGTTTTAAAGCCGCCTCAATATCCGGCCAGAGCTTTTCCGTTCGCCCGTTTCCCGCATATGGATTAATAATGACAGTAGTCTTCACAAAGCTCCTTAAAGAATTGCGACAAAAAACTTGCTACAGTAGACAGAGTTTTTTAGAGTGGTTACATTAATAAATATGAGTATATTAAAAAAAGGTAAAACTAAATGAAGATTAATCTTACAATCATTCTGCTCTGCGGAACAACACTGATGCTACTCTCCGCCTGTGACTGGAACAAAACCGAACTGGCACAGCAGCAGAATTATGCTCCCGGACCTGAAGCGCCTTCCGCGCTCAGCGGAACTCTTCAGCGTAATCAGGATTATTTTAAAAAATCCGATGGTGACCTGCTGAAAAAGATGCGCTGATTTCAGCTTCCATTTACCAGTTTTTCAAACCGGTCCCGGATTTTTTCCACCCGTTTCCGGTTTGCTCCAAAATCAGTATATCCCCAGCGGGACGCTGAACGCAAATGAATCAGCGCCTCAGATTCCGGAAAATAGAACTCAACATCGTCTATAAAACGCAGCCAGCGTGATGTGAATTCGACATGCCAGTAATCTCCGTTTTGCGTGATTACCCGCGCGTTTTCCATGGACATAAGTACCTGACTAAGCCTCTCCTTTGCGACTTCCAAAGATCCTGTATAAGCTAGCGGCTGAATCCGGTGTTTTTCATCACTCTGCTGACTCAAAACGCAATTTGGGCTCTTTGGACAAGGCGCAAGCAGCTTATTATTCAAACCGAGGTTTTTCGGACTACTTGCTGAACAAGCGCTAATTCCAAACAACATTATTATGCCTCCGAAGATGATGCTATATTTAAGTACAAACTGAAATTTGTTCAGCATTCTCATAACAATTTGGTTGTATTTACTCTGCAGTCACCGCTTAAGTCGTGTCATTCCGAAAGTATGTGAGGGACCTTGTACAATATCAGCTTTTTCTCTGTGCACTCTGTGGTGATTTTTCATTATTAAGGAGTTTTTAGGAATAAATTTTTTTGATGACTAATCTAAAAGTAGCGCCCGATGCAGCCTGATTTGCCACTGCTTCTGTTTGTATAAAGCCGCAAAGCCTTCAATTTGCAGAAAATCGCCTTTGCGGATTTTATTTAGCCCAAGCCAGTTCCTCTGATTTTCAAAGCTGATCACCGCCAAGCCTTTTTTCATACGCTGATGATACAAATAAATCAGCTTCGCGCCTTTTCCGAGGGTATTTATTTTTTTAATTTTACCCCGTACCCTGACAAAACGTCCATTGAATTTTGACAAATTGATACTTTGCGCCTCTTGTATTTTTGAAACAAAGTACGGATTTTTGCGTGAATAAACGGTCTTGCCTTCTTTACGCATACGCAGCAAATATCGTTTGCGTGATCTTTTATAACTCCAGATCCCGAGGTGTTTTTCAAAAGCATATGCTTCTGCTTTTGCGTATATTTTGAAATCCTCCGGCCACGAGTAACGTGTATCAAAATAACTGTGCCCCTGTTTGATCAGCGCCAAATTAATGTTATGGCCTTTAACTTCCAAAACTGCGAGCAACCGTCCATAATTGCCGGTACGGTTGCTTGGATCAATCCACAATACTGCTGCTTTTTTCCTAAGTACTGAACTTAAAAATTCTTTGGCGGGCAAGCCGAATTTCGGATCTTTTCCTTTGTGCGATTTTGATAATTCAGGCGTATCAACGTAGAGCAGACGAATCCGCTCTTCAGGATTAGAAAACTTCCCGTTACGGTTCAGGTCCGCGTCAAAAGTGTCTCCGTCAATTACCTCCGCCTTCATTTTCTGGAGAGAAATTTTTTCCCAGTTTTTGGGCAATACCTGTCCTTCAAGCGCAAAAGTCTCCGGTGCGTAAAAAATCAGACTTAAGCAAAAGCCCTGCACAGCCAGAAAATAATTTAAACGCATAAAATAATGGACAAGTGATTTCAAATTTCTAAATGGATTTGAGTTTGTTTTGAAACTTCATTAAATATTTTCCCAGTCTGCGTTCCGGCAACATGGAATCTCAAGTCAAAACATCAGGATTTGGCTGGATTCTTGTATTACACGGAGAGCAACTCAAACTATGATGACCAAAGCAGGAACCATGCAAGTCTCCTCTATTACCCCTCCGGCGGCAAATAAGTCGAATCCGGAAAGACAGAATGCGCCTCTTGAAAAAAAAGAGCTGCAGGATCAAGCACAAACTTCGCTCTCGAAAAAGACTTCGAGCTTTCCGGGCAACTCCAAACTTGGCAAAAAAAATATGCCGCCCAATCCTGAACTGAACAACATCCTCAGAGCAGATACTCATAACAATACAATGACACTACGTCGTACCTACGGAATGGTAGTTTCGGGTTTTGAAAATGTGGCAAAACAGCAGCAGCTAACTTCAGACGCAGCTGAACAATTTGGTAAAACTATAGAAACCCGCATCAAGGAATTGAACGGTGAGTCGATCCGCCAAATTAAGGAACTACCAGAATATAAAAGTTTTGCGTTGGATGATATAAACGATTTAGGTGACGAAATTAGTGACTTGATGCAGGATCCGGAAAACTATCTCAAAGCTTTTGCCCTGCTTAAAAATTCGAAATTTGCTGTGCTGATGGAATCAACTGAGAGCGTGCACCGCTCCTTTGCAGAGTCCATGAAAGATAATGGCAAGGAAAAGCTGATGTTTGGAATGTTGGACATGATCAAGGATTTAGGAGGTTTGGTGGGTTTTCAGGAGTCCACTCAAATCAACCAGAATAAAAGCAGCATCAATATCCGGGCCTGAGAAACGCCAAAAATAATGAACTGGTAAACAGGCAAACTATCTCACTTGTTAGTGCTTCCAGAAAATGGGGTCGTTCATTATTTTATATACTTACTAGTTTCTGGATTTCCGCTTTCATGGGAATTATACTTTTAACAAGATTGTCAATAGTCCTGGCTTAAGTCTCATCCATATCCTTCATTATCCATAAAAGTACCGCAGCCATCCGGAACAATAATCTTGATCAAGTTCCAATTCCCACATGCTTGATACAAAATAAATGATTAATAACGCTGCTTTTCCTCCAGTCGGAATTCTTGGTTTAGGCTTTTTGGGACAGATTCTGGCCCGTGAATTTTCCACAGTTCTGGAATCCTGGGGCACATGGCATTTAACTCCGCCTCCGGAACCGATACTTTCAAATTTTTCCTTTGATTGGGCTAACGAAAATAATTGGACTGCCTTGCCTGAAATCCCGGTAACCCTTGTACTGACTATTCCTCCTCTGCTGAAGAATCCGGAAACGGAAGCGGAGCGCCTGCACCTTTGGGGCAAGTGGATGCAGCGAAATCGTCCGGAAATAGAGCGTATGATTTACATTTCCAGCACCGGAGTTTATCCCAAACGCAACGGAATCTGGAGTGAGGATTCAGATTTTGAAGCTGATACAAATTCCGGAAAACTGCGCCTGGTTTCTGAAAATATTCTCTCCCAATATTTTAGTTTACACGTCGTTCGTCCCGGAGGAATATATGGCTACGGACGCGGAATTGACGTCCGACTCATGTCTGGAAAGTCGATTCCTGTTTCAAATACTCCAGTTCACCGCATCCATGTTAAGGACCTGGCAAGAATAATATGTCATCTTGTAGATAATCCGGACGCCCCCAACTGCGTTAACGCAGTTGACCTTGAAGCAAAACCGTCCTGGGAAGTTGCGAAGTGGCTGATTGAAAACCGGAATGATTTGACTGAGGAAATGCTGCCGGATGCTGCCAATTGTCTTCCGGGAACTCCACAACGTATAATTTCAAATCAACGTTTGCTGGAGCTTGGAATCTCACTCTGCTATCCCACTTTTCGCGAAGGAATGGAAGGGTAGTCCTGCAACCCCTAAATTAATTCCTGCCTTTATTCCCTTTATTTGAAAAAACCGGACAACTACCTAAATTTTTATGGGAATTTTTACGGAAATTAAGTCATATTAAAAAGTTGTATAATTGCCGATTTTTTACTTGACTGTATTTTTTATAGGAATAAAATGGGCGGTGATTCGGTGTGAATGGAAACATCAGAAGCTGATCAGGCCCTGCTGGGTCTGTGTTTTTTGGTTGTTAACTTTTATCATTCAAAGAGGTACTAATGAAAAATTTCACTAATTTACTTATCTTTCTGGGAATCATCAGTTTTGTTTTTTTAGGCTGTGCCAAGAAGGATAGCAGTTCTTCTTCTACTGCCGATACCGATGATACAGTCAGTGCCTCGTCCGGCAGCGGCGCAATTACTCTTTCTTCTAAAGTGAGCATGGTTGAAGCCAAATCCACTGACTCCACCGCACGCACAGCATTTGCAACGGTAAGTACCGACAACCTCTCTTCTACTTCAGACTACAAAATTGATAAAACCCAAAAATTTGTCTATGAAAAGTCTGCGGATGCACTTGACACCGTCAACATGATTCTATGCATGATAGGACAGACCCGTGCAGACTTGATGGTTAATACGGGTAATTACAAAGCACAGGTTGATGAGAAAAAATGCGAGGAAAGATCAGGTGACTCGAAAAGTAACAACCCCAGTTATAAAATGTGGCGAGTAAATTCATCACGGGCTGAAGGTGAGCCAATGATCATAAAGGCCTGGGTGCCAAATGATACGGACCGTGACGGGACTGATGATGGTCTGATTTATGCCAAAGCGAAAGTTTGGCAGCCTCCATCAGATGATTATCCTATTGGGCACTTTAAGCTGAACTTCAAGTTTCTTGAAGGTAAAACACCTACCGGAACGCAATTAGGGAACGGCTACATGAGAACCCGCAGGAAAGGCAGCACAAGTACATTACAGTTTTGGAATCCAGAGAAGTCTGGATCAACAACGTATGATTATTCGGTCACTGCCAAATTTAACACTGATGGAACTGGTTCCGGCATAACAACTATGCCAGTGAGGGTTTGTAACGAAAGCGGTTGTTCATTCACCGGAAGTCAAAAAACCTATAAAGTTGCTGTCGGTGATGGTTATTTTTACAAGCAAAAAACAATTACAGATTCTGCAGGGGGAAATACAACTGCCGATGCAGTCTGCCTGGATCGTAATAAATACCTCAAATCAGCCTGGCGCTATGGAATGTATAACAAAGGTACAAATACCGACAATGGCAGCAGGGTGGCGATCAATTCCGGCTTCCCGATCAAAGCTTCGAATAATTCAGTAGATTACTACGGCTACATCGGCTATCACGGACTGTGGATGCCCACTGAAGCAGGTGTGGCAGACAATAGCACGGTTTATAAATTGGATTTCAGTGGAGGCTCTGATCAGGCTGGAGATAATTACACCGTACGCTCCTGGGGTGGAAAGTTAATTAAATACACTAAGAATACTATCACACTGGGCTCCATCAAAAATATTCCGCTCAATTGGTGGGATAATTCTATTGGTTTTGAGAAACGTGTTTTTTGGAACGGAACCAACTTTACAGCTGATGCTAAACGAAGTGGTTCCACTTCTTGGCAGTGGGCTGATTTAGACGAAGAAGAAACGTTTACTCTTACCGCGAGCAATGCCGAACATGGATTCTATTTCTATTCACAAGCCCTGGGCGGAGATGGTCAAATTGTATTAGCTTATAGCAGTCGTGGTGCAGCGCCAACCGCGCCGACAGATGACTCTAGTGTAATTTTCAACACTCAAGAACCAGTCTTTCCAGGTGATACTGTACCGACTACTTTGGCATGTTATGAAAATTGTCTAAATCCAGATACTATTGCAACTGGATCCGATAGCTGGGGTTCTTCCTCGAGTATTTATCATGGAAAAAAATGGCTTGGGTGGAATGGTTCTGCATGGGTTAAAGGCTCGGGAGATATGGATAACGCAAGTGCGCCAGACCCATATATTTACACTTGGGACAACACAACAAGCGGAATGGTCCTCCAGTATGATAACGGGACTAAAACTGACGTCCTACTTGGTAGTGCAAACAGCAACCTGTCATGGGGAGCACGTTCAGGGATAATGTTCGATAACAGCACTGCAGCAAACTTCACGGCATTACAATGTAGCTGGGATAGTAGTAAAATTTGCCCATATAAAGCACGCGGAAGTTTGTCCACCTACTATGTCTGGGAAACTGGCCCTGATGAATGGAACAAGCTTACAGTTCTCGTTGACAGTGACAACAGCAGTGTGAAATTTGATCCGCCGATGGTGGTCAAATATACCCACAGCGATAACAAAAGCAACAGCGGCAAAAATTATGATAATGCATCATTATACCTTGAATATGGCGGTCATGGTGACCTTTGGGGAATTCCCTCTTTTTGCGTAAGTGCCAAAACTGGTGAAAAGACTTCTTGCGCCAGGGATGGTTCAACTCGCTGGGTCCCGGAATTTATAATTAAAAAAGCATCGCTAGTGACGCAGGTCAAAGACGGTTCCACTCAGTATTTAGTCAAGCCATTGCAGGTTGAGCAGACAATGAGGAAAACCAGCTCTGCTTCAGTTTGCACTGACGCAGGTCTTTCATTTGGCACCATAAGTCTTCCTGACTCGGAGCCCTATTCAGATCCGGACATTGGGGAAAGACCTACTGTGAAAGGGCCGCCTGCAATTGTTGCAGGAGCAAAGATGTGACCCTGGAAGTTTTTTCCATATTATCTGCTAACATAGCAATCCACCCTGGCGCGGCAGTAACACTTTTGTAATCCAGATCAGGATTGCACTTTCTCTAGAGGGAAGGTAGGCTTGTATGAAAAGCTTACCTTCCCTTTTTTGTTTTTCCGCCAAAATGTCTGTCCTATCTAAACATCTATTTTTTCAGTCAAGTAGGCTTCTGCTTTTCTGCATTCTCTTGTTGGGAATTTCTCAGGATTTGTTTGCACTACCACTCAAGACTACAATCCTCAGTCCTGAAAAACAGCCCCTCGGACTGGCATTGGTCTATATAGACTATATAGAATTGCAGGAACTGGACGGAACCCCACTGGGACGTCTGGGCTTCGTTAACATTCAGGGCGGATTCCAGATGTTCGTGGTACGAGATGACGGAGAACAAAATTTAGTTGGGAGTGCGAAAAACCGAAGGCTTTTTGACAAAGATGAGAAATTACTCGGTCATTACGACTGGACAACATTCTGGTCATACGTTTATGCTCCGGACGGAACCAAGCTGGGCAAGGCAAAGTGCATTGCCTTCAGGGGAATATGTGCCGCGGGAATTGCGAGTTTTCTGACCGGACTGTTAGACAAATAGTCACGAACTTTTAAACAACACGGATTTTAAGAGTAGGAATGAGAGATATTTGGGAAGAGCAGCTAAAATGGATTGAATCAGGAGAGCCTTTTGTTCTCGCAAGGGTGATTCAGACCTGGCGTTCAGCACCTCGAAAAAGCGGGGCTGGAATGCTGATCGGAAAGGGAATGAGGGTAGCAGGTTCGGTCAGCGGCGGCTGTATCGAAGGGGCGGTTATTGAAGAAGCTCTGGATACGCTGGAAAGCGGTGAATCACGACGGCTTAGTTTCGGAGTTGAAGACGACCTGGCTTTGTCCGTTGGTTTGTCCTGCGGTGGAGAGGTCTCTGTACTTTTGGAAAAGCATTGGGCATTTTCAGCTGATCCAAACACAACAAAAGTTTGGGACACTCTTCAAAACTGCATCAGCAACAATAAACCGGCAATTTTAATTTCAGCGCTCCCTCACGAAAATGGATATTCAACTGAAGATCAGGCTACACTTTTAATACTTCCAGATGGCGAAAATGTGGGCAGTATTCAAAATAATCATGAAGAAGCAGTTGCATTGGCAGAAGAGGCATACAAGGAGCGTGAAAACAGGATTGTGAAGCTTGGGGGAAAAGAATATTTTATTCAGGTTTTTCCCCGCCGTGATCTGCTGCTGATTATCGGTGCCGGACACATTACAATTCCGCTGGTAGGTTTTGCAAAGGAGCTGGATTTTCACACGATAGTGATTGACCCGCGAGGGGTCTTTGCAACCCCGGAACGCTTCGCTGTTCCTCCTGATCAGCTTATTTCAAAGTGGCCAGATGACGTTCTGCCGGAGCTACCGCTTAACGAAGATACCTACGCCATTTTACTTACGCACGATCCTAAAATAGATGATCCCGCTTTACACATTTTACTCAAGAATAATTTGCCGTATATTGGTGCATTAGGCAGCAGCAGAACGCACGCCAAGCGATGCGCTCGTTTAGAAGAAGCCGGATTTGATGCAGCTACAATAGCACAAATCAAAGGCCCCGCAGGTGCCGACATCGGTGCACAGACTGCAGCGGAAATTGCACTCAGCATGATTGCGGAAGTTGTAGCCGCCAAACACGGGAAACTGTAGCTTTCAAAATTTTACCACCGGGATTGCGAAACTATTACGGAACAATCCAGTCCTTGGAACGTTCAACCGCTCTGCTCCAGGCTTCCATTTTTTGATCAGCATTTTCTCTGGAGATGTCTGACACAAATGTTTTTTCCTCCTGCCAGAGATTCCTTATAGCCGCTTGATCAGGCCAAACTCCGACAGCCAATCCTGCAAGAAACGCAGCACCCATCGCGGTAGTTT
>Ga0208274_1000827_pt1 | contig 15282 bp, 13 predicted proteins | sample ETNtaG_22_FD_185755 | JGI IMG/M metagenome (GOLD analysis project Ga0208274, IMG submission 185755) | Marine microbial and viral communities from oxygen minimum zone, Eastern Pacific Ocean - ETNP201306SV43 (SPAdes) (version 2) | ecosystem: Environmental > Aquatic > Marine > Oceanic ... | reverse complement strand
CGGGAATTTTCATGGTTACTAAAACGTCTTCACCCGCAATAGCATGACCTACAGCTGTAGAAACAGCCACAGCTTCATTTACAGACCACCCCACCTTCATAATATCCTGTGCATAAGCTAATGTACGGTCAATAACTTCTGTACTGGGCGTACCGGCGTACCCTGTTGCTGCATGATATCCGGCGTGAATAACCCCCAATGCAAATGCGGCATTCCCTTGCATAATGTAAGTAGCACCAGCGGGCGCATTTATTTGTGCTTCAATTTTTTTGTTCATAATTTTTTATATAATCTTATTTTTTTTCAATGCTGAAATATCTTCATTTGTTAACCCTGCTTCTATAAAAACAGATTCATTCTGTTCGCCGAGTTTTGGTGCGCAGGAGAGCGTATTATTATTTTTATTTAAAAAATCTGTATTCATGGGAGCGGGAAACATCTTGACGTTTTTTCCGTTTGGAAGTTTTGTTTTCACCATCAATTCATCAATTAAATCCATATTTGCCACTTCTTTTATATTATTAACAGGTGCAATGGCCAGATGATTCTCCAGACAAATTTTAATAAATTTATCCGTCGTATAGGATTCCAGACCCTTTCTAATATCCCGATAAATATTTTCCCTGTCTTTTTTTCTGCCATTATTCGAAACGCGATTATCAGTTTTTAGGTGGGAAAATCCTTCAATTTTTGTCAGTTTATCCCATTGCAAATCACTACCGATGGCCAAATAAACATAACCGTCTTTTGTGGGATAACAATTGGATGGTACAAAACTGCGGTGTTCATTTCCGCTCCGGGTGAATAAATCTTTTTCATCTTCCACAAATTCTAATTGCGGCAATGCGGTAATTAACCATGACGATGCACATTGAGCCATGGAAATATCTATCCGTTTTCCCTTTCCAGTTTCCTGGCGTTCCATTATAGCTAGCAACACTTGGGCAAATGCTTCATCTCCGGCTTTCAAATCAATAATAGGTAAACCACAAAGCATTGGGTCTCTATCAGGATCACCTGTGAGATGCATATATCCAAACATCGCCTGCAAGGCAGGGTCATATCCAGCTCTGTCGGGATAGTTGGGACCGAATGCTGAAATACCGCACCAAATTAAATCTGGCTGTACTTCTTTCAGCATATCGTAGCTAATTCCCAGTTGGTCATATCGTTTTGGTAATGTATTGCAAAGAAAAACATCTACATTTAATTCACGGATAATCTGTTTTAATAATGCCTGTCCTTCCGGTTTTTGCAAATTTATTGTAATTGCTTCCTTGCCCAGATTTGGAGCGATATAATAGGCACTTAAATCTTTTTCTCCCGTATCTTCTCCGATATACCGATTGGGATCTCCCGGGTTTTTCTGCCCCGGTTTCCCCGGAGATTCCAGCCGGATCACTCGCCAACCTAATTGTGCCAACCTTTCTGTGGCATAAGGAAGAGTCAGAGCTTGTTCAAGACTTATGATTGTTTTTTGTTTGCTCATGCTAAAAGAAAATCGGTTCCTCATATTCTCCATAAACATCTTTCATCACCTGAATAATCTCACCCACAGTAACATATTCTTTCACCGCTTCAATGACGGTGGGCACCAAATTCCCATTTTGTTCACAATCATTTTTCAATTTTGTCAGACTGGATTGGACTTTCGATTCATTTCGGTTTGCTTTAATTTTTTTCAGTTTTTCAATTTGGTAGTTTACCGCATCAGAATTATATGGATGAAATTCAACTGGTTTAGGGTCTTCTTCGCGTTGAAATATATTTACACCCACTTTTGGAATGTCCCCGGATTGGATGCCCGTTTCTCGTTCATAGGCTTGGCGAGAGACTTTTTCCTGAATTTTTCCTGTTGCCACAGCTTCTACAATTCCGCCCATATTGTCCACCGTTTTCATTTCTTCTTTAATTTCTTTTTCAAATTGATCGGTCAATGTTTCCACGTAATAGGAGCCACCCAAAGGGTCCACCGTATCACAAATACCCATTTCATGAATCATTATTTGCATGGTGCGTAATGAGAGTTCAGCAGCTTTTTCTGTGGGAATTGTATAAGCTTCGTCGTAAGAACATAAAGCCATGGTTTGAGTTCCAGACAAGGCACTGATTAATGCGTAATAGGCACTGCGGATAATATTATTTTCCGGCTGTTCTTTAGTCAGTCCACCACCACCACCACCGGCAATCATTCGCATCCAAGATGATCGGTCATTTTTAGCATGATAGTCCTCACGAATGATTTTTGCCCAAAGTCGGCGTCCCCCACGAAACTTTGCTATTTGTTCAAAAAAATTTCCGTAAATGTCGAAATTAAAAGATAGACGGGAAGCAAACTCATCGATATCAATTCCCCGTTTCAATGTATCGTCTGTGTAAGCTTTGGCGATGGAAAATGCATAAGCCATCTCCTGAATTGGGTTGGCACCGGATTCCCGAATATGGTAGCCGCAAATACTTACGGGACTGTATTTGGGCACATGTTGGGCACAATATTCCACGGTATCCACTACCAATTTGACCGATGTATTCACAGGAAAAATCCAAGTTCCTCGACCAATGAATTCTTTCAAAATATCATTTTGAGCCGTTCCCCGCAATGTGTTGATGTCGTACCCCCGTTTTTCCGCCAAAGCAAAATACATAGCCATTAATACGATGGCTGAACCATTAATGGTCAGCGAGACTGTAATTTTATCCAAATCAATACCATCAAAAGCAATTTCAAAATCATCCAATGTATCTACGGACATTCCAACTCTGCCTACTTCTCCAAGTGCTTTTGGATTATCCGAATCTAATCCGCATTGAGTCGGCAAGTCGAATGCAACATTTAATCCTGTCTGTCCATTTGCGATTAAAAATTTGAATCGTTTATTTGTTTCTTCCGGTGATGCAAATCCGGCATATTGGCGTATAGTAAAGGGGCGTTTCCGATACATTTCCTTATGGATTCCCCGGGTAAAAGGGTATTCGCCCGGCATATTTTCATGGGCTTCTGATTCGTTAATATCTTCCTTTGTATATAGGGGATTTACTTCGATACCCGATTCTAAAATTACTTTTTTGCCAGTCATGATTTTCTTTTATGTTTACTTATTATCTAATTTATTCAAATAATCCACTACTTCTTCTATGGTCGTTCCGGTAGGGAATGCTGCGGTTGCACCAAATTCTAATAATGCATCTACATCTCCATGGGGAATATTCCCACCCGCAAGCCAGGGGATATCCAAGCCGTTTTCATTCATGATCTCTTTCATTCGCTCGCAGAGAATTAGGTGAGTTCCCGATAGAATGGACAAACCGATAACATCCGCTTCAATCTTTTTTGCCATTTCCACAATTTCTTCCATTGATTTTCGTAAGCCGGTATATGCCACTTCAAAACCGGCATTTTTAATGGCATGAGCTAAAACTTTCACGCCCACATCGTGTCCGTCCAACCCAGGTTTTGATAATAAAATTTTCATATAACTAAATATCTACTCTAATTATTACAGCTGCAGCCGTATCTCCAGCTGCACATCCTGTAAACAGTCCATACCCACCGCCAAGCAACACCAATTCTTCTATCAATTCAATAATCAATCTCATTCCCGTAGGACCTTGGGGATGTCCCCAAACCAAAGATGAACCATAATTGTTCATCTCTTCAATTTTTACACCCATTTTTTTTGCAAAATAAATATCATTTACGGCAAAAGGATTATGCGTTTTAATTGCCTTTACATCTGCAATGTCAATTCCGGCTTCTGGTAAAACTATTTTGCATGCCGGAATATTAGCCGCCGGCATAAACCCTTTTTTAGTTCTGCCTTGGGCGTAACTAATGAGCTGAATTATAATGTCAGAATTCGAACTCATTTCATTTGCTTTTTCCGGCGTAGTGATTATCATACCTGCATTGCCGTCTGCCGGGTATGTTTGACCGCCAAATGTTACCGTACCATCGGGTAAAATTGGCTTCAGTTTTTCCAACCCTTCGATAGAAGAAGGGAAGATGCCTTCATCTGACTTCACTATCCCAATCACTTTCCGTCCCGATGGGTTTATTTCCAAAGGAGAAACCATATAACGTTTGTGAAATTCACCATCATTTACCAGCGCATTTTTATATTGCTGAAAACGGAGTAAAGCAACTTCATTTTGTTGAGCAGTACTGATTCCAATTTCTTTTGCTACATTTTCTGCAGTTTGCAGCATGGCATTTTTAGCGAATGGATCGTAATTAAAATTATCCCAAACCCAATCTTCGGCATTTCCTTTGCCACCGGGGCCTTTCGGATTCGGATATAAAATATGGGGACCGTTGGATGTGCGGTCAGCAGTAATGCATAAAATTTTCCCGTCATTACCACTTTCCAACTCTGTAGCAGCGCCGGCTATTACTCGAGCAGAAGTAGCACAGGCTTGGCTTACCATGGGACCGGTAATGCCTTCGGCCCCCATCATGGCAGCAACCCAAGGTGCTCCGTAAAAACTTGATTTCGACGGAACGGTATTTCCCAAGTGTAAATCGGTTAATTGTTTCGTATCAATGTGCCGTTTCTCCAACTCATTTCGAGCGGTTTCTGCAGCAAACTTCAACGGGTGAAGGTCGGAAAAACTACCCTGCCATTTGCAAAACGGTGTACTCCAATAAGCACCGTAGGGGATATGAGCGTTAGTGAATTTCATATTTTCTCCTAGTAAAATATGGATTGCTGGATTATTGGATTGTTCATAACCCTAATTCTTTCCCGATATTAATCCCCAATATCTCCGATGTACCACCACCGATGAGTGTAAAACGGGCATCTCGTAAATATCGCTGCATAGGATATTCCATTGCATAACCGTAGGAAGCAAAAATTCGAGAAGCTTTATCACAAATATCATTAGCACATTCGGATGCATAAAGTTTTGCAATCATGGATTCTTTTTGTCGTGGTAAATTTTGGTCACTCAAAGATGCAGCATAAAAAACATAATGGCGAGCTGTTTCCAACTGAACTGCCATGTCCGCCATTTTCAATCGTACTGCTTGAAATTTCCCGATGGGGCGACCAAACTGTTTCCGCGTTTTAGCGTATTCAACTGCTTCTTCAAAAGCCGCTTCTGCCACACCGATTGCCAAAGCACCTGTCATGATTCGGATTTCTGCCAATATTTCCTTCATGCTTTCAGTTCCGCCGCCGATTTCTCCCAGTAAATAATTATTCGGTAATTTTACTTCATCAAATGCAACTTCACTTGTAACCGAACCCCGAACGCCCAATTTTTCGATGGACTTTCCGATGTGGACGCCATCCAAATGTGTCGGTAAGAAAAAGACGGATAATTTTTCATGATTGTCGGTTTTTGCAAATACGGTAAAAAAGTCTGCAACCGGTGCTGATGTAACCCACGTTTTTTGTCCGCTTAAAAGAAAATGATTATCTAACACTTTGGCTTTTGTGCGAATACCGAACAGGTCGCTTCCTGCATCCGGTTCCGTCATGCATATCCCGCCGATTTTTTCGCCTTTTAATGCTTGCTTGAAATAGCCTTTTACTTCGTCATCGCCAAATTTATAAAGAAAGAATGTTGACATGAGTGATTGCATGGTACATGCCGCCGCCAAAGAAAGAGATCCTTTTGCCAATTCAATCACCGCCAAACAATAGGACACAACATCCAGTTCCGTACCGCCAGCATTTCTGGGATATCGCATACCAAAAAATCCCAAATTGCCTACTTTCTTGAATAGTTCCATAGGAAATTCTTTATTGATATCAATAGTTTCTGCTTGGGGTTTTACTTCCTTATCTGAAAAATCCCGAAAGGTTTTTTGAATCAATTCTTGGGTATCGTTCAATTGAAAATCCATTTTATTTCTCCGTAAATATCCGTGTACAATTCTCATCACCGGCGGGCAACGAACTCAATGTTTCAACACGCACATTTGTATTCAATTCTTGATTTATATCTTTCAGAATGGTTTGAATCCAGCAATCGCAACCGGGCTGGTCTTCTTTTAATGCATCGTATTTTTTATGCCAATCGAACCACGGACAGGCAGAATGTACCAATCGAACATTTCCATCATTTTCTACGGCCATGTCAGCAGATTCGCCCATGGCAAGGGAACTATTCACAATCATTTCTGCAATTTGGGGAGCCACCGGTTTATTTCTGTCGATTTTTTTCAATAATGCTTTCGCCGTATCCCGACCGACAATTTCCCAATATTTCATTACAGCATCCATGGGATTTACATCCGGGAACATCTTGATAAACGCTTCCCGCCACTCAAAATGGGAAGCCCGGGTGATTTTACACAACACATCAAATTTTTGTTTTGTTGTAAAACTCATGATTTTTCCTTCATTTCAATGCCATAAACATTGGTTGCCTGACTTTCAGAAACAACTTCATTTTTTACATCTTTTAACACAGATATTTTATTTCTGTTTTCCGGGTTTCCGTATCCACCGCCCCCACCAGCAATTTGATGATAAAGTGTGCCGGTTGGAATACCTTCTATCATATCTTTGCTCATAGGGATTTTTTCAGTACCATCGGGTAAGGTCAAGGAAATTTTATTAAGGACAGATGTTTTTCCACCGAACAGACCGTAGGGCGTTTTTACATTTCCGTCGCCGAATACAACCATAGTTGTATCATCTCCACCTAATTTGATTTTCGTTTCCACACCCAGTCCACCACGCCATTGTCCTGGGCCACCGGAATCCTGCAAATATTCATGATGTAAAAGCGCGTGTGGTGTTTGTTGCTCAAACATTTCGTAATCTTGGTCCAGGATTCCACCGGATGCATCAATCATACCTATATGGTCATAACCATCAGAATTTTTTAATGCTCCGGAACCGCCTTTTAATCCAAGGAAGCAGATATCTACATATTTTTCATTTGTTTTGGGATGGTTTCCTGTGAATAAGGAACATAATAAGTGATTCCAACCTGCCGTCACTTTGTCTGGAATAGCTTCACTTAGGGCTATTGCAATGGAATCAGCAACTTGGGGGCATAAATGATTTCCAAAAGTTGTGGCAGCGGGGTAGGATGCGTTCAAAATAATTCCTTCTGGAACAATATATGTTAAAGGCTTTATCATTCCTTCATTATGAGGAATATTGGGATTTACCATCTGTAGAAAAGACAATGTTATAGCGGAACAGGTTGATGTGTATGTACCATTTACAAACCCTTTTGTTTGTTCTGATGACTTGGAAAAGTCAAAGGTAATGGCTTCATCTTTTACGGTAACTGTTGCTCGTACAGTAAATTCAGATCCTTTATGTTTACCATCATAAAAAACCATACTTTCTCCGTGGTACACACCATTTGGAATTTCTGCAATTTCGCTACGCATCATTTTTTCTGTTGCACTGAATAATTCTTGTTTATGGGCTTCAAAAGTTTCGATACTATATTTCTCAACCAATGTTTGTAATCGTCGTTCTCCTAAAGTACATGCACCAATCTGAGCTTTAATATCTTCCTGAACCATTGTAAGTCGAATATTTGCAAAAATTAAATTCCATACATCTTCACGAAGCTTCCCTTTTTCATAAAGTTTTACGGCTGGGATTCGAATGGCTTCCTGCCACACTTCTGTTGCATTTGGGTTGTAACCACCTTGGACGGCACCCCCAATATCAGCTTGATGGCCTTTTGCAGCAGCCCAACCAATTAAAGTATCTTCGTGGAATATAGGTTTAAAAATTGCCACATCATTATTTTGGTTCCCCATGGAGAAAACGTCATTATGAATAATCACATCACCGGGAGATATATCTTCTCCGTATTGGTCTAATATCACACGGCAAACAGGTCCAAGGGAAAAGGAGAGTATGGGTAAATTTTCTGTTTGTTCCAGCATATTCCCTTTAGCATCATAGAGGCCAGTGACAAAATCTTTTGCTTCACATAGGATCGGAGATCGAGTTGTTTTTGTTAATGAGATACTCATTTCATCTGTAATAGATTTGAATGTTCTCTGAAAAATGGATAGCAATATTTTATCTATTTTAACCATATTTATTTACCCAATTTCTTTTGGTTAATATCAAATCCATTGGGATAATGATCTCTATTATAAACAATAAACGATCCGCCAACACCCGTATCACAATCATAAGTTTTCCCTAAGAATATGGTTGTATTTATCTGCTCAATAATGGCTGGTCCTTCAATAGAATATTTTCCTGTCAACAGGTCACCGTCAAAGACAGAAATTTCTTGAACATCGTCTAACTCGGGAATGTAGGCAATCCGTTTACTTTTTAATACAAAATCGGGATTTTTCACCGGTTCAGCATCATCCATTTTTGCGAAAGAATTAGGTTTTTCAGTGATTCCAATGGCGCGTAAATGTACATTAATTATTTCTAGCTCAGTACCTTCTTCTTTTAATGAATATCCAAACTGACGATTATGCTCTTTATGAAATGCATTTTTAATTACATCCAAATCAAAAGACGATACATTATCCATATCTACTTGTAATGGCACTTCATGATATTGGCCCACATACCGCAAATCTAACGTCGGGACAAGTTGGGTATTCTCTTTTTCGATACCTTCTGATGATAAAGTGTCCATACTTTCCTGAATCATATCATCGTAAAGAGCAAGGAAAGTCTTTTTATCAATTTGGGAAAATCGTTTGATATATGAACGAACATAGTCATGCTTTAAGTCTCCAAGAAGCATTCCAGTAGCACAAAAAATAGGTGCTGCGTTAGGGACTACAAACATTGGAATTTCGAGTTCTCGGCAAATTTCTCCAGCATGAATTGGTCCAGCTCCACCAGCGACAATCATTAAAAATTCGCGTGGGTCATAACCGCGCTCAACAGATACTTGGCGTACACCTTGCGCCATATTCATATTTATAACGCGATACATTCCTGCTGCAGTTTCAATATCTGTTAGGTTTAATGGTGTTGCTAAAGTTTTATTTAATTGATCCAGAGCTTTGTCTTTATTGAGAGTGTATTTACCTCCAGCAAAAAAATTAGGATCTAAATAACCCAAAATTAAATCGGCATCTGTGCAAGCAGGTTCTTTCCCATCTCGATTATAACATACTGGGCCGGGTAATGATCCAGCGCTTTTTGGCCCCATTTGCAGTAAGCCTCCACTATCAACCCACCCAATACTTCCACCGCCAGCGCCAATGGTTATAATATCCAAAGATGGAAGAGCTATGCGGTAGCGATTAATATCACCATCTGTACTTGTAATACATTGACCATCAACGACCATACTTGCGTCAAAACTCGTTCCACCCATGTCCATAGTAATGCAATTATCATATCCAAGCATTTTTGCATAATATGCACCAGCAATGGGCGCAGCTGCTGGACCAGATAATACGGTAACTGCAGGGATTTTTCGGACAACTTCGGGGGAGACAACGCCACCGTTAGATTGCATAATTGAAAATCCGCCTTTAAAGTTTAATTCTTTGAGTTTTTCCTGTAACGACGCGATATAACTATCTACATCTACTCCGATATAGGCATTAACAACCGTTGTACTCACTCTTTCATAAAAGCGAATGGATGGTAACACTTCACAAGAAGCAGTAATAAATACGTTTTCCAAATATTTACGAAGGTATTTGGCAACCTGTTTTTCATGGGTGTTATTTAAATAGGAATTCATAAAACAGATGGCAATTGATTCCACATTTTCTGCGTCAATCTTTGCAACTAATAATTCCAACTCATCTACATTTATAGATGTAACTACATTTCCATCAGAGTCAATTCGCTCATCTAAAGTAAAACGTAGAGAACGAGGAACAAGAGGGGTCACATTTTGATAATGGTTATTATATTGCTCTTCACGAATGCCTCTGCGCATTTCTAAGGCATCTCGTAATCCTTTTGTTGTAATTAATGCAGTTTTAGCTCCCTGCAATGTTAGCAATGTATTTGTAGCAACAGTTGTACCATGAACGATTGTATCAATACTTTGAATAAACTCATCATCCGACAGTGAACATTTTTCAGCTAATTCTTTCAAGCCTGTGATGAAACCGATTGATGAATCTTCGGGTGTCGATAATGTTTTATGCATCACTGATTCACCGGTGTTAGAGACTAGGAAAAAATCTGTAAATGTTCCACCAATATCAACACCAAGTTTATATTTCTCTTTAGTCTTCATTTATGGATAAATGCAGCCTTAACCTTGGGTCCATTTTCTAAAAAATTCTTTAAGCCAATTTTCATATCTTCAGTTTTCATACATTCGCCGAATTGACGCGCTTCATACTCTAGGCCATCTTCTAAATCCATTTCAGCTCCGCCATAAATTGTTTCTACTAAAATAGAGTCAATTGCTTTGCTCAAATGGTTGGTTTCAATTTTTGTGGATTCTTCGCCATGTCTAAATGACGATGTTACCATTGGTATAATGGGGAGTGTCCCATTTGTAATTTGGTTTACACATTCAATTCCTTCTAAAATAAGATCCCCATCAACAAGTTTATCTATGAGCCCGATTTCAAATGCTTTATTAGCGGAAACAGGTCGGCCTGTACGAAGAATGTCAGAGGCAATATCTAGCCCCACCAAGCGGGGTAGTCTCTGAGTTCCACCTGCACCTGGAATAAAACCTAAATTAACTTCGGGTTGACACGCTAAAATAGGTAAATCCTTTTTACTTATTCTCATTGTGCATGACATAGCCAATTCATTTCCACCACCAAAAGCAAAACCATTCATGGCACAAATAATGGGTTTATTCATTTGTTGAATCCGGCTAAAGACCACCTGAAAACTTCGGGCATTTTCATAGCCTTCTTTCGGCGTTTTCAATCCAGCTAACATATTAATATCTGCACCTGAGACAAATGCCTTTACACCAAACCCAGTAATCACTGATCCAAGAATAGAATCATTATTTTCTACTTCAAGTAGTCCAGATTCCAGTTCTGCAATTACATTCAAATTTAAAGCATTTAATACTTTTGGGCGACGAAGCGTAAAAATAGCCACTTTGTCTTGAACTGTTTTAACAATGGTTGATATATCCCATTGTCCATTATCCTTGGATTTTTGAAGTGATGTAGGAAATGAGAATCCTGAATGTTCTTCACAAAAATCTTTTACTATTTGTGAAGCAGTATCCAGACCTAATTTGTTCATTAATGTGAAAGGTGCTTTCATGACTAATGCAACTTCACAAGCCATATTTAAATCGCTGACGTTGGTAATACCAATATCAATTATATAGGATGATAGCGCAAAGTAAGCACCCAGAAATTGTTTTTCCAAAGTGGTTTCAGTGTCAGGATTAATATCAATTTTTTCACCACGTTTTGCTATGTCCCATTGAGTGTTGTTTTCTACTGCATCTCTAAGCATTTTAGGCGATTTAAACCACCGCATAAGTTCAGATCCCATATCATCCAAACCATGATTCGTAATTGGATTCCCTCCCGTTAATGTGAGAGCCGTAAAAGGTCCAACGCCCAGCCCCAGAGATTTTTGTGCAACGGCATCAATTTCTTTCACGGTTCCGTAACCTTTTTCCAGACATAAAATTGCCGTTTGGCAAAGACCTTCAAAAATGGGATCCACTGCATAACCATACGAACTTTTTACTTCAATGGGGACTTTCCCGATGGATTCATAAAATCCCATGAGTATCTGAGTTGTAGATGGATTTGTATGTTTACTTGGAATGATTTCTACTACGGGATTTCTTTCAGCAGGAAAGAAATAGTGGGTGACCAAACAACGTGATTTATTTTGAATGTTTTGGAAAATAACTTCAGGTCTCATATGCGAAGAGTTGGATAAAAATAAACAATCATTATCGCAAATATTTTCTACTTGATTAAATATAATATTTTTGATTTTCTCATCTTCTGTTGCTGCTTCTAGTATAATATCTGACCCGGCGATATCTTGGTAATTAGTTGTGTAAGAAATGCTATTTATCATAGCATCAGCCATTGTTGGCTTAAAGGCACCAGTATCAATGCCCTTTTGGATTTTCTTTTCTATTTTGGTTTTTGCATTTTCTATCGCTTTATCTGCAATATCCACTAAAATCAATTTTACATTATGGTTTGCAAAGACTTTAGAAAAATGGAGACAAATATCTGGACCAATTTGCCCAGCACCAATAATTGATAATTTTGATACTGTAAGATGTTTAAATATGTAACTCATGGCTTTAGTAATTTCATTACTATTTTAAGAATTAATGATTTGTCTTCAATTTATCGATTACCATAATTCGAATTATTTTTCTATAATACGATATTAAGATAATGAAGACTGAATAAATAAATTATGTATTGTTTTGATACAAAAGCAATATAAATAATTCGCATGTTAACTATTTACAAGTGAACAATGTGTTAAAAGGTGTATGATGGATGTAATTTCATAATCGGCCTCAAATTTGGAGTTTTTTATTTGCATATTTTCACCACCAACCAGATAACATGAAAAAATTCCAGCTTTGCAAGCTGCTTCAATATCATTATAGGAGTCACCTACAAAAACAATCTTCTTTGTATTTGCATTCAACTTTTCTATTGCAGAATTCAATCCTTCAGGATCCGGTTTTAGGCGGGTAACATCATTGCGTGTAATAATAACATCAAATATTTTTGATAGTTTGAATTTATCCAAGGCTTTTAAAATAGCTCTTTCACCAATATTTGTCACCAAACCCAATTTAAAACTATCCTCTTTTAATTCATTTAATACTTCCATAGTATGAGGATGCAATTGCCATCTGGTTAAAGCATCAGAATCATAAAAATCAAATATGGAAGAAACAATGCTCAAAATCTTTGATGATTGTATATCCTTTGCGCATGGATCCAATTCTATAGATTTATTAAAAATGTGAGTATAACTTGGATTTATTCCAAATAAGCTTGAAGGGTAACCTGCGTTTTCGAGAGCAACAATTACTTCTGATACAGCCTGATCTAATTGCCATTGAAAATTTACGAGCGTGCCCTCGAAATCGAATATGACGGTATTAATCCTATTCATTAAATATTTTAATTTGAAAATCGGAACGCTGAAATAATTGTAACAATTCTCAACGCTGTTCGTTATCCAATTCAACTATATCTGAAATATTTATTTCCAGCATTTTTATACTTGCCAAAATGCGGGTTGTATTTTTCTGAAGTGCAGGAAATAATTTAGCATTTTCATTTAATAATTCAGATATTTTTTTCAACTGTTTGATTTCTTTGTCAACTTCAGACAAATTTATTTTTTGACTCATTTTCTTAAATCCTTAAAGCGTTTTGCCTTAACAGGATATCTTGGAAGCTCCCCATATTGACAAAATTCTATTTCATAATTTAGGTTTGTTTTTAGTCTCAGTTGATCGGACAACTTTGATTTTATTTTATCCATTTCTTCTGAATAATTTTGTAAAAATTCGACCTGTAATGTTATCTTATCCCGATCATTAATTTTTTCTACTTTTAGTTCATAATCATTGCCTAATCCTTCAATCCCTCTCACAACATTCTCAACTGAAGACGGTGAAAAAAGAACGCCCTTCACCTTAGTAATATCATCGGTTCTACCGACCACACCTCCCTTAATCAATCTGGACGTTCTGCCGCATGTACATATTTTTGTATCCCACTCAATAATATCTTTTGAATCAAATCGAATACAGGGTTGCGCCTGCCGGTCCAAGGCGGTAATAATCATTTTTCCCCTGACTCCCGGTGTTTCAATCGCTTCTCCTGTTTCCACATCCACAATTTCTACGAGGAAAAACGCATCATTTACATGCATGGATCCCGGTTGTTCAGTGCATTCAAAAGACCAGGCTCCTATTTCTGTTGCACCGGCATGATCATATACTTTCGCTCCCCACGCATCTTCAATACGTTTCTTGGTCGAGGGAATACTTGCTCCCGGTTCTCCCGCACAGGTAATTATTTCTATTGATAAATCAGCAGGGTTTATATTCATTTCGTTGATAGCTGTATCCGCCATTCCAAGCATATACGTAGGAGTTCCCATCATGGCTGTTGGATTCAATTCTTGTATTTTCAAAATTCGAGCACGAGTATCTAGTACGCCTCCCGGTACAACTTCACACCCGATTTTTTCTGCGCCGTAATGTCCTGCCCAAAATGCAACAAAAACATTATAACCAAAGGGAATAAAGACTCTGTCTTTTGGGCGATATCCTTGTGCCCACAACAACTGAGCCCAGCATTCCGCCCACCATTCCCAATCCTGCCACGTATCCGGCTGATAAACCGGTTGTCCTGTCGTTCCGCTGGTTTGCCGGTAGGCAGTAACTTCATTCAATGGCACACATAATGCATCACCGTATGGGAAAGGTTCTTTCCCTTGAATATCTCTCATCATAGATTTTTCTACCGTAGGTATTTGTTTGATATCAGCAAATGATTGAATATCTTTCGGTTTGATGCCATCATTATCATATAAGGTACGGTGAAATTTGGAATGCTCGTAAGTCCATGAAAAAATCCGCTGAAACTTTTTCAATTGCAGCTTGCGAATTTTTTCATAAGGGAGAGTCTCAAGAACAGGATTCCAGTATATAGGCTGGTTACTCATAATTAAAGTTAATCACCCCAACGACGGAAGAGGTCATGTTCAATCTCCAAATAATCCAAAATTTTTCCCACAGTCTGATTGATGATATCGTCAATCGTTTTAGGGTAATGATAAAATGAAGGCACTGGAGGTAAAATATGGGCTCCACTGTCAGCCGCCAGGGACATCAATCTTAAATGCCCTTTATGCAGTGGAGTTTCTCGCACGACCAACACTAATTTTCGTTTTTCTTTCAAGGTAACATCTGCCGCACGAACAATGAGATTTTCCGAATAAGAATTTGCAATCCCGGACAATGTTTTTATTGTACATGGAACAACCACCATACCATCAACCAAAAAAGAACCGCTGGCTACTTTCGCTGCCATATTTTTATGATCGTAAACATATGATGCCATTTTTTTCACTTCATCAATATTATAATCTGTTTCAATTTGTATATTTTTCTCACCAGAATTTGAAATTATAAGATGTGTTTCAACATTCTTTTCTCTCAGTACAGACAATAGCCGTACACCATAAACAACACCGCTGGCTCCAGAAATTCCCACTACTATTTTTTTAGACATATTATTCTCTATTTATTTATTTCAACTATTTTGATAATTCTGAAGCAACTAATTCAGCAATTTTATTTCCATTTTCCAATACTTTTTTTATCCCATCTTTATCAATATTGTCCCAATGTGCCCCTGCA
>Ga0208274_1000796_pt1 | contig 15759 bp, 17 predicted proteins | sample ETNtaG_22_FD_185755 | JGI IMG/M metagenome (GOLD analysis project Ga0208274, IMG submission 185755) | Marine microbial and viral communities from oxygen minimum zone, Eastern Pacific Ocean - ETNP201306SV43 (SPAdes) (version 2) | ecosystem: Environmental > Aquatic > Marine > Oceanic ... | reverse complement strand
TGAAGTCCTTGCAGACTTACGTAATAATTCAAAATACTCCTTATAAACAGCATCTACATCCCTGCTATCCCACTCCTTGCGCTCTCCGGGATGGTCGAATGCCCATTCACCAAGGTAATGCACAGAACCCATTACATAATCAAAATCGTACCTTGATAAAAGCTCTCTGGTATAAGATTCGGTATCCGGAGTAAAGTCGGCTTCTATTCCTAACTTAATTCGAATCTCCGGAAATGATTTACGCAGGTTCATAACCTCACTTACATAATGCGGGAGTTCATCGAACGCCATTGAAAGGTTCTGTTCCTTGCCGCTGTCGCCATTCAAGGGCAAATGGTCATTAAAACCTATTTCCTCAAGATCAGAACTTATTGCCTCCTTAACGTAATCGGCCATTTCTCCTACAGCATGGCCACACAAATTTGTATGTATATGGTAGTCTATCATAAAACCCTAACGATACATTACCTCCCAGAACAAGGCCTCTATATCCTCTTTGTGTTTCGATTCTTCATGTGCCAGCCAGACAAAAAGCTTTTGCAATTCAGAATCATCAACATTCTTAGACATAGTATCATAAAAATCGAAAGCCTTTTTCTCTCTTTTAGCCGCATACACAAGGACATCCTTAATGTCTGAATCTTCGCCGACACCTTCATGTGCATCTACCAGAAATTCTGTTATCCCCTGCCGATGCTCGTCTTCTGTTATATCTATTTTCTGATCCTTTAACTCCCCTATATCAAACTCTTCCAATATTTGTTTATGCTTCAGCTCTTCCTCGGCAAACTTAGCCAGAACGGCCTTTGTTTGTGCATCGTGCGCATTATCAGCAGCATTCTTATAAAGTAAATAAGTACCATTCTCTTTGTCAGCCGCCTTCTTTAATATTGATTCTATTGTCTCATTTTTCATTGTATCCTCGATATAAAGTAAATTTACTTTAACACCATAAGCTGGTCACAGCATTTAAGGAAGCCACCATTATCATTAACAACCTTGACTTCAGTCCCACACACTTTACAGATGCAATCACTGCCCGTCCTATCCATTTTAGGGACATAATTTGTAACATCTACAAATTCACATGTCTTACCACATGAAGGACAGGTTTCATGGGGCTCCATTGCATCATGTTGATAGCCACATTCAGCACATTTCCAGCTATTCATATAATTTTAATATAGTGAAAATTTTTTAGAAATGCTTTTAACAAATGATAATGCTATTACTTCAACATCCGTTCGGTTACCTTAAGTTCTATACCGCAGGCAGGACACACAATCTTATCCCCAACCTTCGCGTCAGATGGTGTTGAAAGCTCAAGCTTGCATACCGGACACAGAAAACCGCGAAATGGACTCACAGGATAATTGAAATCAAACATCTGTTTCAAAAGGGCCTCGTCAATATCAGAATATTTTGTTTTGTTTCTGATGGCCTTTGTTATCTCTCCGGCCTCGAGCACATTACCAACGAATAAAGCACCGACCACTGCATCATCTTTTAAGACTAACTTCTTATAAACATCAATTTCGGGATGAGGATAATCACCTCTCATTATCTTATAACCATTGTTTAACGGATTTGAAACCCCTATCGAAACCAGGTCTACCCCGCATACCTGTGTGGAACTAACACACGAGACATCATCATATTCGGAATCTTTGCCCGTCATGTTCTCACCCGCAACCTGTCCCTGTCTCCAGGCCTTCAACCATCTGATATTAATCTTTGGAATATCTTCTTCCGTATCATTTGCCAATTGAGCAACATCACCGGCCGCATAGATGTTGTCAATATTAGTTCGCATATTATTGTTCACCAGGATACCATCGCTGACATTCACACCGCTATCACTCAAGAAATCCATGTTAGGTTTCAGTTTATCTATAGCACCAACAATCTGACACTCTACAAATACATCATTTGTGGTAACAACACCCTGAACAGCTTTATCTTTAATAACAATTTCTTTTATATCAGTCTCATGCTCTATCTTTATGCCTTTCTCACCCAGCTTGATCTCTAGAACTTTAGAAGCATCCTTATCCATCACATCAGGCCACAGCCTGTCCCCCCGCAACAGATAGGTTACTCCAATGCCGCTTTTATTCAAGGCTTCTACCAGAGACAGTGTCAGGAAGTCTTCACCAACTACAACGGCACTCTTTGCTCCCTTAACCCTCTCCTTTATATTTTTTGCATCATCTATAGTTTTTAGCTGTACTATCCCGCCATTTAAATCACCACCCGGATATTCCCTGCTCTTGATGGAACCACCTGTGGCGATTAAGAGCGAATCATATTTGATCACAGTTTCGTCACTTAACACAACCTCATTATTACTATCCTTAACCTTTACAGCCTTCTTTCCAAGGAGTAAAGCAACTCCGTTATCTTCATAAAAACTCTCCCTTTTTCCCCATAATCTTCCTTCATCGACTGAACCGCTGATGTATCCCGGGAGTTGAGGCCTGTAATAGAAAGGATAATTCTCCTCCCCTACCATTGTGATTTTACTATCACTATCAGACTTCCTGATTTGCTCTACCGCTTTTATACCGGCAACACCATTACCAATGATAACGTATTCTGCCATTTATCAAAACTCCTTATAGATTACATCATCGTATTCTGTCTCAATCCGTCCTTTATGGTCTAATTCTTCTGCCGCCAGATCCTCAAAAAGGTTTTTTACTTCAACGCTGCTCACAACCTTAGCCATGTCTTTAAAAAACTGATATGCCTTTTGTTCCCTCTTCATTGCATGAATCATTATGTCCTGAAAGGTTGAATCCGGAGTAATCTCTTTATCAAGAAGATAATCACTTAAGTGTAAGTCATGTGCTTCTTTTACGGTATGGTGTTCTTCATCAACAGTGCTTAAATCAAAATCCTGCAACACAGTTTTATGCTTCAATTCAATTTCTGCAAATTCATTAAGTAATACCTTCGCCGAAGGGTCATTCACTGTATTTGCCGCTTCAGAATAAAATCGATTAGCTTCATCTTCATTCTGAATAGCCTGATCCAGTATTTCCCTTAACGTTTTAATAGCCATATTCCATCCCCCTTTTTAATGTCTACGAATAGGCGCTACTTAAACAAATATAACTTACAATAAACCTTTTAAAAACTCTTTGCTCGGCGGCTTGTTTTCCTTGTATACTATTACCCCATTCTTATCCAGAATAATGTTTAAGGGTATACCCACAACCTTATATAACCTGGCTACGTCAGCACTTGAATCAAGAACCACAGGATAATTTATCTGCATCTTATCAATTAAAGATTTGACTTTTTTTACACTCTCCTTGATATCGATACCTAACACATTAAGACCACTATCCTTAAGTTCACTGTAATATTCCTTAAGGATCGGAATTTCATGTCTGCATGAAGGGCACCATGTAGCACCAAATACAAGTAATGTAACCTTATCTTTCGCAAATGATCCCAACTCTATCTCCTTACCGTCAACAGTCAACAGTTTAAACTGAGATGCTTTTTGTCCCACATCTATGCCGGTTTCAACCTCCGCAAATACTAAATCTTCTGTAACGTTGAACGTAAGAGAGAACACGAAGAAAGTACTTAACAATAAAATCACAAACGGCCTTATAACTATATTCATATTCAACCCCTTCTCTTTCAAAATACATTTACTGTAGATATTCTTAAATTATACTATTTTTCCCTGTTAAATTGAAACAAATTATACAAGTTAGATTCAAGCCTGTTTATTGCTTGTTCAGACAATCTTTACAAGTACCATAGAAAGAGACGTGATATCTGGAAGGTGTAAACTCATTTAGAATTCCATCCGGCAGTGTCGGGTTTATATGATCCCCCTCAATGTCAGAGATTTTGTTGCATCCTAAACATATGATATGATGGTGGGTCGCCGTATTGGGGTCGTAGTGCTTTCTTTCATCATCTATAGTAATCTTTAAGACTTCGCCCATCTTTTCTAAAATATCCAGCGTCTTGTAAACCGTAGTAAAAGATATGGTAGGATAAATCTTCTTTATTTTAGAGAAAATATCTTCTGCAGAAGGATGCTCAAGGTTACCCTCAAGAATCTTGAATATCCCCATACGCTGCGGTGTAATCTTAAAATTCTTATTCCTGAACTTTTCTATTAAATTATCTGCTGTATCCATTTCATCACCATAAAAAAATTATAAATTTATTCTATAAATACTATTAAACAACAATCATTACAGATTGTCAAACCTAAATTTATCATGATTTCTAATAATTATTGGACGCTGATTGGCGCAGATCTAACGCAGATACAGATTAATAAATGGATTGAGATAAAGTGAGAAATGGTTTATAAGGTCCTGTTAATGTGGCAGGGTTAAACAGTACTTTTCATTAAAAATAGAAAGAATAAATAATTATTGTTCTTTATAAGCATTTACTATGTATTATTATAACTATACAATATCAAAGGGTATGCGTCATATTTCTGTCGATCTTACGTTAACATACAATATTCATTACGGTAAATCATTATGTTTATAGAAATTAATAAATGTTAGGAGATTACATGATATCAATACACAAAATTGACGAAAAACTTATTCTTTTTTTCAAGCGCTATGGACATATGCTTCATCGATTCTCCATTGCTATATTGTTCATTTGGTTCGGGTTATTGAAGCCTTTTGGCCACGAGACAACAACCACATTGATTGCACATACGATCTACTTTGGGGATCCTGAAACGATGGTAAAGGTTCTTGGCTGGTGGGAGGTGGGCATAGGGTTAACTTTGATGGTGAGAAAACTGGTGCGTATTGCTTTTGCATTGATTGTGATTCGACTTCCTTTTATCTTGCTGGCTTTCATTTTAATGCCCGACGTCTGTTATGTACATTTCCCTTTTGCGCTTACACTCGAGGGGCAATATCTCATTAAGGACTTGACATTGTTCGCGGCGACAATCGCAATAGCGGGTATGCTTGATAAGCCAAGCTCCTCTGAAGTGCGACATTAACATTTAATTCTGCGACTGACTAAACATGGACAGACCCGCCAAACAAACCGTCGGGTAAACACTATTTATTTGTACTTCGCTTCTTCTACCTGGCTCAGGATTTCTGTTCGATATCGAACAGAGGTCCCTGTATCCACGTACTATGACATTTCGGACACTTGCCGGGCTTGTGCAATTTATCTTTATTAAATTCGAAATCACACTTACGGCAGTATGCGGGTGTAATGACCAGACGATCATTGGCATGCTTAAGACTCTTGATAAGATGCCTGAGATCGTCCGCAACATCTTTCTGAGATACCCGAAGGTGACTTGCGATGTTCACCAGGTCCATGGAACCGTTCCGAAGCAGTACAACCAGATCCTTACGTAACATGGGCAACTTTTTGCCACTAAGGCACAAAAACACAAAGGAAAATCTTGGTACCTTAGTGACTTTGTGGCATCCTTGAAATCCCTATACATTAAATTAAATTTTATCAGGGACTACTGTACTACCTCTTGTGAGATCCGCGGGTGTAATCTGTCACGGTACGATTAGCTTTTTTCTCACACGCTTCCCGGTAGAAATTATCAATCTCAGCGGCCAGCTTTACAGACGGCCTTTCAAGTGTTTTGAACAAATTAGCCATGGACATCGTAACCTTTCTGATGGCATTGGATAGTTTTGCTATTTCATCAGTTTTCTTCTTTTCAGATTCTTCTTCTTTCACTCTTCATTCCCTTTATTAACACCACCGTTTACCAGCGCCTTTTGAAGTATTTGTATTGAGTGGGTAGTCTTTATCTTAGAATCCTTACCTGCAAATCCATCGGCTATCTGCATTACACAACCCGGGCAGTTAGTCGCAACGGTATCTGCACCACTCCTTTCAATCGAGGCCACCTTTCTCTCAAGCATCTTCAGTGTTAGATCGTAATGGATTATGGTAAAGATCCCACCACCACCACAGCACGCACCGGCCTGATCCATTTCAACAAAATTGGAAGATTTTTTCAAGACATTTCTCGGCTCATCAGATATGCCGCGTACCCACAAAAGATGACAGGGATCATGATAGGTAACTTTCTCGTCAACAGGCTTTGTTTCGTATTCATCTCCACAATACTTTTCAATAAACTCTGAGATGTCATAGATCTTATCCGACATCGGCTGCCATGATGGGCCCAGCGTACGCAGGTAATCCATTTTAATAGTCTTGGTACAGGTTGCACAGGCAGTTACTATAGCATCGAGTTTGTGTGATTCAAACACCTCTCTATTTAAATCAGCCAGTTTCTTGCTGGACTTGTGATCACCCATTGAAGATGAGGGTGTACCACAGCACAACTGGCGTTGTGGTACAACCACCTCTATATTCATCCTGTTAAGTACATCAACCACCGCCTCTGCAATATCAACGTAAATATAATTAATCAAGCATCCTGTGAATAGCCCAACCCGCATCCGCGGATTCTTTAGTTTTTTAGTTTTGCGAAGCTTCTTTAGTGCACTCTTCTTTGCCAGAGTAGGTATCCACCTCTTACCCATAAAGAGGAGCGGAAGATGGCGCATCTGTCCCCTTTTTTCCATCGGTATAAACCTTTGAATCTTAGAGCTTACCTTCAGCATTATGTCAAAAAGTATCCTTCTGGGTAATATGTATCTGAAGATTATCCTTGGAAACAAGGGTACACCCATATCCTCTGCAACTCCACGAAGCATGGCCGAAATGATTACCTCATAATCAACTCCCGAAGGACAAACCGTTCGACACCTCATACACTTTTTGCAGGAATATACATAGTCACGCAGCTTGTCAGTGTAGACTATCTGTTTGTCTCGAAGCGCCTCGGCAAGGCTGATGCGTCCGCGTGAAACCATTGACTCATCACCCGTTTCCAGAAAAACCGGGCAAACGGTATGGCACTTACCGCACTTCGAACATTTATTTACTTCTTCTTTCCAATCAGTCATTATCTTATAAACATCTTACCGGGATTCATAATCCCCTTCGGATCAAAATAGTTCTTAAATCTTTTCATGATTGCCATTTCTTTAGGTGAAATCTCCAATTCCATAAATTGAGATTTCTTATTTCCTATTCCGTGTTCACCTGAGATCGTCCCCCCAACAGCCACCACTTCCCTCATAACTTTATTCACAATACTCTCCGCTAACTCCGCCTGGTCCGGGTCGTCATTATACATTATGTTTACGTGTATATTGCCGTCTCCTATGTGTCCAAAGTTTGCAATATAAATTGTCTGATGTTCGTTTATCTGATCTACCTTCTGCAATATTTCCTTGATCTTACTTCTTGGCACACAGATATCTTCGTTAATTTTATGTAGAGCAATATTGTACAATGCGGGAGAGATCGAACGTCTGGCAGCCCAGATCGTCTCGCGCTCCTTTGCTGTCTCTGCTACTTTAGTTTTGGAAGCCTTGCTTTCCTTACACGCATTTCTAACTACAGGCATTTCATGACTTATACTTTCCTCGGTTCCATCAATATCAATTAATAACAATGCTTCCACGTCCTCGCCAACGTCAGTTCCGGTATAGCTGCGTACAGCATTTATGGTCATCTTGTCCATAAATTCCAGTGTGCGTGGTAAAATATTATTATCTATAATCAGATCGGCAGCATCAATAGCGTCATCTCTATCACTGAAATAAGCAGCAAGAGTTTCAATCTTCTTTGGTTTGGGAATAAGTTTTACGGTTATTTTGGTAAAAACTCCCAACGTCCCTTCAGAACCTATAAAAAGCCTCGTCAGGTCATAGCCGGTAACACTCCTTAACGTCTTTCTCCCTGTGTTAATTACAGACCCGTCAGGAAGGACTATCTCCAGGGCAAGAATATAATCCCGTGTCACTCCATATTTCAACCCGGTTATCCCTCCGGCACATTCAGCAACGTTACCTCCAATAGTTGAGAATGCGGCGCTTGAAGGGTCCGGCGGATAGAAGAGATCAAACTTTGCAATTTCATCCTGCAAATCTTTTGTAACTACACCCGGTTCAACCGTTGCAATAAAATCCTCAGGACATATTTCAATTATCCTGTTCATACTCTTTAAATCAAAGACAATCCCGCCCATAAGGGGTACTGCCCCACCGGTAAGCCCTGTGCCTGCCCCCCTTGCATATATCGGTATTTCATATTTATTCGCAATCTTTAATGTATTAGAAACATCGGATGTTCCGTCTGGCCTTACAACGATATCCGGAAGTGCCTTCTGCTTAGTACCGTCATAAGAATAGCATATCCTATCCTCAATCGCCGACAGTACCCTTTCTTTCCCCATAACTTCAATCAACTCTCTTAGCACTCTCTGGTGTTTACTGTCTTCTGTTTTAGTCTTTTGAAAAAGCTTCATTTTTGTTCAATAAGTTTGAAGTGTCTAATTATACTAAGTGACTAAAGTTGCGGCCAAAATCTTCATTTTTTAACTTTAGGCATTTTAGGCACTTTGATTGCGGCTTTGCCGCGTTATCTTATAAAAATCTTTCCCGGATTCATAATACCTTTCGGATCAAACATCTTCTTTAAATCTTTCATTATTTCAATTTCATGAGGCGCAAGCTCTAACTCTACAAACTCAGCCTTCGCATCACCCACACCATGTTCCGACGTAATAGTTCCACCGATCGATACCACTTCCTTCAATATTTGAGATACCAGCTTGTGGACGGATAAATCCATTTCTTTCCCGTCATTATAAATTACGTTAAGATGGATGTGGCCTTCGCCGATATGTCCGGAGGCCGCCACCTGTATTGAATATGTCTTGCTGAGTTCATAAACTCTTTCTAATACCTCTCTAACCTTACTTCTAGGAACACAAAAATCATCGTTGGACTTCATCAAAGCAATTTTAAAGAGGGATGTGGAAACAGATTTCCTGACATCCCATAAAGCGTCCCTTTCATCATCTGTTTTTGCAATTGAAGTCTTCAATGCACTATTTTCACTACAGAGAGCGTCTATCCTGGAAATATCATTTGCTACATTCTTCTCATTCCCGTCAACATCAATAAGCAAAAATGCCTCGGCTTCTTCCGGAATTTCTTTTCCCGCCGACCCTCTCACAGCATCAATGCATACCTTGTCTACAAATTCCAGTGAGCGAGGGTGTAGATGATTTTTTATTATTATTGAGTCTGCAGTATTCAGTGCACTGTCAATATCTTTAAAATAAGCCATGACAGTTCCTATCTTCGCCGGTAATGGTAACAGTTTTAATGTTATTTTTGTCAACACACCCAACGTCCCTTCAGACCCGACAAAAAATCTGGTCAAATCGTATCCGGCAACACTCCTGAGTGTTTTACTCCCCGTATTTATGACAGAACCATCAGGCAGGACGATCTCCAGGGCAAGGACATAGTCCCTCGTTACCCCATATTTCATGCCCGTCATCCCTCCCGTACATTCTGCCACGTTTCCTCCAATAGTTGAGAATCCGGCACTCCCCGGTTCAGGCGGGTAAAAAAGTCGATGTTTTGCCGCTTCGTCCTGCAAATCTTTTGTAACAACACCGGGTTCTACGGTTACTGTCAGATCCCTTGCATTTAACTCTACTATCCTGTTCATATTCTTCAGATCAAGGGCAATGCCGCCCTTTATCGGGACAGACCCTCCGGAGAGACCGGTTCCTGCTCCCCGCGGACAAATTGGAATGTTATGTTGATTTGCAATTGACACGATTTTTGAGACATGTTCTGTTGAATGAGGTCTTACCACTAGATCAGGTATAGATGTTTCCTTTGTAGAGTCAAAAGAGTAACACACCCTCTCCTCAATGTTATCAAAAACATTCTCCCTGCCAAGGGAATCACAAAATTCCTCAAATACCTTAGTCCGAATTTTATTATAATTGGTCTCTTGTTCCATTTGTCTATTTATAGGTAGATTCATCATGGCGGCAGACTGGAATCCACCCTACATTTATAAAATTTTCTTATTATTCAAAAGTAACACGACAAAGGCACATTTTCCACATCTTTTTAAAACTATATTCGGTTAAGTAAGTTTCTAATAATCATTTATACACATCACAAAATAGTTTTCGGAAAAAACCTAAAGCTATTTTGCCCGAGTAAAGTCCTCGGCGCCTTTTGTCCGGGGATAACTGCAACCAAGATTTGGTTTTTGAGAAAACCAAAAACCAAATCGGTTTTAGTATATACAAAATGCAATGCAAACTATTTTATTGGTTTTTAAAGTTTTATTTTATAGTATGCATTTCTATAATAATAAAAAGAATTTATAACCTAATCCGAGAATCTAAAATACCACACAATGAAGATAGTCGTAATCTCAGATATTCATGGAAATCTGGAAGCCCTGAACAGGGTATTAGGATATATTGAGAATATGGAAGATGAAAACCGCATTGTCTGCCTTGGAGACATTGTTGGTTATGGTCCAAATCCGGCAGAATGTTTCAAGATAGTTGAGTCACTCACAGACAAAATATGTCTTGGTAACCATGAATATGCCATCCTGGATGAAGATTTTGATTATCAAATGGCAAGGTATGCACGTGACGCTATAATATGGACGAGGAACGTCCTGGGTGAAAAAATCAGAGAGGCAATTAGCAGGCTTCCTATTCAGATAGAGGAGGATGACGTACTTTATGTCCATGCATCACCGGACGACCCAATGCAATGGAAATATATTACTAACGCCCGTAATGCATATTCAAGTTTAATAGAGATGAAACATTCTCTCTGCTTTGTCGGACATTCACATATCCCAGGGATATATGCTTACAATGAATTACAGGGAAACAGTAATAAAGCAACTTTATCTAAGGATGATAAAACAATCGTTAATGTCGGAAGTGTAGGACAACCACGTGATGGTTCTCCGATGCTGTCATTTGCAGTATTTGACGATGACAATTGGAGTGTAGAGATAATAAAATTAGAATATGACTATCAAGAAACAATGGCAAAAATTGAAAAAGCTAATCTACCACTGTTTCTTGCCGAGAGGCTTGCAAGAGGTGCTTGATTCTTCAGAATAGAGTTAAGTGTTTCTTCGATACTATTATCCTGATTCATCCTGTAAATCCCGTCAAATACTACCCCTGGTTACGCCTTCACAAACCTTTTCCCCGAGAGCTGCTTCACCAGTCTTTTCACTTCCAATATCATTAATATGCTTGCAACATTGGATGATGGCAAGCCGGAGTTTGTAGTAATATCATCAATAGCCCTGGGAGTACTCGAAAGAAGTGAAAAAATCTTGTTCTCTTGTGTATTCAGTGAGAGGCTTCTAATGTCCTCGACTTTTTTATTATCCTTTATGTGTATAGTCTCGGCAAGCGGCCCCAGCTCCTCAACAATATCATTTATGTCCTCAACGAGTTTTGCACCTTCTTTGATAAGTTTGTTAGTACCCCTGCTGTAATTGCTATCAATATTGCCGGGAACGGCAAATACTTCCTTTCCCTGCTCAAGCGCCCATTTTGTCGTAATGAGTGAACCGCTCCAGAGTGTCGACTCTATAACCAGTACTCCAAGTGACAACCCGCTGATTATCCTGTTCCTTGGCGGGAAATTACGATTATTAGGTGGAGTAGTCATGGGCAGTTCAGAAATCACCGCACCATGTGAAGTAATCTTCTCCGAGAGTTCTTTGTTTTCACGGGGATAAATAACTCCAAGGCCGCAGCCAAGTACGGCTATCGTCCTTCCCTTTCCCTTAATTGCCCCTGAATGCACACCGGTATCAATACCTCTTGCCATACCGCTTACTACACAGAAACCGGCCTGAGCCAACTGTACTGCAAATCTTTCCGCCTGAGTCCGGCCATAGTAACTGCACCTGCGTGCGCCAACTATGGCAAGTGCAAGAGAATCACTCTTTAAAATATCTCCTTTAATATAGAGTACGAGAGGCGGGTCATATATCTGCTTGAGGTTGTGAGGGAATTGATCACTTGTGAAAGGGACTATCTTTACATTATCCTTTTCCGCCAGCTTAATCTCTTTATCAACATCTGCGGCCTTTGAACCATTTATAATCCTGTCAGCTATTTTACTCCCTATACCGGGAATCTTTTCAAGTCTGCTTTTCGGACAATCCAGTATTGACTTAACAGAACCGAGATGTTCGATAAGATTGCGATAGGTCTTGATACCTATACCGCTTATCAAATTTAAACGAAGCAGACCTTCAAAATCATCCATGATTGGTCTCTTATTTCTCCCGCTAATGCCTAATCGGCAAGGACTTTCAGAATAGTTTCTTCATCTGCCCCATCATTAATTACTACGTTTCCGATTCTGATAGGGAGAACAAACCTCAGTCTTCCACCAATTGTTTTCTTGTCCTGATATAATTTACTGACAATATCATTGGGATTCAATTCCGTGTCTTTAAGACTCAACCCCAATTCCACAAACAACGACTCCTGTCTTTTTAATACCTCCTCGTCTACGAGTTTCATTTCTATTGCTATCTTTGTCGCATATATCATACCCATAGCCACCGCATCCCCATGTCTATATTTCTTGTATGATGTCAGTGCTTCCAGTGCATGTCCAATAGTATGCCCGTAATTTAAGATAGCCCTCAGGCCTTCTTCCTTTTCATCTAGTTCCACGACGTGCGCCTTAACCTTGCATGAGTTGTATATGATCTCTTCTAACACAGCCGGTTCAAGTTTCATAATTGCAGGAAGATGCTTTTCTATATATTCAAAGAAAGCATCATCCTTAATCATCCCGTATTTTATTACTTCAACCATGCCCGCAGTCATTTCCTCCTTTGGTAACGTCTGGAGGGTATCAGTATCAATGAAGACAGCCTTTGGCTGGTAGAAACACCCAATCATATTCTTCCCTCTCGGATGGTTTACGGCAACTTTACCTCCAATACTGCTGTCAACTTGCGCCAGCAGTGTAGTAGGGATTTGTACAAAAGGTATACCCCTCATAAATGTCGAGGCAACGAAACCCACTAAATCACCTAACACGCCGCCCCCTAATGCAACAATGAGAGACTTTCTATCCATTTCATGATCGAACAGACTTTCGTACAGCTCCTCAGCCTTTGCCATCGACTTCTGCTCTTCCCCGGGCTCCATTGAAACCACCTTGACATCAAATTTACATTCCGATAGGCTATCCAAAACAATGTTTCCATAAAGCGGGGCTACAGTTTTGTCCGTTACAATAATGGCCTTACAGGGACTGATGACCTTTGAAATGAGGGTTCCAACTTGATTAAGGATACCCTTATCAATGATAATGTTGTAACTGTCTTTACCGAGATCAACGAAGATGTCTTTCATGGTAATTTTGTAAGCCATGCTGATTTTTTTGTCAAGTAAAAAGGTAAAAGAGTGAAACGCGTTACGAGTTACGGGTTGCGAGTTGCGGGTTGCGAGATACGAAAACAGAGGACTAGAAGCGAGGAACAAAAGCGTGCACGATCGCGCACAAAGACATTTGGATTTGATCACCATAACTTTAGTCACTTTAAACTTCTTGCCCGACGTGCTTTTTGGCGGGTAGATCACTTTAGTTCACTTATTTTCGATGAAATCTAAACCCTTCAATTCCTATAAGCAGGCAACCGAATTCCTGCTGCAGACCATAGATTACGAAAAGCTGACACAGTATAAATATGACACCTCCACCTTTGATCTCAAGAGGATGGAAGAGATGATGGCGTTTGCAGGAAATCCCCACAAAAAAGGAAGGTGTGTCCACATAACTGGAACCAAAGGCAAGGGATCTACGGCAATAATGATTGCCTCTGTATTAAAAGATCTTGGCCTGAAGACTGGCCTTTTCACCTCACCTCATCTTGTATATCTGGGGGAAAGGATGAAGGTCAATGACAGGATGATTTCACAAACAATGTTTGTACAATTAATAAACAGACTCAAGCCGTATATAGATAGAATAATGCTCAAAGATCCCACTCTGATGCCCACCTTCTTTGAAATAGTCACTGCAATTGCATTCCTCTATTTCGAAAAGAAGAAATCAGATATATCAGTCCTGGAAGTCGGTATGGGTGGGAGACTTGATTCTACTAATATTATATTGCCTGAAATCTCAGTCATAACACCTGTTGGTTATGACCATACGGACAGACTGGGACATACTCTCGACAGAATAGCATACGAAAAGGCAGGAATAATTAAAGAAGGTGTTCCCGTTGTTTCATCAATGCAGGAACCGAAGGCCCTCTCAGTAATTTCAAAGACATGCAAGAAAAAGAGTGCCCGCCTGTATCTCGTCGGAAGGAATATCCTGATTAATGATATTAAAGTAACAAAGAAGAGAGGCGTATATGGAACCGAATGCGAAATACAAACATGGAGAAACAAATATAAGAAGATATTCTTGCCACTGATTGGGCGGCATCAGATCGAAAACTGCGCTACAGCAATAGGAACCCTGGAGGTTTTATCTGAAACTGGCGTAGTAAATGCGGACAATGAAATGATAATAAATGCTCTGACAAAGGTTAAGTGCCCTGCCAGGATTGAAGTGGTATCAGAAAACCCATTAGTTGTACTGGACACCGCACACACGGTATCTTCAATGAAGATATTGAGGGAATCAATAAAAGAGAATCTTTCTTTTAAGAAATTAATAGTGGTAATAGGTTTGTCCGAAGACAAGGATATTGCAGGCGTTCTCAGGGAAATAGCTTCTACTGCCGATGACTTAATCCTTACAAGAACAGGCAATCCCCGCGAGGCAGTGCCTGAACAGATGGCAGTTATGGCAAAACGCTTCTACCATAAAAAACCATTTGTAATTGGAAATATTAATGAAGCGCTGAAAGAGGCTAAAAAGATTGCAAACAGAAATGACCTGATCTGCATAACCGGCTCTTTCTTCTTAGCAGGTAAGGTGAAAGAGATACTTGATTAAAAAGAATGTTCACCGCGGAGAACGCAGAGAAAAACAAAATATAGGTTAAAAGACAAAAAGATTTCTTCCGCTGAGGAATGCAGGAATTTCAGGAAAAAAACTAAAAGAATTTATTAGCCACAGATCTTCACTGATAGACACTGATGTTAAAAACAAAGAAAAAGAGAGGCGCTTTGTAAGTATTTAGCCAAAATGGCAATGTTGCCAGATCCGCTAAATACCTAACCATTTAGGAAAAATGCCAGGTCTGGCATACCTCATAAATAGCGATTTATCGCAAGGATTTTCAATTTTCAATCTACAATATTAAATAATCACTTAACGCTTTAGCTCATCCCTCCAGTATCTCTGATGCCTTTTTCAGGTTTGATACCCAGAAGATCCCTATGGATTTCCCATCACCAGGGGGAACACTTACATAAGCGTACTCTATATTTATCCTCGCTTTAGAGAGTTGCTTGGTTATCTCTGCCAGTGTACCGGGCTTGTGTGTCATCTCCAGCGACAATACATCTGTCTCAATAACATTAAGCCCGGCATCTTTAAGAGCTTTTACTGCATGTTCATGATCATCAACTACCATGCGGATGAGTCCTAAATCTATTGTGTCCAGAACTGACATCGCCAGGATATTTATATCTTTACTGGCCATGTCAGCACATACATTTGACAGTGACCCCGGACTATTCGCAAGAAGAATTGTTAATTGCTTTACGATTGGCATCTAATCTACCTCCTTTTTGGTGTTCAAATTATCCTTGTAACTTATAGCAAGACCGGCCCCAGCCGGTTCTCCTTTCATCAACCAGCTACCTGTTCCGTGTTTCTTAGCCCAATCAAAATCTACAAAAGC
>Ga0208274_1000792_pt1 | contig 15810 bp, 10 predicted proteins | sample ETNtaG_22_FD_185755 | JGI IMG/M metagenome (GOLD analysis project Ga0208274, IMG submission 185755) | Marine microbial and viral communities from oxygen minimum zone, Eastern Pacific Ocean - ETNP201306SV43 (SPAdes) (version 2) | ecosystem: Environmental > Aquatic > Marine > Oceanic ... | reverse complement strand
TGTAAGTCACCAGTAGTGTAATCATAAGTAATTAGAAGTTATCTCGTCATAAAAAGGACTTTTTTTACTTGTAATTTTTTGTTTATTCCTTGAAATACTCATCACTTATTTACGATAAATAATTATTAAATTAAAGGGTGTTAAAAAGAGTGTGTAAAGTGAAAAGACTTTTATTTATACCATTAGTGTTGTTCTTATCTTGTGAGGATGAGAAAGATGTTTACGGATGTACAGATTCCACAGCCTGTAATTTTAATGATGATGCTACAATTTTTGATAATAGTTGTTTTTACCCAGAAGATTATGAGGATAATTGTGGAGTTTGTGACTTAAATCCTTCAAATGATTGCACCCAAGATTGTAATGGTGATTGGGGTGGTGATGCTATAGAAGATATGTGTGATACTTGTGATGAAGACCTATCCAATGATTGTATTCAAGATTGTGCAGGTGTTTGGGGTGGCACAACACAGCCTGAAGATTGTACTGTAACTGATATAGATGGTAATATTTATCAAAATGTTCAAATTGGTGACCAATTATGGATGGCAGAAAATTTGAAGGTAATACATTACAAAAATGGAGATGAGATACCCACAGGATACAGTAATTCTGAATGGGCTAATCTTTCTACAGGAGCCTATGCAGTTTACAATGATGACCCATCTAATACAGATGTTTATGGAAATCTTTACAACTGGTATGCAGTGGAAGATGAGAGAGGCGTATGTCCTGCAGGCTGGAATGTACCAACAGATGATGAGATTAAACAATTAGAGATGTATTTGGGTATGAGTCAATCAGAAGCAGATGATACAGGCTACAGAGGTACGAATGAGGGTAGTAAACTTGTAGGGAAGTCAGATTTATGGAATGGTGGTGCTTTAGATAATAATCCGGAATTTGGTACTTCTGGATTTGATTTCCTTCCTGGTGGTTACCGCGACAACTACAACTTTGGTAATTACTACAGTATGGGCGGCTACGGCTACTTTTGGTCTTCTACGGAGTTCAATAATGGCAGTGCGTGGTACCGGTTACTGGGTTACGATTACTCAGAAATCAACCGGTTCAACTTCGGCTATAAGAGATACGGGTTCTCTGTCCGTTGTATAAGGGATTAGACTATTTGACTATTTATTCCGACGAAGGAGGAATCGGAAATTATTTTGGTTAGGATATAATATATGTATCTAGTTCTACCACAAGTCCTTCATTAAAAATAACTACAAATAATTCGGTGTTCTACTAACGAAAAACGGATTGTTTTTATCAACAATTTTCTGTTTATTTTGTAAAATGTTTCTCACATAACTACACGAAAACTCACCACCACTCTTTATGGTATGTCCATTTTTATTTAAGTGATTTGCTATATCTGTATATCCACTACCACTTTCATACATCTTAAACATCTTACGAATAATCTTCTGTTCCTTTTCATTCACCACCATCTTACCATTTTCAACATCAAAACCAAGTAAAGACTTTGTATATTTATTTCCATTTCGTTTCTTGGTTTGTAATGTATCTCTAATACGAGTTCGTAAAGTTTCAAGTTCATATTCTGACAATACTGAAAAGATTTGAGAAATCATCTTGCCACTCGGAGTAGATAAATCCAAGTTCTCTTTTAACGAGATTACATTTATACCGTTGTCATTCAGTTCATTTAAGAGACTGATGGTTTCTATCATACTACGACCTAAACGAGAAATGGAATAGATAATCAACTGATTAAAAGTTTTATTTATTATTCCATCTTTAATTTCCTTTAATCCTTCTCTATTAAACTCACTACCACTTATTCCAAAGTCCGAGATATGTTTGTGAATTGTAAATCCAAAGGCATTAGAATAATCTATTAGTTGTTGGGTTTGGACTGATAAGTCTTGGCTTGTTGTGGAACAACGCACATAAGACCAAGTGATTACATTTTGTTTTACCATATTGAAATCCTCATTACTGAATAGATTTTAATTACCATTTTTACTGAATGATTTACTGAATACTTTTTGGTTTGTTATTTTCTTTACTGAATGGATACTGAATAACTTTTTTAAGTTCTAAATTACAGTTTGTCGTCAGTACCTATGTTATATGGTAAAATTACGAATGAACTGCTCTACCAGCTGAGCTACAGTGGCAAGCACTAAATAATGACAGCAAAATTATGGAGTTTTTTTTTGATAAACTTCTTTAATTTTCATTTTTTAAAAATAATTTTCTGTTCTTTGTTTTCACGATGAGAAAAAATAAATTGGTTCGACATGTCTGAGACTCAATCCATAAACAATCTGCACTCAAACAAGAAAATAAAGATGGGAGGAACAATCCTGTTCATCATCAGCATACCGTTTTTTTTACTCGGACAAACGTTTCATAACCGGGATATGTCATATCTTGTGGATGATCTTCAGGATAAAGGTGTCCAGTTTCATTCCTATCATCATGATATAGCTGCTTGGGGAGAATACCTTAAACGACCACACCCAACGGTGGAGACGCTGAACCGATTTTTTGAGGAAGCAGCTCAGGAGTTTAATGTTCCCGTAGATTTACTGAAAGCGATCGGTCTGGTTGAAACGAACTGGACACAAATTGGTCCCTCCATTGATCAGGGGTGGGGGATTCTGCATTTGGTTGAAAATGATTATGCTCACACCCTTTCAGATGCGGCAAAAATCCTGGAGGTATCTCATCGTGTTTTGCAGGAAGATGCACGTATGAATATTCGTGGTGGCGCGGCATTGCTCGCATATGTTGCAGGGATTGACCGGATGTCATTTACAAAACCGGAAGACTGGTTTGACGCCGTAAAAATATTCACCGGACTCATATCAGACGAATTGCAGGAACTCCAGGCTCAACAGTATTATGATGTGTTAAAAAACGGAAGAACTTCTGAAACAATCTGGGGTGAAAAAATCGTTTTGAGCCCACATAATGAAATTAATATTGAACCCAAATTGAAATTTATTAAGCCACGTTCCGACGATTATTCTGGAGCGATTGAAAATCTTACGCCCTGCAACTATACAACAGGAAGAAACCACATTATTGATACATGGACAAACCATTGGATTGGAGTGGGAACGTATGCAGGCGCCATTTCATGGTTCCATAATTGTGAGGCGTACGCCAGTGCACATTTTGTAATTCGTGCCTCAGATGGGGAAATCACACAAGTTGTTCTTGTAGCCAATACCGCCTGGCATGCCGGGGCATCCGGGTATCCGCACAATAACAGCCGTTCTATCGGCGTGGAACATGAAGCGACGATTACACATCCGGAGTATTGGAACAGTATTCCGATGCTTCAAGCCTCTACAGACATGGCTCTGTTTTTCTGTGATCAGTATGATATCCCAAAAGTGCGTGATTTACCCGGGATACGCGGACATCAGGAAATGCCCGGGACTGCAACAGATTGTCCGGGGAATCTTCCCTGGGAAATTTGGATGGCAATGCTGAATGCGCCACCAGAAATTCTCGTTGAAATCAACATGGAACTAGGGTGGAATTTAATTGGACTTCCTGTAGAAGTAAACGATTCGCACTACCTGACACTTTTTCCGGATGCAGTAGAGGAATCACTGTATTCTTTTAGTGATGTATATTCTTCTGAAGATACTCTTGAAAATGGTATCGGATACTGGCTTTATTTTGAAAACGCAGATACAGTCTCCATTTTTGGTACTGCAATCAATGAAGTGACTATTCAACTTATTGAAGGTTGGAATTTGATTTCCGGAGTTTCTACTCCAGTGAATACTGAAACAATAGTTGATACAGGGGAGTTGATTATTTCCAACTCAATTTATACCTTCGATGTGGCCTATGATACTACTAATGTTCTTATGCCTGGCCTTGGGTACTGGTTGCGCTCGAATGGCGATGGGGTTATCACACTGAATGGCAGGTAAAAATTTAACATAGAATTGAAATGAAGTCTTTATTTTCAAAACATCTCCCCCCTCTTGCAGATAGAGTTCGCCCAAGAAATTTGGATGTCTTTGTAGGGCAGGAGCATCTGACCGGAAACGAGAAGATATTGTCACTCATTTCGGAAAATAAACAACCTTTTTCCATGATGTTTTGGGGGCCGCCTGGTTCCGGAAAAACTACCTTAGCTCGAATTATCGCTAAAACCGCGGAAGCAGACATACATAAACTCTCCGCCGTTTCCAGCGGAGTTAAGGATTTGCGAAAGGTAATCAGCCAAGGGGAAAAGAATAAGGATTTGGGGGAATTAACCGTTCTTTTTATTGACGAAATTCATCGTTTCAGTAAATCACAGCAGGATTCACTGTTAAATGCTGTGGAAGATGGAACTGTCATTCTCATAGGTGCTACAACTGAAAACCCATCATTTGAAATCATCAGTCCCCTCTTATCCCGCTGTAAAGTTCTGGTACTCAATCCGCTTTCAAACACTGCCCTTGATACAATTTTGGATCATGCTTTTAATACAGATATTATCTTACAGAAAAACCAAATTGATTTTCCTCAAAAAATACGGGAACAATTGATTCAGTCAGCAGGAGGAGATGCCCGAAAAATGCTGAATACCCTGGAGGTTTCCATGCATCTCATTTCTGGGAAAGGAACCATAACAGAAAAAATTCTTTCTGAGGCACTCCAGAGACGATCTCATCTTTATGACAAAACCGGGGATTATCATTATGACACTATAAGTGCCTTTATCAAATCGGTTCGTGGCAGTGATCCGGATGCGGCAATCTATTGGTTGGCAATTATGATCGAAGGGGGAGAAAAGCCGGAATTCATTGCCAGAAGACTTATAATATTAGCATCCGAGGATATCAGCAATGCTGATCCACAGGGACTGACTTTAGCGGTTTCCGGTTTCCAGGCTGTTCACATGATCGGTATGCCAGAGGCTGCTATTATCTTAGCGCAGGTCACAACATATCTTTCCGGAGCACCTAAATCCAATGCGTCCTACAGAGCAATACAAACGGCTTTGGAACAAATAAAAGAAGAGGGAACTCCTGGTGTTCCCCTGCATTTACGTAATGCCCCAACAGGACTTATGAAAGCGTTGGATTATGGAAAAGACTATGAATATCCACATGCTCATCCGGAACATTTTGTGAATGTGAATTATTTTCCAGATGGGACTGAAAAATCCTTTTACCATCCTACGGAACAGGGATATGAAAAATTTATTTCAGAACGATTAAAACACTTTTGGTCAGATCGGTATAAAGACTGATGTACTTGTTTAGATATATCTGCATATTTTTACCTCTTTGTGTTCTTGCAGATGACCGTCTCCGGCTGAACCATGCCGATATGCTGGAAAACATCACCGTAAAGGGTCAAGCAGTTCAGATCCTTACCGGGAACGTTAAATTCACCAAGAGAAATATGGTTATTACCTGTGACCGTGCCAAATACAGGGAAAAAACCGGACAGGGCTCCATGACTGGAAAAACGAAGGTTATAAAAGAGGAATTAACTCTCACCTGTGATTCACTCCACTTTGATTCGCCCAATGATATTCTAAAAACATTTGGGAGTACTCATATCTGGGATAAAGACTATGATCTTATTTCTGATTCCCTTAACTATTTTACAGAAATGGACAGGGGAGAAGCCCTGGGGAATACAAGGTTAAAGCAGAAAGACCAAATCATAACAGCGGATCTGCTGCACTATGAAAAAGCTCCTGAAAGCGATGCTGTTTCCTACGAGGCGATTGGCCACGTTATAATTCAAGAAGAGGAGAGGACAGCGACATGTGGCAAAGCAATCTATTCACAGGAAAAAGAAACTACTCATCTATACTTGGACCCCCAAGTGGAAACTGATACGCGCACATTATCCGGAAGTGAAATTGAGCTCCAATACAGTGATGAAAAATTGGAATACATGTACATCCCTTCAAAAGCTCATGTTGTTTCAACCAGCTCAGGGTGGCAAACCTCAGATACAACAAATAAATCAACATCACAGGACCCCGTTCATTTCAAGGACGATATGACTGGAAAAGTACTGAAAGGGTTTTTCGTAGATGGTGGATTGGATTCAATGCGGGTTGAAGGGATGGCGACCACACTGTATCATATTTTTGAAGATTCTGTATATCAGGGAAAAAATCAGGCCTCCGGAGACACAATGACAATACTCTTACAGGAAAAGGATCTCCATCAAATACTTATTGCAGGCGGAGGACGGGGTACATTTACTCCCGATTCAACAAATAAAAAGATTGAAGCTCCCATAGTGTATAAATCCGACAACATTGAGTACAACATTCCGGATGAGACAACCAATCTGCATACCAATGCTGAAATACAACATACCGATATGAACCTGTCTGCAGGTTTTTTGAATATAAATTGGCAGACTAACCTTTTGAAGGCATTTCCCATAAGTCCTGTTGATACAACTTTAAAAGAAACCCGCCCGACAATGAAAGAAGCAGGAAAAGAGCCCATGTCCGGTGATGAAATGGTATATAATTTAAACACCCGGCGCGGAAAAATTATCAAAGGTAAAACCAAAACGAAGGATGGCTATTATCATGGGAATGAAATTAGAAACCAGGCTGATGACACATTTTATGTAAAAAACAGCATTTACAGCACATGCGATTTGGATATTCCCCATTTTCATTTTGGAGGACAGAAAATGAAGATGATTCACAATGATAAAGTAGTAAGCCGCCCATTGATTCTTTACATTGGGGGAATTCCCCTTTTTCCCCTTCCGTTCGCAATTTTTCCGCACCAAAGTGGCAATCGCAATTCAGGGTGGCTCATGCCCAGCTACGGTGAAACATCAAACCGGGGTCAATTCTTAGATGGACTGGGTTATTACTGGGCATTCAACGATTATTTAGATACAAAGGTCACAACAAGTTTTGCGGATCGGCAGGGATTTTTTGTAAAAGTGTACAACAGGTATAAAAAACGGTATTGGTACACAGGTAATTTTCAATTTGAGACGAGACAGAATTTTAAATCATCTCTTCCTAAAGCAGACAGGGATATATCCCAACTGAATCAACTGGAACGAACAACGGACTACAACATTCGCTGGTCACACAACCAAACGTTAAGGAATGATCAATCCCTTCGTGTAGATGCAAGTTATTACAGCCGGGGGGACTTTAACCAGGAAACGGGAATTGACCTGAGCCAGCGGTTAGACCAGCAGGCAATTTCAAAAGCCACCTATTCAAAACGGTGGAAAAAGTCTAAGAATTCATTAAGTATGAATTTTCAGTTGAAACAGGACCTCATGGCAGAACGGAAAATAGATTCATCATTAGATAATCCGTTTTTTGTTGAACCAACCCGTTCTGGTTATCAATTGAACAAATACAGCGGAACCCTTCCATCTATTTCATTCAGGCATGGACAGAGCCAATTATTTCCAACGAAATTGATAAAGAAAAGGTGGTATCACAACATTTCTTGGAATTATTCATCAAACTTTACAAATAAACTTCGAACCTATTTTGAAACCTATCATGATCCAGTGACAGAGCAATATTTTTGGGAGGTAGAGGATACCACAGTGTATGATGGGATTCTCAATCATAATTTTTCACTGTCTGCTCCCCAGAAATTATTTCGATATATTACTATGAGCCCCCGAATTTCCATGAAGTCTTCCTGGGTGAATAAATCCTATGATGCGTATTTAGATTCGGATGATAACAAGAAAACTATCGAGCGTACAGGGCTAGCAATGCGTACAACTGGTTCCATGAGCCTCAGCCTCCGGACCCAGTTGTATGGCCTTTTCCCGATTAATATTGCAGAAGTAAAAAGTATTCGTCATGTTATGACTCCTTCCGTGGGATATTCGTACACACCTGATTTTTCCAAACCATTGTTCGGCATGGACCTTGGCTATTTTCAAACGATAATTGATACTGCTGGAAATGAAATTCTTCATGACCGTTTCAGCGGAACCATGGCTGGCGGGACGCCCAAAACTGAACGGCAGTCCATGAATATTTCCGTAAATAATGTGTTTCAGGCGAAGGTGAAATCTTTAGAAGAAGAAAAGAAAATTGATCTATTCAGCTGGAGGATGTCTACCAGTTATAACTTTGTTGCGGAGGAATTTCAGTTAGCGAATTTACAGTCATCAATCCGAACAAAAATTGGGGGAAAATTATCCTTGGATGTTCGGATGACACATGATTTTTATAAATATAACCTTGAGGAAGATAAACGAATCAATACATTCAACAAAAATGAAAATGGTCTCATTATACCACGGTTGGTAAATGCCCAGTTTTCCACGGGATTCGGTTTTTCAGGGAAGCGCTACCAATGGATTGGAGAAACAACCCCTGATCTGGAAAAAGATTCAACTGCGACTGCAGAAACAGATGACTTGGGAGATTTCAGTCCTGTTCCCAGTTCCCAAAAATCTACCGGTGGTGATAAATTCTGGAACACGAATATTAGTTTGAGTTATTCCTACAACAATGCCAATCCTGACAATCCTCTCAAAAGTTTTTGGATGAACACGAACTCTTCTATACAGATCACAAAATACTGGCGAGTGAATTATAATGCACGGTTTGATCTTGAAAGCAGGGATATGGTGAACCATAGTTTTTCTATCTATCGTGATCTCCACTGTTGGGAGATGTCCATTAATTGGACTCCCAGCGGACGAGGACAGGGAATCTATTTAAAAATTAATGTGAAATCTCCAACTCTTTCGGATTTGAAATTTGAACAAAGGGGAGGGATTTTCCAACGCAGGGCGAATTTTTAAACAGGCTGCTCTTATTTTAAGTTTTGTGATGTAAAACAAAATTTTCAGTTCCTTCTCTATCCCGAATGTGAGAAATTCCAAGAGTAAATAAGGCTAATAAATATGGTTTGTCCCAATTGTCATGCTGAATATCTTGAAGGGATTGAAGTCTGTGCAGACTGTAAAGTCTCCTTGGTAGATACCGAGCCCCTTGAGCTACCCCTCCAGGAAATTATCTGGGTTAAATTACGTTCCGTTCCGGGTCAGATTTATGCCGAGATGGTAGCGGAGGTGCTACAATCAAAAAATATTCCTAATTACATTAAATCTGACTGGGCGGGTTCCGCTTTCGGCATTACTGCAGTAAATCTTGCCGGAAGCAACGTCACTATCTACGTCCCTGAGAAGCACAAAAAAGAGGCTGATGAAATTCTCAGTGAAATTCTAGGATAACTTTCGTGTCCTCAAAACAAATTCAGTCTATTAAAGGCACTCACGATATTCTGCCGGACCAATCCTGGAAATGGAGACAGCTGGAGACATCCCTTCATAATTTTATGGCCCTGTACGGATACAGTGAAATACGTACGCCGGCGTTTGAAGAGACAGAACTATTTTCCCGGAGTGTCGGAGAAGATACGGACATAGTCTCAAAAGAGATGTATAGCTGGACGGATCAGGGGGGAACACATCTCACCTTGAAGCCGGAATTAACTGCACCGGTTGTCCGGTCATTTATCCAGCACAATCTCTCAGGTACATCCCCCATAACAAAATTATATTATATGGATGCCCTGTTCAGGCGCGATCGCCCACAAAAGGGGCGCTGGCGGCAATTTCACCAGATCGGGGTGGAATCTTTTGGATCAGGATTCCCGGAACAGGACGGAGAAGTCATTATCGTGGCATATAATTTTTTTAAGGAATTGGGATTAACTGATCTTACATTGAAACTGAACAGCATCGGATATCCGGAATGCAGAACTGCTTATCGGGAAAGCCTCCAGGACTTTCTTCGCCCTTATCTTTCTGATCTGTCGGAAACAAGCCAAAAACGATTTGAGACAAACCCTCTCCGTATTCTTGATACAAAAGTTCCCCACGAAATAGCATTATTAAGAAATGCACCGGTTATTAGTGACTATCTATCAGATGAAGATTTGAACCATTTTGAGGAGGTCAAAGCGGTATTAAATGAATGTAATATTCCATACGAACTGGATCCCCGGATGGTTCGGGGACTGGATTATTATACCCGTACCACATTTGAGATCACGTCTGATGCTCTCGGAGCACAGAATGCTATCTGTGGAGGAGGCCGGTATGATCATCTTGTAGAAACTTTGGGCGGAAAACCGATTCCTGCAGTCGGTTTTGCTGCCGGTGTAGAGCGAATCATGCTTGTATTGGAGAGTTTTGATTCAAATACTAAACCGGCAAATACAGACATTTACATTATCTGTTTAGGTGATGTATCCAGAATGGTGGCTTTCACTTTAGCAGAGACACTGAGACAAAAAGGATTGGCAACTGAAACGGACATGCTCCGCCGAAGCCTGAAAGCCCAATTGCGTGATGCAAATCGTACCGGGGTGAAGATAGCAGTGATCATAGGCGAAAAGGAAATGGAGAATCAAAATGCTCAGGTTAAAGATTTTCGCACTGGTGACCAATCTGAAATCAGGCAGGATTCTCTTGTTGATTATATTGTTGGCTTGAATTTATAATATTTTTCCTTTACATTAATACGCACACGCGAAAACGTGTATCATGAATAACTTTTTTGTTCACTTGATAATTATGTCTTGAAATGAGTAAAAAACCAATATTAGTTGTGGAATCACCTTCCAAGGCCAGAACTATCTCAAAATATCTTGATGGAGACTTTGAAGTTCTTGCATGTGTAGGACATGTTAAGGATCTCCCCAAAAATAAATTGAATATTGATGTTCACAATAACTTTAAGGCCACCCTGGAAGTTCTTCCCGACAGGAAACAGTTTATACAGGAGCTCAAATCCAAAGCGAAAACTGCTTCCAAAGTAATTCTTGCCATGGATCCCGACAGGGAAGGTGAAGCAATTGCGGATCATATTACCCAGGAAATTCCTCAGGCTACTATCGAACGGATTCAGTTTTTGGAAATAACTAAAACAGCTGTTAAGAATGCCTTAGGTCAGCCCAGACCCCTAAACACAAATTTGATTTCAGCCCAAATGACCCGCCGTATTATTGACCGATTGGTGGGTTACTCAATTTCACCGGTATTATGGGGAACCCTCCAGAAAAATATGAAATTTGTCAAAACAGCTTTGTCTGCCGGTCGTGTCCAATCTGCAGCGGTGAAGATTATGGTTGACAGGGAACGGAAAAGAGCACGATTTAAACAAGCGAATTATTTCGATCTAAAAGCCGTCTTAAAAACCGCAAATTCAGAAAATTTTGAATCGAACCTTTTCAAACTGAATGACCAAAACCTTGCAACAGGAAAAGATTTCGAAAGGGAAACAGGCCAACTGAAAAATCAAGAGGTGCTTCTTCTTACAGAGTCACAAGCCAACGCTCTTTTGGAAGAACTTAAACCGGGGCCATGGGTTGTTTCCGATATTAAGGAAAAACCAAGAACCTCTAAACCATATCCTCCATTTACAACCAGCACCCTTCAGCAGGAGGCAGGGAGGAAACTTAGGTACACTGCCAAAAACACAATGAGAATTGCTCAACGGCTGTATGAGGCAGGGTTTATTACGTATATGCGGACGGATTCCACACATTTATCGGGTGAAGCATTGAACGCCGCCAGATCAGATATTGACCGGTTGTATGGGAAAGAATATTTACCTGCCAAACCAATTCAGTACGCAACCAAAGTGAAAAATGCTCAGGAAGCTCACGAAGCAATTCGTCCGGCAGGCCGAGTATTCACTTCAATGGACACAGTCTCCGGTGCACTGGGGGATGATGCTTCCAAATTGTACGATTTGATCTGGAAACGAACCATGGCAAGTCAAATGATGCCAGCGAGAATGAAACAGACTATGCTGTTCATTTCGAACCAGAATGCTCTATTCCGTTCCCGGGGGAATGTCATCCTTTTCCCCGGATATATGCGTGCATATGTTGAAGGCAAAGATGATCCTAGGGCAAAACTGGCTGACAAGGAGACAATTCTTCCAGAAGTAAATGTAAATGATAAAATTCACTGTGATGATCTTTCTGCCGTAGAACACAATACAAAACCCCCAGCGAGATACACAGAAGCTTCTCTTGTGAAAGCATTGGAAGCAAAAGGTATTGGAAGACCTTCAACGTATGCATCCATTATTGACACCATCATATTTCGGGAATATGTGAAAAATGTAAAGGGGGCCCTGATTCCCACTTTTCTTTCAGTAGCTGTTACTCAACTGCTTGAAAACCACTTTGCGTCATTGGTAAATACAGAGTTTACATCCAGGATGGAAGACAGTTTAGATGCTATCGCCCGGGGAGAACTAGACGCTTTTCCATTCATGAAATCCTTTTATTTCGGGAATGAGAAAACTATCGGACTTGAAAAGATGCTTGAGGCAGAGATTGATATCAGGAAAGCATGTGCAATTGATAATTGGCCTGAAGATGAAAATACAGTTCATGCCAGAATTGGTCTGTATGGTCCTTATCTCCAAAAGGGTGAGAAAACGAAAACAATTCCATTCAGTGTAGCCCTGGGAGATTTGACTTTGGAAAAAGCGCAAGAGCTTTTAGAGGAGGCTGACAAAGCAGACGCCCCGCTTGGAACAGATCCAGAGAACGGTGATCCAGTGTATTTAAAAGATGGCAAGTACGGGCTGTATGTCCAACTGGGCGATTCAAAAACCAGGAAATCCATTCCGAAAAGTATGTTATCAGATCCTATCGATCTGAATGTTGCTCTCCAACTGCTTTCTCTTCCTAAAACCCTTGGCAACCATCCGGAAACAGGGGAACCGGTCACTGCTGATTTTGGACGGTATGGACCCTATATCAAAAGTGGAAAAACTAACGCAAAACTGTTTCCGCCGTTATCCCCGCTTACCGTGAAGCTTGGTGAGGCTCTTTCTCTCCTTGCTAAAAGGAAAAAAGGATCTGTGGAACTCAAGACAGTAGGGGTTCACCCTGAAACTGGAGAAGATCTCGTGCTCAAGGATGGAAGGTATGGACCGTATGTCACAGACGGAAAAGTCAACGCATCCATACCGAAGGAATCGAATCCTGATACTCTTTCACTGGAAGAAGCTACAGAACTGATCAATAAAAGGCGTGCAGCGCCGCCAAAAAAGAGAAGAAGAAAAAAATCAAAATGATTTATTCTGTGTGAATATATTATTGTTGAGTTAAAAGGCATCTTATGGATTTAAAATCAATTGAAAATATCGTTTCATTGTGTAAGCGACGCGGTTTCATTTTTCAGAGTTCCGAGATTTACGGAGGCTTGGGATCGACCTGGGATTACGGACCATATGGCGTAGAAATGAAGCAAAAAATTAAGGACTTCTGGTGGCATGATGTTGTTACTTCGCGGGAAAATGTCGTGGGTATGGATGCTGCCATACTCATGCATCCAAAAACGTGGGAAGCAAGCGGTCATGTTTCAAATTTTCACGATCCTTTAGTTGACTGTAAAAATTGTAAAGCCCGTTACAGGGCAGATCATGTTGATCTCAACAAACCCTGTGAAAGGTGCGGAAAAAAAGACTGGACGGAACCCCGCCAGTTTAATCTCATGTTTAAAACAGCTATCGGCCCAGTAGAGGATTCGGGGGAAATCACGTATCTACGACCGGAAACGGCCCAAGGAATTTTTGTTAATTTCATGAATGTTCAGGGAACTTCCCGTCAAAAACTGCCATTCGGAATTGCTCAGTTAGGGAAGGCATTCCGGAATGAGATCACCACAGGAAATTTTTTGTTTCGTACCCGGGAATTTGAACAGATGGAATTAGAGTTTTTCATTCACCCTGGCGAAAATGAAAAATGGCTGGACTATTGGTGTGAGGAACGGTTGAACTGGTTTAAGAAATTAGGAATTAATCCGGAAAAACTCCGGTTGCGTCCACATGATAAAGATGAACTTGCTCATTACTCCACAGCATGTTTCGATGTGGAGTATGAATTCCCGTTCGGCTGGTCTGAACTTGAAGGGATTGCAGACCGGGGTACTTTTGATCTGGACCAGCACAATGAATACAGCGGAAAAAAACAACAGTATTTTGATCCCCAAACAAATGAACGGATCATTCCTGCTGTGGTAGAATCTTCCGCAGGTGTGGATAGGGCCTTTCTCACATGTCTCGTGGATGCGTATTGCGAGGAGGAAGTCCGTGATGAAAAACGGATTGTATTAAAACTTGACCCGAAAATTGCCCCAGTTACCTGTGCAGTGTTTCCTTTGGTAAAAAAGGACGGTTTGCCGGAAATTGCTCAGAAAATTGTTGAAGATATCCGGACAAAATACAGCGCCTATTTTGACCAGGGAGGATCCATAGGCCGGCGGTACCGCAGGCAGGATGAAGCGGGAACACCCTATGGAGTTACGGTAGATCATCAAACAACAGAAGATGGAACTGTTACCCTGAGGGATAGAGACACCATGGAACAAGTTCGTATTTCTACAGATAATATTCTTTCAGAGCTGCAGAGTCGAATTCAATAAGTATATTCAAAATATTTTAATATAAATTATTTATTAATGATATTTATGAAAATACAGAGGGAAATATGAACAGACATTTGGCGTTGCGTTCTGGGAATCCTTCCTTAAATAAAAATACCTTCGCTCAATTAGCACAAGCATCTGAATCCACCATGACGATTGGCGGCACAGTCAATAAGACAGCTCTTTCTCTGCTTCTCCTTATGACCACTGCAATTTACACCTGGAATTTGCCTATAGGGGATCCTAAGGTAAGCGGATTTATGATAATGGGCTTCGTTGGCGGTTTTATTGTTGCCTTAATTACTGTATTTAAGAAACATTTAGCGCCCTACACCGTCCCTGGATATGCACTGTTGGAAGGATTGGCGCTGGGTGGCTTATCAAAGTTTTTTGAAAGCACCTACCCTGGAATTGTTCAGCAGGCTGTATTCTTAACCTTCGGAACGCTTGGCGCTCTTTTACTTGCTTACCGTTCCGGCTTGATCAAGGCTACGGAAAATTTTAAGCTTGGCGTTGTCGCCGCTACCGGAGGGATTGCATTCATTTATCTTATTAGTTTTATTTTAGGTTTCTTTGGTATCCATATGTCTGCTATTCATGGGAATTCTATGTTCAGCATTGGTTTCAGCCTTGTAGTGGTGGTTATCGCGGCCCTGAACCTGGTGATGGATTTTGATTTTATTGAAGAGGGAGCAGAACAGGGTGCTCCAAAATACATGGAATGGTATGGTGCCTTCGGACTTATGGTCACATTAATTTGGCTCTATCTTGAACTTTTGCGACTTTTAGCAAAGCTTCAATCACGCCGGTAACTTTATGTGGACTTCTATTTTTTTATACGCGTTGATATAATTCTTCCTTATTATTTTTAAATGGGATATTAAAAGGAAAAAAATTATTACTTGCATTTCAGTTTTTTTGTTAGATAAGTCTGAACGATCATTCAATTTAATTAAAACTTATATGAATTAGCGATTATTTTGAATGAAAACCACATATCAATAATAAAGGAGGCACTTACTATGATAAAGAGAATGTTAACTGCAGCTTCGGTAACTCTCATCCTTTCCTCGGGGTTTGCACAGACTAATACAGTATACCTAGAATTATTTGGTAATGCCCTGGTAGGGTCTATCAATTATGACAGAATGGTTACTGATAATGTTTCAGTTCGTGTTGGATATGGAGCTATAAATGTAACATCTACCACTGAGGGTACTTTAACAGAGGAGGTAGGCATTACAATGATACCGATTATAGGTAATTACTTAAGGGGAGAAGGTAGCCATAAGCTTGAAGTTGGTGGTGGTATAGTCATGATAACTGTAGATTACACTGGCAGCATGGATGACCTTGATTTTACAATTGGGGCAGAAGGATCTG
>Ga0208274_1000772_pt1 | contig 16065 bp, 20 predicted proteins | sample ETNtaG_22_FD_185755 | JGI IMG/M metagenome (GOLD analysis project Ga0208274, IMG submission 185755) | Marine microbial and viral communities from oxygen minimum zone, Eastern Pacific Ocean - ETNP201306SV43 (SPAdes) (version 2) | ecosystem: Environmental > Aquatic > Marine > Oceanic ... | reverse complement strand
CCTATTTGCACACCAGCTCGTAAGTTATTACCTCCCATGGGCGGAATAGACTTCTCAATCATTCTGGTGTTTGTTTTCATCAACATCATTGACAATATCCTGGTTGTCGCACCTTTGGCACAAATGTTGGGTGTTCCTCCCAATCTCATTCTTGGTCTTTAGGCTTGGTCTTTAGGTGAGTGGTTTTTTCAGTTGGCAAGATGACAGTCTTACGCTTCACGTTAAGATCAATTCAAAATCATCGATTGTCAAGTTGGAACCCGGACCCGGCCGTCTGAAGATAAAAATCACAGCCCCACCAGTCAATGGTAAAGCCAACAAACACCTGTTGAAATATCTTTCAAAAATATTCGCTGTACCGCAGACAAGTATCAGTATTGACAGGGGTGCAAATCAGTCTCTGAAAACGCTGACGATCAGGCAGCTTGCCAGACTTCATATCGAGATGATGAGCGATCCTGACATAACGATCTGTCATCGACCCAACATTATTACAAGGGTGCATTAGGGTGCAGATCGTTCTGGCCAGTAACAATGACAAGAAACTGCTTGAGTTAAATCAAATCCTGCCTGGCTCATTCGAGTTATTGCCAGCAAGTTCTTTCGATATTGAAAGCCCGCAGGAGACAGGACTGACCTTTGTCGAAAACGCCATTATCAAAGCCCGACACGCCAGCCACGTCGCGAAAATGCCTGCAATTGCCGATGATTCCGGACTCGAAGTCGACTTTTTGTCAGGGGCACCAGGGATCCATTCGGCTCGCTATGCAGGTGCTTCTGCCACAGACAGCGACAACAACACGAAATTACTCCGCGAACTTGAGGGTGTGCCCTCTATTCAGAGAACCGCTCGATTTCGATGCGTCATCGTACTACTCAGACACGAAAGAGATCCCATGCCTTTAATTGCGAGCGGTACATGGGAAGGGAAGATTCTTGAAAAACAGATTGGCGACAAAGGCTTTGGATATGATCCATTGTTCTATGTAGACGCGCTGGGTGTTTCCTCAGCACAACTGAGCCCGGAGGAAAAAAATCAAATCAGCCATCGAGCTGCAGCGGTCGAACAACTGAGATCCACGCTTGGCAGGTTATGACCATTCCACTCTCGCTCTATATTCACTTCCCCTGGTGTGTAAAGAAGTGTCCCTACTGTGACTTCAATTCTCATGAGATCTCTGAGCAGCTTCCAGAGACAGCCTATATTGAAGCGTTAAACACAGACCTCGAAAATGATCTGATTTATGTAAACAATCGCCGTATCAAATCCATCTTCCTCGGAGGCGGCACACCAAGTCTGTTCTCCCCGGAAGCCGTCAGGAAACTCATCAACCGATTGAGACAGGTTCTGGTCTTTGACCCATCTGTTGAAATCACCATGGAAGCAAACCCGGGTACCGTCGACCGCAACAAGTTCAGTGGTTTTCTTGATGCCGGTGTGAATCGATTGAGCATCGGCGCACAAAGCCTTAGTGATAAGCAACTTAAAAGCCTCGGAAGAATTCACTCCAGCAATGATGTATTAGGTTCGGTCGAAACTGCCCGACAGGTTGGATTTAAAAACTTCAATCTGGATCTGATGCACGGTTTGGTCAATCAGTCCCTTAACGATGCAATGCTGGATCTTAAGAGGGCAATTGCTCTCAATCCAACACACATTTCATGGTATCAGCTGACAATTGAGCCCAATACCCTGTACTACAAGGATCCGCCAACACTGCCAGATGACGACCATCTGTGGGAAATCTATTCAACTGGCCTCGATTTACTGGCTGATCATGGCTACCAACGCTACGAAATATCGGCTTACAGCAAGCCTGGATTTCAGTCGAGGCACAATCTGAACTACTGGCAATTTGGTGACTATCTGGGCATCGGTGCCGGTGCTCATGGCAAGTTGACCCGTCACAATACCGTCACTCGCAGCTACAAAACCCGTGTACCAGAAAATTATCTCCGCAATCCAAATACGAATGTAGTCGAGCTTCGACGAGAAGACCTGCCGCTTGAATTCCTGATGAATGCGTTGCGACTGACGGAAGGGTTCACTCCGGATCTGTTTCGAGAGAGAACAGGGCTCGAACCACCAATGTTGGAATCATTTCTGTCGATCGCCAGGGAACGTCAACTTATAGATGGATCCAGCGAGCGCATTAAAGCAACGTCCCTGGGTTTTCAGTTTCTCAACGAATTGCTTTTACTCGTAAACTAGTACGCTATCCACCTGACGCCCTCACTTTGGCTGGTATCGCGCTCTATCTTTGTATAAGCAAGATCGTGTACATCATGTTTCAGTTTCAGTCCACGCTTTTCATATTTGGTGCTTGATCGTTCAGGGATATCGCAAGTCGGCCAATCCGTAAATACCGTTTCTATCTGCTCTGCATAGTCATCCCAATCAGTCGCAATATGAACTACACCACCGGACTTTAGGACTTTAGCTAACAGATTCACAAAGTTCGCAGTAATCAGCCTACGTTTATGATGCTTTTTCTTGTGCCATGGATCCGGAAAAAAGATCTGTACCTTATCTAGACATTCGACCGGCAAACAATTTGACAAAACATTGACTGAATCAGCGCAATAGACTCTAAGATTCTTCAGCTCTGCTTCCGCCGCTAAATGCAGCAGATGTCCCACGCCGGGACGATGTACCTCTACACCGATATAATTTCTATTCTGATGGTGATATGCGGTTTCCAACAGACTCTCACCCATACCGAAGCCAATTTCGAGTACAAGAGGTTGTTGAACCGGAAAGATCATTGCCGTGTCAATCAGGCCGTCCGATACTTCTAATCCAAATCTTGACCAGTGATCTGCGAGTGCTCTTTTCTGACCGGCAGTGAATCTTCCTTTACGAATCACATAACTCTTTATTTCACGTCGATGCATAGTGGGTCCCAGCCTACTGCCCACGAACCAGACGACTGAGACCAGCTATTTGGGATACTTGTTTTGGAATCACGGGATTTAGGGGACTATCTGTTTACGCAGTTTTTTGATCGCATTCTGTTCAAGCTGCCGAACGCGTTCTGCAGAAATGCCAAACTCATCGGCTAATTCATGCAAGGTTGATTTCTGCTCGCACAGCCATCGTCGTCGAACTATTTCCTGCGCTCTTTCATCAAGGTTGGCAAATGCCGAATACAGTTGTTTCTGTTCTGCGGCGGTCTTTCTCTGTTCGAGGACAATATCTGCAGGATTTGTATCTGAATCTTCAAGGTAACGAGATGGACTCAGAAAATTATCTTCATCGTTTGAAGTCGCATCAAATGCTTCATCCTGGGATCCAAGTCTCCCCTCCATCTGTCGAACCTGGTGCGGTTCAACACCCAACTGGCTGGCGACGAATTTCACTTCTTGTTCATTCATCCACCCGAGTCGTTGTTTGGAACTGCGTAGATTAAAAAACAACTTCCGCTGTGCTTTTGTGGTCGCGACCTTGACGATACGCCAGTTTTTGAGGATAAACTCATGCATCTCGGCCTTGATCCAATGGACTGCAAATGAAACGAGCCGTACGCCGAATTCCGGGTTAAATCGCTTAACCGCTTTCATGAGTCCCACGTTGCCTTCTTGGATCAGATCAGCTTCAGACAAGCCGTAACCAGAATAAGAACGAGCTATATAGACGACAAATCTCAAGTGCGCCATTACCATCTGCCGAGCAGCGTCCAGGTCATCTTCGTAGAAGAGTCGCTCAGCCAGGTCTTTTTCCTGCTCCACGCTTAAAAGGGCAATACCGTTTACAGCCTGAATATAGGCCTCAAGGTTCCCTCCCGGCGACAGTACATCAACTGGTTGTATATTTGAGCTCATACACTACTCTTTTTTCGGGCTGCGAAGCTTAGCACTGTGTGCGGCTGAGTGCTAATTCTATCCTGTTCTACCCTCAGCTAACGAAAATAATGACCAAGTTTAGCTGGGTTCGATTTCATGTAAATGCCGACCAACAGCAACTGCTGCACCAAAAATGCCAAGAAATGCCCCAATAAGCAGCAAAACTCCGGTTTCCGGGACTCCAAGACCCTTTAAAATAAAATCGTTTTGATAAGAGTGAATCAACCGCTCAATGGGTACAGTGAGAAAACTCAGACTGGCTTGCACCATCAACCAGGCTGACAGGGCACCGCCAATGCCGTACCAGAAGCCAAGATAGAGAAAGGGGCGTCTCACAAAGCGATCAGTACCCCCGACCAGTTTGATGATTTCGATTTCAGCACGGCGATTCTCAATGGCTAAGCGGATGGTATTGCCAACCGCAAGTACCACACCCAGACCAAGGAACACCCCAATGGCTGTAACAAATCGCTCCCCCAGCGCCAGCAACGCAAACAGACGCTCGATCCACTCAATATCAACCGAGATCTTCTCCACCTCCTGCCGAGTCTCAAGTTGCGTTAGCCTCAGCTTTATTTCCGCCGGGCTAATTGAACCAGATTCGATTTCAACGACTGCTGGCAGTGGGTTACCCGGCAGGGATGCCAGAACATCACCGAGGCTCGAGTTTTCTTCAAATTCGGCTAATGCACTTTCGGCGGAAATATACCTAGTGTTCATAATCCAGTTGTTCAGGGTCAGTTGCGCAGCAAATTTTCTTCCCTCTGACTCGGTTATTTCCGACCCCAGATAAAGACTGACCCTCGGCTTTCCATCCCAGCTACCGCCAAAATTACCCAGATTTGTCAGCAGGAGATATAGGATGGTGGGTAGTGCAAAAGCAATGCCTATCACCATCCAGGTCATGGTACTCGTCAGCCAGGTGGTAAACAGATTTCGTAACGTCTGAATACCAACTTGTTGATGGTTAAGCAGGTAGGCCTTTATTTTATCTGTTATAGCCAGTGAGTGAGTGCTCGCTCCGTGTTCTCTTACGATGGGTTTCTGGACTGTAGTCCGGGAGGAGACTGTCCGTCTGCTGCCGCCCGTCGCCATCAGCTGACCAGCCTGCCTTTGGACAGAGTAATCTGGCGGTAACCCATTTCTCTGACCAGCTCAAGATCATGGGTAGCAATCATCACCGTTACACCAACCTGGTTGAACTGATGGAAAAGGTCCATGATTTCACGAGAAAGCGCCGGGTCCAGATTTCCAGTTGGTTCATCGGCAAGGAGCAATGGTGGTTTATTCACAACGGCACGAGCTATACCAACTCGCTGCTGTTCCCCACCTGACAGAGTGACCGGAAATTGGTTCTCTTTTCCACTGAGCCCTACTTTTGAAAGCGCTGCGCGAACCCTCCGGCCTACTTCACGTCGCTGATAGCCCGAAATTGTCAAAGGCAGCGCAACGTTGTCATAGACAGTCCGATCGAACAACAACTGATGGTTCTGAAACACGACGCCAACCCCTCGTCGAATTTCCGGGATGTGACGACGACCAAGACGATTAAGATTCACCCCTTGAACAAACACCTGACCCTGACTGGGTCGCTCCATCATGATGATTAGCTTCATCAGGGTACTCTTCCCTGCACCAGAATGACCGGTAAGAAAAACCATTTCTGCTTCGTCGAGTTCCAGATTGACACGTGACAGAGCTTCTTGCCCACCTGCATATCGCTTACTCACCTGATCAAACTTAATCACTTGGGTCTGCCACCCTTTTTATGGTTGGACGTCAATTGTTGATCATGAATCGAACAGCGCATCGACAAATTCACGCGCTACAAATGGCTGTAAATCATCCAGTTGCTCACCAACACCAATGAAGCGAATCGGCAGTTTCAACTGTTTTGCTATTGCAAAGATAACCCCACCTTTCGCGGTTCCATCCAGTTTTGCTATTGTCAGACCGGATACATTAACAGCCTCCTGAAACAGCATGGCCTGCGATATCGCATTCTGTCCTGTACCGGCATCAAGCACCAACATCACTTCATGGGGTGCTGAATCGTCAAACTTCGATAACACTCGTCGAATCTTACTCAGCTCATCCATCAGGTTCTTCTTGCTTTGAAGGCGCCCCGCAGTATCTGCAATCAAGACATCAACATTTCTCGCTTTAGCAGCCGTCAACGCATCGTAAATAACCGAGGCACTGTCAGCTCCGGTTCCCTGGGCAATTACTGACACGTTGTTTCTCTCCCCCCACACTTTAAGTTGCTCAACAGCCGCGGCTCGATAGGTATCGCCCGCAGCCAGCAGAACAGACTTGCCAGATCGCTGAAGTAATTTCGCCAGTTTTCCAGTCGTGGTGGTTTTCCCTACACCATTGACACCCACCATTAAGATCACGAATGGATTATCTGATTCGGGGATCTCTAAAGGCTGTTCAACTCTCTCAAGCAAGCCTATCAACTGTTTCATCAGCTGTTTGTACAATGCTTTGCTGTCCGCAAGCTCCTTTCTAGCAACTTCTTTTGTCAACTCTTCAACAATCTGGGTGGTTGCATCAACGCCAACATCGGAGGTCAGTAATACGGTCTCAATTTCCTCCAGGAGTTCATCATTAATTGTTTTTTCACCAAGGAAAACGCGACCAACACCGTCAGAAAGTTTCGAGCGGGTCCTCGTCAGTCCTGACTTTATCCTCGAAAAGAATCCGGTTTTCTCCTTGGGTTCTTTTTCTCCCATAGCTATCACCTAAATCCAGAAACACCAACGGTACAACCAAGGCGCGATAATTTCAGTTATTATTTCAGTTATTAGAGAAGAGGATTATCCTGAGAAACACAGATGACCGCAAAGGTTTTCATACATCACTGACCTCATCTAACCAATGTTACTCGCGCAGTAGCCAGACCTCGGGTAGGGTTTGTATGATAGACAGCAGTGGCGTTTTCACACCCCATGTCTGATTCAGGCCTTAACAAAAGTGACATCAAGCTTCTTGTTTACTGCTTGAGTATCACAATGATGATCTGGTTGATGATCGGATTTCGCTCTGATGTTTCGATCATGCGATTTGATGCTTTGAATAGCCTGCTACCCATTCTGCCCCTGTTGACCCAGAACGAAGGTGATTGGGCAGCACTGACTTACCGCTTTGAAATCTTTGGCGGCAGCAGCCTACTGGGTGTCTACGGAATTCTTCCGTTAAGTATTCTATTCGCAAAACTGGGCATTTCAGCGTTCTGGAATCTCAACCTCAGTCTGATGAGTAACGAATTCAAAAAGATCGTGCGAAAGAAAGACTGGTCAAATATCCAGCATCTCCTTACCTACGATACTTCAGAGAAAAATAAGTCCGTTAACGATACGATAGCGCCGCCAGACGATTGTCTGGAACAGGAGTTTTCGGAACTGATTCTGTAAAATCACGGCAAGACGATGACATTCACGAACAAAACAAATGCAGCCTCAACTTGTCCGGTAACGATTGCCATGACGTACTCTGCGAATCTGGATATTCATGTAAAGACACAAGAAGGGATTGCCCAGGTAAGTTACTCTCCGGCCTACGGCAGCCTGGTAGGTTTTATGCTGCCTCCGCAGACTACCGAGATCATCATAGCCAGCAAACTCATATCTTATCCGTTAAGTCTTTACATCAGGCTGGCTGGCGTCCTCGGGATATTCTATCTGGCATTCCGTGCTGTTTCCTGGCGAAGGAACCCGTATTGACACCTGCCGCCTCAACAGGAACCCTCCGGATAATCGGCGGCAAATGGCGCAGGAGAAAAATCACTTTCGCGCCTGACCCCGCTATCAGACCAAGTCCCGATCGAGTCAGGGAGACGCTGTTTAACTGGCTACAAGCTTCAATAACTGACGCACGGTGTCTGGATCTTTACGCCGGGAGTGGCATCCTGGGCATAGAATCTCTATCAAGAGGTGCGCGGGAGGTGACACTGGTCGACCAGTCACTCGCTGCAATCCACCAGATTGAAGCCAATCTGATGAACCTGGATGCTGAAACAAGCACTTTCCATTGCGTTCAAAGTAGAGCTGCAGAATGGCTTGATCATCAGAAAGACACCGGCTGGGATCTTATTTTTCTCGATCCACCATTTGAAAGCAAAGAGCTGGAACTAACCCTGCCTCTCATTGCCATGCGAAGCTTACTAAGGCCAGGTGGATTGGTTTACATCGAATCCGCTGAGCTCATCAGCCAGTCTGAAATACCGCCTTCATGGTCTGTCTACAAAAGCAGCCACGCCGCCGGGGTTCACTATTGCCTCTGTCATCGAACATCCTGACCTTCAAAATAAAACAGAGCGATATTGTCGATTGATCATTTCGATGTCCAAAAGCCTAGTTTCTACAGTTTGGTCATGTATGATTGGCGCCTCTGGGAATTCAATGGGAATTAACAGTGACCACAGTCTTATACTCCGGCACCTTCAACCCAATTCACAATGGACACGCGGACTTGGTCGAACGTGGCGCAGGTCTTTTTGACAAGGTAATCCTTGGAATAGCGACAAGCCCTCAAAAGAACCCGGCGGTATTGGAACTCAGAATTAAACTGGCAAACACCGTGCTGGCTCATCTGGTCAATGTTGAAGTTCGAGGGTATAACTCCTTAACGGTAGATTTCGCAAGAGAGGTGGGTGCGGAGGCAATCCTGAAGGGCATTCGGACCGTGACAGACTTCGAGTTAGAATTTCAAATTCAGAGTATGAATCGGGCAATGCAGCCGGGAATAGAGACTATCTTTCTGGCACCATCAGAAAAGTACTCCCATATTTCATCAACGCTTGTGAGACAGATCGCGGACTACGGCGGCGATGTGAGTCAATTTGTGCATCCCGCCGTCTCAGATGCACTCTCGAGTGGCGAGATATCTTGAGCCTGTTGCTGGTTATTCTCTGATCTTCTCTTTTCGACCGATTCGCCGACAGCCAAGACAACGGACAAATGTCTCTCTGGCTGGCTGTACAACCAACATGTTACCGGCGTCTTTGGCGTTGCCTCCAGCAATTGAAAATGGCAGCGTTACCACGTATGTCGCAGTGCCGAGGGCAACCAGTACCATACCAATTGGTCGAGCAACCAATAAATCTCCTGCCATCGTAAACGCACCCGGGGTTTCTTCAACCTGGGCTGCCTGTAATGTCGTGGGGAACAGCCCAAGGAGGGCAACTAACAAACATGCTTGAATCTGGTTTTTCATAACTTCGATCCCTTATGTCGAATCCAGGCCCTCAATACAGAGCTATTTCTTTAAGAGTTACTTCTAAGTCATTAATAATAAAGCGAATTAGCTTCATTTGTGACTAGATTAAGCTCATTCGGCGTTTTTTACAAACAGTTTCCACAATTAGCGCTGACATCGGGTGCAAAACACTGTTGTGCGTTGGCCTAATCTGATCTCTTTGAGTTTGCGATGACATTGGAGACAGTTGATTCCACCTCGACCATAAACCATCAGCGACTGCTCAAAGTATCCGGGACTGCCATCCTCGCGCACAAAGTCCTTCAGGCTTGTGCCACCTGAACCAATGGCTTCTGTCAGGACGTCCTTAATGGCTCCCACCAGATTTACGTATCTGGATTTTGAAACGCTTCCAGCAGCTCTGTCCGGGCGAATTCCTGACCTGAAAAGCGCCTCGTTGGCGTAAATGTTTCCAACACCAACAACCACTCGATTGTTCATGATGAACACTTTGATTGCGACCCTTCGGCCTCTCGACTGTTCGTACAGATAAGCGGTATCGAAATCAGCTTCGAGTGGTTCCAGACCCAGGAAGTCAATCAACTCGTGCCCCTCCTGCCCGGGTAGCCAGAAGATTGATCCAAAGCGTCGAGGATCCCGGTAACGTAACAGACTATTGTCGTTCAGCAGGATATCGACATGATCGTGCTTCGAAATCTTTGCCGAATGCTTCAGAACCCTCAGACTTCCCGACATACCCAGGTGGATCATTACTCGACCCGTTCCCGTTTCGAGAAACAGATACTTTCCGCGTCGACCCACGCCGGTTATCTGTTGACCCGTCAGTGACTGACTCAGATCGGGCGATATCAGCCAACGGAGTTTTGGTTGTCGAACCAATACCGTTTCGACTCGTCGACCAACGACAAGGGGTGATATTCCTCGTCTGGTCGTTTCAACCTCGGGTAGCTCAGGCATGCTGTATGTTCATGTGTAGGTCGAAAGAGGTTGCATATGATGGTGACATGGGTTGGTTTCATACGATGTTACATATGATGTTACATATGATGTTACATATGATGTTACATATGATGTTACATATGAAGTCACCCGTCATCCAGACCACTGCAGTCACCTGGCTGACGGAATTCAGCAATGGTATTTTCGAAATGAGTAAGCTACCTTGGTTACTCTCATGCCGAACGACCATTTTACCAAGATATGAAAACCAAACTCCTCGGCGTCGACACTGGAGGCACATTCACCGACTTTGTCTGTATTAGCGAAGAAGGCCTTCGAGTCCACAAAGCCCTCTCTACGCCTAAAGCGCCACAAGATGCAATTCTGCTCGGAATCGACAAGATGCAATTGACTAGTGACATGGCCGATGGCGATCTAATCATCGTCCACGGCACTACGGTCGCGACGAATGCAACCCTCGAGGGAAAGGGTGTACGAACCGTCTATATTACCAATCGGGGTTTGAAAGACGTCCTTAAGATAGGACGTCAAACCCGTAATCAGCTGTACAATCTCAGACCCGTCGTCATACCAGACCGCTTCGACAGTGAGTTGATGTTGGAAGTGTCTGCCAGAGTCGATGCCAATGGTCGCGAAATATCAGATTTCGGCGCAGATGAACTGACAACTTTAAAATCACGAGTTAAGCAACTCGGCGCACAGTCTGTTGCAATCAACCTGTTGTTTAGTTTCCTGTCATCCAAACATGAAGAGCAACTCGAGGACCTATTCATGGGTGACTACTTCGTTTCGCGCTCATCATCAATTCTGCCTGAATATCGAGAATACGAAAGAGGCATTACCACCTGGCTTAATGCGTGGATCGGTCCGATTATCAGCGACTACATGAAGTCACTCATCAATGAAGTCGCGCCAACACCGCTGGCAATGATACAGTCTTCTGGATTAACCATAGATGCTTCACAAGCAGCCAATCGCGCGGTTAATCTGCTTCTGTCCGGCCCCGCTGGTGGACTCGCTGCTGCTCAGCATTTAGGTAAACATCTACAAAAACGGAATCTGATTACATTTGATATGGGCGGCACCTCGACAGATGTTGCGTTAATCGAGGAACGATTCAAACTCACCAATAACGGTCATGTCGGCGGATACCCGGTTGGCGTACCAATGGCTGATATTCACACAATTGGAGCAGGTGGTGGATCAATTGCTTATGTTGATGAAGGTGGACTGCTCCAGGTCGGTCCACAGTCCGCAGGCGCAAATCCTGGCCCGGCCTGCTATGGACAGGGCGGTACAAAGGCAACCGTCACCGATGCGAACCTGATCCTCGGCAGACTGGGCCCCAACCCGACCCTGGCTGGCGATCTAAAACTTGATCAGCGTAAAGCAGAATCAGCCATGCAGGAAATTGCTGACCAAACAGGCTCAAACATACAGGAAGCTGCCGAGGGTATCATCAGATTAGCGAACGAACATATGAGCCAGGCGCTTCGTGTCATATCCATCCATCGCGGTCATGATCCCAGACAATTTACATTGATATGTTTCGGTGGTGCTGGCGGTCTGCACCTCTGCGACTTGGCAGAGTCCTTGGAAATGCAGTCAGCTGTTGTTCCAATCCATGCTGGTGTTCTGTCAGCATTGGGAATGTTGACCACTAAGCCCGGTAGAGAACTGGTTAAAACCTACCAACACCTTTTAATGAAGGTTGATGATGAGATGCTGTCTCGACTTTTTGCCGACATGGAATCCCAGGCACTGGATGAGCTGGCAAAGGAGAACGTCAGTCGAACACTGCAGATTCGAAGCCTAGACCTGCGATACCAGGGCCAGACCTATACTATTAACATCGCTTACGACGACCTGTCGGCTTGCGAGGCTCGATTTCATGAAGCCCATGAGCAGCAGTATGGGCATCGGCTTGAGTTACCCGTCGAGCTGGTGAACTATCGCATGCATATTGAAGCCGAACAGGATGACGTCATGTTGCCACCCTGGCAGACACTGGAAATCTCAAAACAAACTGAATATGACGAAGCCGGGATGCAGTTGATATCTAGACCTGGTCTGCGGGTGGGACAGCTTTTCCAGGGACCGGCGCTGGTTATTGAAGACCATGCGACGACTTACATTAAGGAAGGTTGGCATGTCACGGTGGATGAGATTGGTAACCTGCTTCTCAGTCAAGTGGCAGGAAGCTAGTCAGTGTAGCATCGGCTCATCCCGGATCTGATGAACCGAGGGGATCTGCAGTCTTTACTTGACCTTTACTTGACCTTTACTTGACCTTTACTTGATCTTTGATTCTTTGTAGACGACGTGCTTACGAACCACAGGATCAAATTTCTTGATCTCCATCTTGTCAGGCATGGTGCGCTTGTTCTTCGTCGTGGTGTAATAGTGACCTGTTCCTGCTGATGACACCAATTTAATCTTTTCTCGCATAAATATTCTCCCCCGCTCTAAACTCTATCACCACGAGCACGTATATCGGCAACGACCTGATCAATACCTTTTTTGTTAATAATTCGCATACCTTTTGCAGATACCCGCAATTTAACAAACCGACTCTCGCTTTCGAGCCAGAATTTGTGGTCGTGCACATTGGGTAAAAATCGACGCCTAGTCTTATTATGGGCGTGAGAAACGTTATTACCAGCAACGGGACGTTTTCCTGTTACCTGACATAGTTTGGACATGTCGAACTGCCTTGATTCAGTATACGCTCTCATACGAAGTTAGTTGAGAACGAGTCATTATTTGCGCTAGCCAATAGCCATACTGCTTTTGGACTGCTTTTGGCTGGCCTTGACAGCCGTGCTTTATACCAGATCAACCAGCCAAGTTCAAACGGATTCCACCCCTTACAGCAGGCCAGATTCTGCGAAGGAAAGCACATCGCAGTCACCCACGATCATGTGATCCAGCACCCTGACATCCACCAGCGACAACGCGGACTTTAGACGATCGGTAATGCGCTGGTCTGCCTGACTGGGTTCTGCCAGGCCGGACGGATGATTATGGGCAAATATCACGGCTGCCGCGTTATGTTGAAGTACCTGTTTCACGACTTCTCTTGGATGAACGCTGGCGCCATCAATTGTGCCAAAAAATAACTCTTCATATCGAATCAGGTGGTTCTGATTATCAAGGTACATACAGGCAAATACTTCTCTCGAATACCCACGTAACTTACTTTGCAGATAGCGCCTTGTTGCACCGGGGTCAGAAATTGCATTGCCTCGCTCGAATCCTTTTTGCAGATACCTTTCAGTGATCTCAATTGCTGCCTTAAGTTGAACAAACTTGGCAGGTCCTATCCCAGGAGTCCTGTTGAGTCGCTGATAATCCGCCTCAAGCAATCCTCGAATGCCTTTAAACTCCTGTATCAACTCATGTGCAAGCTGCAAGACGGACTTACCCTGAGTTCCGGTGCGAAGGAATATTGCGAGTAACTCCACATCGGACAGTGAGCCTGGGCCTTCGTTTATTAACTTCTCCCGGGGCCGGTCGTTTTTCGGCAGGGCGGATAGTGTCATTGGATACTCTGCTTCTTCTACTGAGTGATTTTTGTCCTGCTAAACAGAAGCCCCAGTAGATAAGTGAATAATCACTTACACCTTTTAAGCTTCGGTGGTATGTTACGCATCCAGTCTGCGGTTTCAGATCAATCTGGTCTGTCATCCAGGGACTTTCAATCGTGTAGGTTATGACTGATCTTGTAACAGGTGGCGAAGATATCACATGTCCGATTCTGTAACTGAACAGCCCGTTAAGCAGCTCACCAACAAACGAATTTTGCTGGGGATCACTGGTGGAATTGCCGCTTATAAGGCAGCCGAACTGGTGCGCCGCTTCCAGGATCAAGGTGCTGAGGTCCGCGTAGTGATGACCCATGCCGCAACTGAGTTCATCACACCTCTAACCATGCAAGCTCTATCCGGTTTCCCTGTCCATTTGGATATTCTTGATACCGAGACCGAATCTGTCATGGGCCATATCGAACTGGCACGCTGGGCTGATCTGCTTATCGTGGCCCCGGCGAGCGCAGATTTTATCGCCCGTTACTGTGGCGGCCATGGTAATGACCTCTTAACGACAATCTGTCTGGCAGCGGAATGCCACATTGCTATCGTACCAGCGATGAATCAGGCTATGTGGTCTAACGAACAAACCCAGATCAATATTGAATATCTTCAGCAATCCAAGGTTCATCTATTTGGGCCTGATGAAGGGCAACAAGCTTGTGGTGAAGTGGGATTGGGTCGTTTGCTTGAAGTCGATCAGATCGTTTCGAGCACAGTTGCTATTTTTCCCACTGAAAAACTGTTAGGGAAAAAAGTGGTCATTACCGCAGGACCAACCAGAGAAGCTATCGACCCGGTTCGATATATCACTAACCACAGTTCCGGAAAACAGGGATATGCACTGGCAGAAGCTGCCGTCGATGCAGGAGCTGAAGTGGTGCTTGTGTCAGGACCATCAACTCTATCGCCGCCAGATCGCGTTCGCACCATCGACGTCATCAGCGCCTCCGATATGTTTAGTGCCGTGATGTCAGAGATAGATGATTGCGATATATTTATCGGCGTCGCCGCAGTTGCAGATTTTAGACCGGTATCCAGCGCGAAACATAAGATCAAGAAAGATGGTGCTCCGTCCAATCAGTCTATTTCTATTGAGCTCGTCGAAAATCCGGATATCATTGCCTCCGTGGCATCCAGGAAGAACAAACCGTTTACAGTCGGATTCGCGGCTGAAACTGAAAATCTGCTGGACAACGCCAGGATAAAACTGAAGAAGAAGAATCTGGATATGATTGTAGCAAACGATGTATCGGATACTTCAATTGGTTTTAACAGCGAAGACAATGCATCAACTATTCTTATGTCTGACGAACAGATTTCATTGCCTAAAACATCAAAGCGCAATGTATCTGGCAAAATTATCGACGTCATTGTTGAGAAAGTAAAAAGCAGCCAAGAAAAACCATGAAAGAGTTGCAGGTTAAAATTCTAAGTTCGCTCATCGGCAATGTAGTCCCGCTTCCTGAGTACTCGACTGATGGCAGCGCGGGTTTGGACCTGCGTGCCTGTCTGGAAAATCAATTGTGCCTCAATCCAGGTCATACAGAGTTGATCCCCACTGGCATCGCCATTTACCTCGAAGATCCGCAATATGCCGCACTCATTCTGCCAAGATCCGGACTTGGTCATAAGCACGGTGTTGTGCTCGGAAACCTGGTTGGTCTTATTGATTCAGACTATCAGGGTGAGTTAATGATTTCCTGTTGGAACCGCAGCGATACTGAGTTCACCATTCAACAAGGTGACAGAATTGCTCAACTGATCATTGTTCCAGTTGTACAAACATCCTTTAACATCGTCGATGAGTTTACTCAAACCGATCGAGGCAGCGGTGGTTTCGGTTCGTCGGGTCAAAACTAAGGAATACTAAGTGGCAAAGAAAATAAATAACCCACTGATAAAATTAGGAATGGTACCCCTGGCAAGTGTTAGCAACAAGAACTGGAAAGTGATATTCACCCCGTCTGCTGAGTTGACCAGCGGACAGGTCAGTAATCTTTTTAACTATCTGCTGCCTGGCCTGCTGGCGCTTATCGTCGCTCTTGGCGGTGTCGTTTTTGTTATACTGAAAATCATCAAGAGTTTACGCGCCGACACGACTCAACTCCGTAACCAGATGGCAGACGTTATTAATGATCACTTCATTCCCTCTGACAGTTACCAGTTCCCAGATTTCCTTGAACTCGATACGATTCTAGCCAAGATGGGCAAGAAAGAAGCTGAACAAAAAGAAGTGCCAAAGCTCAAAGTCAAGCCTGTCAAGAAGGCTGATGATGACGCGGAAATGGTTGATATCGAAATGTTGGACGATGAGACTGTCGAAGACGAATTGCCGGAAGACGAGGAGTACGACGTAAAATGTACTCGTCACCTAAATAGCGTAATCAGTGGCTTTGGCGGCAAACCAATCATCGCTTCAAGTGGCCATTTATATATTAAGGAGAAAATGACT
>Ga0208274_1000760_pt1 | contig 16283 bp, 18 predicted proteins | sample ETNtaG_22_FD_185755 | JGI IMG/M metagenome (GOLD analysis project Ga0208274, IMG submission 185755) | Marine microbial and viral communities from oxygen minimum zone, Eastern Pacific Ocean - ETNP201306SV43 (SPAdes) (version 2) | ecosystem: Environmental > Aquatic > Marine > Oceanic ... | reverse complement strand
TCGGGTCATCCGAAGGACCTGTAGACGACGATTCAGACGGTGTAATCGATGAATGGGATTTATGCCCGAATACTCCAATCGGGCTTCCCACCGATTCAAAGGGCTGTGTTATCACAATAGACACAGGCAACCTTACGACTGGGGGTGATGACACAGGAGGAACCTCGCTTCCAGGATTCACCATGCCACTGGCGTTTAGCGCAATGTTCGTCGTTGCGATGCTTATCAGGCGCAAGAGATTAGTTTAGGCAAATAGGCAACATAACCTGCACGCTATAGGCGAGATAGTTATCGCAGAACTCAGCCGCCACCCGCCCGCCATGGAGCGATTAGGCAGTGTGGAATTTCACGGCGTTGCGGTCAAACCGGGGAAACCGGTACTCTTCGGCCGGCTGGACGACACGCTAGTGCTGGGGTTGCCCGGCAACCCTACATCGTGCCTGCTCAGCGCTTGGCTATTCCTGCGTCCCGCTCTGCGTCGAATGGCTCGACTGCCACCCGATCTGCGGCGTTACCGCCAGGCGAAGCTCACCGCTCCTGTACAGCCAGTACTGGGTCGCGACCAGCTCATGATGGTACGATTGGAAGTGACGGGTGACGAGCTTCATGCCACTCCCTGCTACCGCGGTTCGGGCGCCATTATGTCGATGGCACAGGCTGATGGACTCGTAGCACTCTCGGCCGGAACGGGCGCTAACACGGGTGACCAAGTAGAAGTGGAATTGCTCTAGCCACCACTGAAGGGAGGGTAAAGCGCTACCACGTCGTTATTGGCTAGTGCGTTCTGGGGTTCTAGCATCTCTGAGCCCCGCGCCAGTAGCAAGCTCTCACGGAAGGGTGCCAGCGTGGGATGCTCTGCGACGAGCTGCTCCAGTAGTAGCGCAGCGGTGGCACCCGGTGGTAGCTCCAGTTCCAGTGCCTTCGTGCCAAGTCGCTCGCGCAGCTGGGCAAATAGTTTGACAGTGAGTCGCATCAGTAGAGTCGCTCCTGCTGACCTGTCTCCCGCAGCCACGCCGCGATGCCACCTGTGAGGTGCCGCGCCCGGAATCCCGATTGCTGAAGCTTGCGCAGCACCATGGCTGAACGGATGCCGATGTGGCAGTAGAGCAGCAGCTCCTGCTCCCGAGGCAGTTCATCCTGCCGCTGAGCGAACTGGCTGAAAGGCAGGTGCAGCTCCTTTCCTGGGATCTGTCCCAGATTTCGTTCCCAGGGCTCCCGCAGGTCCACTAGCAGTGGTGGTGCAGGTCCCTCCAGCTCCGCTTGCAACTCCTCCGGTGCCAGTTCTCCAGGTTGGCAGGAGACTTGCCCATCCACCGGCGCAGTTATAGTCGGTGACTCGCCGCAGAGTGGGCAGCTATGGCGTTGTGCTAGCGCCACCGGTTGAATTGTCCCCGCCAACCCATCCAGCAGCAGCAGGCGTGGTTCTCTCGGCTCAATTAGCAGCAGCCATTTCAGTGCTTCCAGCGCCTGCAAACTCCCGAGCAATCCTGGCACTGCCCCCAGCACGCCAGCCATAGCACAGTCTTCGATTACTTCCAGAGGCGGTGGCCGCGGGAACAGGCAGCGGTAGCACGGCCCCCCCGAAGGGAAAAGTACCACTTGTCCCTCGAAGCGCCGCAGCGCCGCGTGGATTAACGGAACCCCCGTTAGGTAGCAGCCGTCGGCGAGCAGATAGCGCGCCTCGAGGCTATCAGTGCCGTCGAGCACCAAGTCGTGCTGCTGCGTCAGCTCCAGCACGTTGGCAGCCGAGACCAGTTCCACCAGTGGTTCGATCCGAATAGCAGAATTCAGCGCGCGCAGTCGGGTGGCAGCCACCTCTGCTTTTGGCCTCCCCACATCATCCTCAGTGTAGAGCGGCTGCCGCTGGAGATTGCTCAACTCCACTAGGTCATCGTCAACCAGTGTCAGTCGACCTACGCCGGCGGCCGCTAGGTATTGTGCAGCCGGGCAGCCTAACCCACCCATTCCTACTACCAGCACTCGTGCAGCCTTTAGCCGCTGTTGGCCTTGCGGACCAACCTCAGGCAGTGCCAGATGGCGAGCATAGCGCCGTAATTCGGAATCGGTGAACACACGGTGCGAGGGAGGCTGAACCATAAGGGATTTGGGGTCAGTGAGATTTTCACGCGGCACTCCAAAAGTATATATACGGACTTTAGAATATATCAATCGCATCTTTACGATATATTCATTGTATCTATCGGAGAAAAATGTCGCCCATAAAACAGCGGTTGAAATCTTGCGGAATCGAATCTTTGGCAGTGCTGGAACGACGTCATAATACGGCTGCAATCCTAATCATAGTGCTGGTGGCTCTGGTGGTGGTCAGTATCACCCCTCAGAATGCTATCGGGAAGGAGGGCGGTCAGCACTCCGCCGACCTGAATCACTTGGCAGTGTCTGCTAGTTATAAATTATATACATTTTGCATCGCCCCGAATGGACTTTGACTATGTCATAGAGTGACAGGGAGAGGCGATGCTAGGTGCGGTAACGCTGCCCAATTTAGGGCAGTAGGCCTTTATGTATAGTTGCGACGAGTGCAGGAAAGATATGGATAGACCAAAAACGCTCGAAGGATGGAAAAATCAGCCACTGGAAGAAATTCTGTGGCTCTGTCAGGAAACCATAGAAGATACTGAAGTAACAACGGTTAAACGCTGGCGGGAAGCGGGCGGAAAAGTACTGGGCCACTTTCAGGTATATTTCCCAGAAGAAATAGCCCATGCTGCTGGCATGCTGCCTATGAAGATGTTTGGAGCTTCTGTGGAACCCCGTGAAGCAGATAGCAGATTTGGATCCTTTTTATGTTCGATTTTGAAAACAAATCTGGAACAAGTTCTTTCCGGCAGGGTGGAAATAGATATGTTCGTCACACATCCTATTTGTGATGCCGCCCGAAATCTGGCCCCAATTTGGGGGCGGAATTTTGATTACCCTTGCCAAATTCTTTATCTTCCCCAGAACCCGAACTCTAGTCATTCCGTTCAATATCTGAAAGAAGAGTATGAAAGAATCCAGGGTGTAATCGAAGGAGTTGCGGGCAGGAAAATAACAAAGGATGACTTGCGAAATTCTATTGCTGTTTTTAACAAAAACCGAGCCTTACTCCGAAAGTTATATGCGATAAAAAGGGAAAGGCCTTGGCTCATTACTATCAATGAAGCATACGTCTTAGTGGCTTTAGGTGGCTTGATTCCACGGGAAGAACATAATGAATTACTCGAAGCAGTAATTCCTCTAATTGAGAAGAGAGATGCCCGTGAACAGGATCGCATTCGGGTTGTTTTCGAAGGTGGTTTCTGTGAACAGCCACCGCTGGACATGTTGAGGACTATCGGCAGGTCATGTTACGTAGTTGATGATGACCTGTTGATTGGAATGCGATACATACTCGAAGATATTGATGCTGGTGATAATCCATTAGAAGCGATGGCTGAAGCCTATATCAATAACTCATCCTACAGCCCCGTGCAACATGATTTGCGTAAACCGAAAGAAAAAATGTTGAGAGAAAGGTTTGAAAATACAGATGCTGAAGCTGTGATTATAACTGCAGCAAAAATGTGCGAACCCGGTCTAGAGGAACAGGTCACTTATACTCAGGAGCTCGAAAAGGATGACACTCCCTATTTTGTGAGTGAATTTGAGGAAAATATGTCCAGCTTTGACCATTTGGAGATTCAGCTAGAAACGTTCGTGGAGAACTTGATGTTTGATTGAGGTAAAAAATGAATAGTGTAACTAAAAAAGGTATAGTAGGCCGTGGCACCCGGGAAGGGGCTGCTCTTTTCAGAGACTGGTTTCAGGATTTGACGCAGAAGGCCGAAGATGACGAGACTGCAGCCTATGTTTTTGTCATGGGCAGCATTGCAGAAATACTCCGTGTATTTGATATGCCTATGGTGTTTCCAGAAATTAATTCTCTACAGACTGCTGTTCGCCATGTAGCAGACGACTTTCTGAATACAGCAGAGGATTATGGGTATTCTCCAGATATTTGTGGATACGTTAAAGCAGATTTTGCAATGCAGATGCAGAATGGAAACCACCCCATGGGTCGCATACCAAAGCCAGGAATTGCCGTACTGACCAATGCCTGTAATACATATTTCAAATGGGCTGAAATCTGGGAGCGAATTTATGATATTCCCATGGTTTCAATAGATGTGCCAGCAACGCGTGAAGCGGGAACAAGAACCTGGCCTGGAGATGAACAATTTGAGCGGGAAAAGAAATATGTAAAAGTTCAACTTGAAGAACTGATTGAAACGTGTGAGGGGTTAACAGGAAAGAAATTCGATGTCGATCGTCTCAGGGAAGTTCTAGGACACGCTAACACAATGAGTCGCTGTTGGAAACGAGTACTAGAACTGAATCAGAGCAGCCCTTCTTTGTTCAATGCCCTTACTGATGGAACTGTGTATCTAGGGATGTCCAATGTGTTTCGAGGGACTCCCGAAGGAGCTCGGTTTTTTGAAAGACTGGTAGAAGAAATGGAGTATATGACTGCGAATGGTATAGGGACCCTCACCGACGAGAAATATAGATTGAGTTTCATTGGCGTTCCTTGTTATCCCATCTTCAGACGTTTCAATGAAATGTTCACGAAATGGGGCGGGTCGTTTGTCATGTCATCCTATCTCTGGTTCGCTTCAGGTGGGACGAATATAGGCGTACAGTATAATCTGGACGACCCTCTTGATTCGCTGGCGGAAGGTGTGTTGATCAGTGTTCGTGATGCCATGGATTCTATGTTTCACCCCGAACTTACGGTTCTTTCACAAGCTGATGATTTCAATATCGATGGTGTGGTGTACCACCCCATAAAGAGTTGTAGGACGACTTCAGCAGGTATGGCAGACAATCGTCGCATGTTAATGGAAAAAAGTGATTTGCCGAGTCTGTTTATTGAATCAGACATGATGGATTCAAGAGTTGTCGGAGAAGCCCAGATGAAAAACCGCATTGATGCTTTTTTTGAGGGGTTGGCATCACGGAAGGCAAGGGCTGCAGTAGAGGGTGGGGGATAATATGGCGTTAGCTGCTGGAGTGGATGTCGGTTCTACGCAAACAAAAGCTGTTATTATCAATGAGGATCTGAAAATCATCGGCAGGGCCTTGATTGATACAGGTGCTAATGTGGTACAAGCTGCCGAGAAGGCATACTTCAAAGCGCTGAATGAGAGCAAGCGTCGGGAAGAAGAAGTTGCTTATGTCATTGGAACGGGTTATGGGCGCTATAAAGTAACATTTGGGAATACACAGGTTACGGAAATCAGTTGCCATGGTCGAGGCGCCGTGCATATGTACCCAGAAACAAGGACGGTTCTGGATATGGGCGGACAGGATACTAAAGCAATCAGTGTTAGTGAAATCGGCGAAATTGTGGATTTTTGTATGAATGACAAATGTGCTGCTGGTACTGGCCGTTTCCTAGGAGCTGCTTCCATGGCTCTAGACATCCCCCTGAATGAACTAGGTCCCACGGCTTTGAAATCAGAAAAACCAGTTAAGATCAGTACTACATGTACTGTGTTTGCGGAATCGGAAGTGTTATCCTGGCTTGGCAAAGGCAAGAAAATTGAGGACATCCTGTTAGGTGTCCACCAATCGATATCCTCTCGTTCACTTGCTTTATTGAGACGGGTCGGATTTAACGATGAAATTACTTTTACAGGTGGCGTGGCGAAAAATATTGGTATGGTTGAAGTCTTGACTGCAGGCCTTGGGATGAAAATGAACGTGAGTGATGAATCACATTACATGGGAGCTCTGGGAGCTGCACTATTCGCTATGGATCACATTATGGAAAGTCGAATACCTGTAGGCGAAACATGAAACATGTCATTGGAGTAGATGTGGGTTCTACATACACCAAGGCTGTGATTCTTTCCCCTGAAAAAGAGGTGGTCGGAAAATCAATGGTAAAAACTGGTTTCAAATTAGATAAGGCATCTGAAATGGTATTCGATCAAATCCTGAAAGAATCGGGTCTGGCCAAAGAAAATATCGGGTATGCCATTTCAACGGGATACGGTCGACATATGGTACCTTACCGAGATATTACAGTCACTGATTTAACAGCTACAGCACGTGGCTCAAACTTTTTCTTTCCTGAAACTCGGACTGTACTAGATATCGGTGGGCAGACTATGAAGGCCAGTCGGCTAGATGAAAAAATAAAAGTCAAATCCTTCCGCCTTAATGATAAATGTGCAGCCGGAACAGGGGCGTTTCTCGAAAAAACAGCTCGATATATGGGATATGGAACTGAGGAAATCGGCACCCTCGTTGACACATCAAAAGAGGAAGTCCCCATATCTGGAGTTTGTGCCGTGTTCGCGGAGTCTGAAGTAATTAATCAATTGTCTTTGGGATCAGCACCCTCGGATATCATGTTTGGAGCAATGGCTTCATTGGTAAAACGTGCAATACAGTTACTGAAACGAGTCAAAATGGAATCACAGGTCACACTTACTGGCGGCATTATGCGTTTTGGGACGATGGTGAATGTACTAACAGAAAACGTAGATGAAAAAATCAATGTACCCGACGGAGACATGGTCCAGTTCACGACAGCCCTCGGTGCTGCAACACTGGCCCTGCAACGTCTAGAGAAAGTAGGGGCATCTGCATGAGCGAACTTTGCGGCACGGCAGATTCTCCGCGAGACGAGGGATTAAAGTCGAAAGGATGGATAAGGCAATTTACCTGTGGAGAACCACGTTTGACTGAAGCAAGCGAACTGTTTGAGTCTATGGGAAAGGAAATTCATTTAGAATCAATGGCAAAGGAAGACCAACCCATGGGTGCTTCCTGTGATGCTTGTTTAGTCGGCTGTGGTGACGAAATGAAAACCATCTGGACACGATAATCTGCAAAAAAATCAGGAGAAAAAAATGGTAAGATTAAAGACGGTATTTGACATATTTGCATTTTATGATGAGGTGAAGGCCAGCGGGAAAAAAATAGCTTGGTGTTCCGCATTTGCCCCCACAGAAGTGCTTATGGCAATGGATATCATCCCAGTATATCCTGAAAACCATGCTGCAATACTGGGTGCCCTATCTCCTGATAAAAACCCTGACAATCCGTATAGCCAAGATTCTATCAAATTATCTGAGTCGAGTGGATTAAGTTCACCCATACTATGTAAATATGCTCTCAGCGATATTGGAATACTCCTAGGAGACGTGGCCTCTCCCATCCACGGTCTCCCTGAACCAGATATGTTTTATGCCTGCAACAGCCAGTGTTCAGTTGTGGAGCGGTGGGGCAATGAGGTCCAGGAAATATTTTCACAGCAAAACAAAGACGTCCCTCATTATGTACTACGGGCACCGTCTCTGGTAAGAAAAGAAGAGCATTCACCAGAGGAATTACAGCATTTTAAAGATCAAATCGAACAACACATAAAGGAAATATGTGGCCGTTTTGAATTGAGCTATAGTGAAGAAAAGCTAAATGAAATTGTAGAAGAAGCTGACAAAGCCAATCGATTATGGCAGAAATGTCTTGAACTAGCGAAAAGAAAACCGACCCCATGGACCAATATTGATGCCTTTACTGCTATGGCACCAATTGTAGTCGCACGAGGAACGAAAGTCTGTACGGATTATTACCGCTCACTTCTGTCTGAACTGGAGGAAAGAGTTGAAAAAGGAATCCAAGCGGTGCCCGATGAAAAAATAAGACTTGTCTGGGACGCAATCCCCATCTGGCCGCGAAAAAATTGGCTGGCAAAATACTGCGAAGAAAAGAATGTTGCTTTTGTAGCCAGTACATACACACATAGTTGGTGGTTCAATTTTGACGCAAATCATGCAATGGACTCTTTAGTAAGAAGATATGCATGGAATACTATGAATCGTTCAAAAGACTGGATTTTGAATTGGACTCTCGATATGGTCAAGGAATATCAGGCCGATGGAATTGTTGCTCATTGGAACAATAGTTGCAGCATTTGGAACAGTTATGTTAAACGCCGACTTCCTGGATATGAAGCGGCAGGGATCCCCACTATGGTGATTGAGGCAGATATGGTAGATGCACGATTCTTTGATGAAGCAAAAATCACTGAGCAGCTGGATAATTTTATTCAATCATTTTAATAGATTAAATGAAAGTAGCAGATAAAATATATAAGAGCGAAATTGATTTAATGAAATTTCCGCAGAATCTGGCAGTGATGCTTAATCAAAACGGCAAAAATTTTTCAAGTTCAACCGTTTATCAAGAACCAAGAAATGGTGAATATGAAGTATTAACCTGGTCTCAATTTATTAAAGATATTTCAGCCATTCAGGAATATCTATGTTCCACGGGACTTAAGCGAGGTGATAGAATTGCCATTCTATCGCGCAATTGCCAGGAAATGCTAGAACTGGAATTGGCTGTCATGGCTATGGGTGCCATTTCCGTTCCCATTTTTGCAGGATATCCAGACGATCAGGCTAATCGTCTGCTGGATTTTTGTAACCCGACATTTGCAGCAGTAGCTGATAATATTCAATATGCAAAAATCAAGACTCCCGAATCATTGCGAAAAATCATTCATTTTTCTGGCGATGAAGGAAAGTTTGGTTCAAACTCCATCTCTTTTGGGGATATGGTTTCTCATTATATTGGCGTTACGGATGTTACAGGGTTAGATGTCCCGGCTGACACCGTATCGTTGATGATGTACACTTCCGGTACTATGGGAAGGCCCAAATGTGTGCAGTTGACTCACGGAAATATTCTATCGCAGCAGGCGGCTATGAAGGCCTTGTGGGATTTGAATCAAGAAGACAGATTCCTGTCCTACCTTCCGTGGCACCATAGTTTTGGCGGAATTTTTGAGAAATTCGCTGCAATTGTGAATGGGGCAACTCTATCTCTTGAAAATGGATATGGTAAAGATATTGGTACCCTTTTAAAAAACTGGAGCCATGTAAGGCCAACGGTTTTTTTCAGCGTCCCTCGTATTTACCAGGAGATCGCTATCAGGGCCACGCAAGATCCGGCTATAGAGAAAACGATTTTTCATGATGAACTACGTTTCGTCTTTACGGCAGCAGCTGCCCTGCCCAAAAATATAGCTGATCTCTTTGCAAACTATGGAGTGCCAGTCATCGAGGGATGGGGATTGACTGAAACTTCTCCCTGTTGTACCACGACTGACCCAAATATTGAGAGAGAAACTGGGGTTGTGGGCAAGCCGATTCCTGGTGTATCTGTGAGAATTGCCTCTGATGGGGAAATACTGGTTAAAGGTCCGAATGTAATGGCCGGATACTACAGTAATTCTGAAGCCACTACTGAAGTGATCGAGGAAAGTGGATGGTTTCACACAGGCGACATAGGGGAATACACAGACACTGGCTTGAAACTCATCACCAGGAAAGGCAGGATATTCAAGTTGATTAATGGTGAAAACGTGGTCCCCACGGAAGTTGAAAATCTGATTTCAAAGGATTGTGCATATCTATCGCACGCCTTTTTGAGTGGTCGCAACCGTGATTATCCAGTAATCCTTCTTTTCCCGAATAAGAATGTGTTTTCCCAAAAACCTGATAAGTCTATGCTGTGTGATAGGTGTCAATGCCCATCAAGTATGTTGGAGTACTCAAAGTGTTCAAGCGAATGTCTAAAGATATGGAACCAGGCTATTACACCGAAATATGCTCGTTACAAAAAAGCGTTGGTACTTGACTATGAACTGACTATCGAGAATGAAGAACTGACTCCTTCAATGAAGCTTTCTCCAAAAGTAGTGGAGAATATCTTTCAAGATGATATCGTCTCTCTCTACGAATCTGAAAAACCAATATCTAAAAAGGCATATGTGATTAATCTGGAATAGAAAATGGCTGGACTCGAATCACAAAAAAGACTGAAAGAAGTTCTGAAAGATTACTATACGGGAATGAAATCTCCGATAGCTTGGTGCACTAGTGCTGGGCCGGCGGAGATACTGCGGGCTCTTGGATTTGAGGTGTATTTTCCAGAAAATCATGGTGCCCTTCTGGGAGCGTCACGCACAGCTGAAAAATACATTCCACGTGCTCATCAGGCAGGTTTTGACGGTGAAATCTGCTCCTATCTTACGGCAGACATTGGTGCTTGGTTGATGAAAGAGACTCCCCTGACAAAAGTGTATGGTCTGAAATCCATCCCCGAACCTGATATTATAGTGTACAACACAAATCAGTGCAGGGAAGTGTCCGAATGGTTCAACTTTTTTGGTCGTGAATATAACTGTCCTGTGGTCGGAATATATCCGCCACGCTATTTAGAGGAAGTTTCAGAAGCTGATGTAGATAATGTAACGGCTCAATTAAGGGGTCTGATTTCCGTTGGAGAAGAAATTATTGGAAAACCTTTGGATTATCAGAAACTGTCGGAGACACTTGCACTGAGTTTTGAAGGTTCGAAACTCTGGAAAAAAATGCTGGAAACTGCGAGCCAGACGCCAGCACCACTAACATTTTTTGATGGATGTATTTTAATGGCTCCTATTGTTATCCTGCGTGGAACGGAGATATGTGTTGATTTCTATAGAGAAGCGTTGACGGAACTTGAGGAATTAGTTGCAAGAAACCAAGGTGCCGTCCCTGATGAGAAAGTGAGAATTTACTGGGAAGGCATGCCGGTCTGGGGACGTTTAAGAAACCTGGCCGAGCTTTTCGCCGAAAATAATACTGCTGTGGTGGCCTCAACCTACTGCAATAGCTGGGTATTCGATGATTTTGACCCGGAAAGGCCTTTGGAATCTATGGCTTATGCGTATACTCAAATTTTCATTAACAGGGGAGAAAATGCAAAGCTAGAAGTGATGAAGAATTTGATGAAAACCTTCAGAGTTGACGGCGTCGTATTTCACGATTCAAAAACTTGTTTCAACAACGCGAACAGTCGTTTTGGCTTGCCTCAACGAGTTGAAGAAGCTACAGGCAAGGATAGCATATCCTTCGATGGAGACTTAGTGGATTTGAGATTCTTTTCCGATGGTCAGACGCGAACAAAACTTGAAACATTCATCGAACAACTGAAATTCAAAAAATAGATTAAATTATGGAAGGAAATATAGTGAAGATATCTGATGCTCAATTAAGGATAGGTATAATCGGTGGAGGACCAGCCGGGCTCACATTAGCAGCCCATCTAATTGAAGCTGGAGCAATGGTAGTTGTGTGTGACCTTATAACTGAAAAAATTGATGTGATAAAAAAATCCGGCATTAAACTGACAAAGACAATCAACAAACATGTAAGCATCAACCATGTCTGCTGCACTATTTCTGAACTGGGTGATTATGACCTAGACGTGATTGTAATATCTGTAAAAACCACAGCACTAAATGCTGTCGTTGAGCAATTAACCCGGATTGATTCCGGAAAAATGTTTGTCGTATGTGCTCAGAATGGCATTGATAACGAATTAATCGCTGCAGAGGCCTTCGGTAAAGATAGAACCTTGCGGATGGTCATAAATTATGCAGGTGAAATGAAAAATTTGAATACGGTCAAAGTGACCTTTTTCCATCCGCCTAATCACATAGCCGCTTTAACAGCAAATGGAAAAGAGATTTCAGAAGCGATTAGAAATTTATTGAATTCTGTGAAACTGAAGACAGTAATTTCTGGACCGGATAAGATAAGGAATCATGTCTGGGAAAAATCCATTTTGAATGCTTCATTGAGCTGCCTGTGCGCCATATCGCATTGCACTATGAAAGAGGTGATGAGTTTTCCTGAAACAAAGGATTTGGTCGCAGGGATTATTGATGAATCTATCATGGTTGCAAAAAAGGAAAATATAGAGATACGAAATGGTTTTCGAAGAGATTGTATTCTTTACCTGGAAAAGGCAGGCCATCACAAGCCCTCTATGCTAATCGATATCGAGAATGGAGCAATGACCGAAATTGACCGACTAAATGGAAAAATTCGGGAGTATGGATTGAAACATGGCATAGACACACCGCTGAATCGTGCCGTTACTGCGCTAATCCATCTTCAAGAAAAGAAAGAAAATGGATAAACATCATCTTGGCATAGACCTAGGTTCCTCTTACACAAAGTTTGTTGTCACGAACGGTTCAAATGATTTGGTAATCAAAAGTGTAATTCCTTCACTAAGCAGGAACAAGAATCTATTCAAGAGCCAGTTGTCTAAAATAAAAGAACAATTCTCAATCAATGGAGTCTGTACAACTGGATACGGTCGAGATAGTTTTCAGGGGGATGTGAAAAAAACGGAATTGATTTGTGCATCGGCAGGAATATCTGTGCCATACCCCAGGCATAAATGCATTGTTGATATTGGTGGCGAAGATATTAAAATTATAGAGAGTGGACCGTCGGGAGAAGTAATTAATTTCCACATGAATGATAAATGTGCTGCGGGTACAGGGACCTTTATCACTGAAATTGCTGAGAGGGCCGAACTTAAAATTGATGAAATGAGCGAACTTGCCCAGTTGGCCACCGGCTCGAAGATAATCAACAGTTTCTGCACAGTATTCGCCAAATCAGAGATTCTAGGATGGAAGTTCAATGATATCCCCATCGAGGAAATATCCAAGGGAATATATCTGTCAATCGTAAACCGGATCCGAAAACTTCCTGTCAAAACCGATATTCCTGTAATTCTTTGTGGAGGTGTAATAGCATTTCATCCATACCTGCAGGAACTGTTAACGAAAGAATTTTCGGCTGAGGTGGAAACCGCGCCCAATCCCCAATTTGCGGTTGCATTAGGCGCATCTGTTCTAGCCATGCAAAAAACACAAGCGTCGCAAGCAGAAGAAAATAGGCTATAATGCTTTCAAGCACACCATAATATCCAATGAATGACCTAGCCCCTCTACAATCCTAGCCACACTTTCTGTGGAATCACCAATGCCCCACAACATTACCGTTCTAAAATCTAAATTGCACAATGCAACCGTAACACATGCTCTCAAAGATTATGAAGGGTCAGTAGCGTTAAGCCAGGACTTGATTGATTTGGGCAAATTTCGAATTCATGAACAAGTACACCTGTGGAACATAACACAAGGCACTCGACTGGTCACCTACGTCATGAAATATGAAGGAGAAGATAGAGGTATAATCTGTGTGAATGGTGCAGCAGCACATCTTGCTAATCCAGGAGACAAAGTTATTCTTGCTACATTTGCAGAAATAGATTCGGAGGAATCTTGGGAACCTCACGTAGTCATCATGAATGATGAAAATCTGGAAGCATAGTTCCTTTTATATCTACTTGTTATATGCGACGATAATGCTAATTAAAGACAAAAGTCAGGAGTGATATGAATACAATAAAGGCATGGCAAATGGTCGCCAAAAGCCAGCCCTTTGAGCTAGGAACGATTCCGGCTCAAAAGTTAGAAAAGGATGAAGTACTCGTGGAAGTAGCTGGCTGTGGCGTTTGCCATACAGATCTGAGTTTCTGGCATTATGGGGTCCCTACCCGTCATGAGATTCCCCTAGTCCTAGGGCATGAAATCAGCGGGACTGTTGTTGCGGGAGTATCTGACCTTATTGGCAAGCCGGTTATTATCCCTGCAGTGATGCCATGTGGGGGATGTGATCTTTGCGAGACGGGGAGAAGTAATATTTGTCAAAAACAGCAAATGCCAGGAAATGATTTTCATGGTGGATTTGCGAGTCATACAGTGGTACCAGCACAGTATCTGGCAGAAGTACCTGTTTCCGTTCTGTCAAAACACAGTCTTCCTGAACTTGCTGTAATTGCCGATGCCATTTCAACACCTTATCAGGTGATGCTAAAGAGTGGAATCCAGGAAGGTGATTTTGCAATCATAATTGGAGTTGGGGGTGTAGGGATTTATGGGGCTCAACTTGCAAGTGTTTTCGGAGGGAAAGTACTGGCACTGGACATCTCACAGGAAAAACTGGATCAACTCGGCCAAATAGGTATAGGGCAGACACTGAATATATCTGACATGGGTATAAGAGAAATAAAAAAGGCTGTAAAGGAGAAATGTCAAGAGATGGGTGCACCACCCAATCGCTGGAAAATTTACGAGATGTCTGGAACTAGAGCAGGTCAAGAGTTGGCATTTGCACTGATGGGGATTGCTAGTACCTTATCTATTGTTGGTTTCACCATGGACAAACTAGAAGTGCGTCTTAGCAACCTAATGGCGTTTGATGCAACCTTGATTGGTACTTGGGGATGTAAGCCTGAATTATACAATAACGTTCTGGAACTAGTCGATGAGGGAAAAATTGAAATAAAACCATTTACTGAAACCTTTCCCATGTCGCAAATCAACGAAATCTTTAAAAAAACCTTGGAACACCAATTAAGCAGACGTTCGGTGATGATTCCAGATTTTTGAATAGGATCTGAAAATGAATGACAAACAAAACAATTGGAGCAAAAAATGAATAACAACTTGGCAAGCCACAATCTAGTCGAAAGCAATTTTAAGGAAATAATATACGAATTGCATCCTTGTCTGGACAATAATGGAAAGGAGATTGATGGATTGAACAATGCATGGATTCTACTGAATAATCCTGAGCAGTATAACTCTTACACAACTGCGGCCGTGAAGGAGATTATCTTGGCATTTCGAGCGGCATCAAATGATCGCAGTGTTGTTGCAGTTGTATTCTCAGCTGTAGGTGATAAGGCATTCTGTACTGGTGGAAATACAAAAGAATATGCTGAGTATTATGCAGGCAATCCACAAGAATACAAACAATATATGCGTCTGTTCAATGACATGGTTTCTGCTATTCTGATGTGTGATAAACCCGTAATCAATCGAGTGAATGGGATGCGAATCGCCGGCGGTCAGGAAATCGGAATGGCTTGTGATTTCTCTATTGCACAGGATCTAGCCCGTTTCGGGCAGGCTGGCCCAAAGCATGGTAGCGCTCCCGACGGTGGCTCGACCGATTTTCTGCATCTGTTTGTTGGTGCGGAATTGGCAATGCTTTCCTGTACAGTATGTGAACCATGGAGTGCGCATGAAGCACTACGGCACGGGTTACTGTCAGAGATAGTACCTGCTCTGAAAGTTGACGGTGAGTTCATTCCAAACCCGCTAGTTAGAACAGATAGATGGATCAGTAAGTGCAAGGGTGAGATTATCTTTGGACTCTCCAGAAAAGGAAAAGCGCTGGACGAAGCAAAAGCAATACTGAAAAAGGGTGAAATAGATTTATCATTGCTTGATAATGCCGTGGAAAAAATGTGTACTAAACTGATGTTGACATTCCCCAATTGCTTGAGTAAAACCATCAACTCTGTCCGCAAGAAAAAGCTGGAACACTGGGACAGAAACAAGGAGAGCAATCGCGATTGGCTGGCGTTAAATATGATGACTGAAGCAAAAGCTGGTTTCAGGGCATTCAATGAAGGGCAGAAAGGAAACCGCGAAGTGGACTTCATCAAGCTACGACAGATGCTAGCTGAAGGGCTGCCGTGGGATGACGATATGCTCAAAGCAATTTTACCCAAGTAATCTTACATGACTGAGATTTCCAAACCTGATTTTGATCAGTACCTTCAGCCAGGTCGTTTTGTCGATAGCGATGCTCCGACAGTAGTTGATTTTGCTCAGACGGTGAGCTCTGGATCGGTGGAAAAAAGAGAGAAAGCTGTCAGTATCTACTACGCTGTGCGAGATACAATTCGCTACGACCCATACAACATTGATTTAGCTCCTGAAGCTCTGACAGCTAGTTCCGCTCTGGCTAAGGGAAGTGGATTCTGTATAGTAAAAGCTAACCTACTGGCGGCCGCTGCAAGGGTGGTAGATATCCCCAGTCGCCTCGGGTATGCTAACGTACGTAACCACCTCACCACAGAGCGCCTTAACGAGTACATGAGGAGCGATGTCTTCGCCTTTCACGGTTTCACAGAACTCTATCTTGAGGGGCACTGGGTGAAGGCAACGCCTGCTTTCAACCTCTCCCTCTGCCAACGTTTTGATGTCAAGCCTCTGGAATTTGACGGACAAAACGATTCCATATTTCATGAATATGATTCTCAGGGCCAGCGTCATATGGAATACTTGCAGGACCTAGGTCACTATGCTGACTTGCCCCGAAAACTGATGATTGCTACATTCCGAAAACATTATCCTCATCTCTACGATGGAACGGCTACCACACTTGGTGGCGATTTTGAGGCAGATGCCTCTTCATCTTGAGGCCGATTTGGGATACCCTACAGCCTTTAATGCGATTCTAGCTAGGTAATCATGGAGAAAGTAATTACAGAATCATTTTTTGACGGGCAGGTGGTTCGGT
>Ga0208274_1000759_pt1 | contig 16283 bp, 13 predicted proteins | sample ETNtaG_22_FD_185755 | JGI IMG/M metagenome (GOLD analysis project Ga0208274, IMG submission 185755) | Marine microbial and viral communities from oxygen minimum zone, Eastern Pacific Ocean - ETNP201306SV43 (SPAdes) (version 2) | ecosystem: Environmental > Aquatic > Marine > Oceanic ... | reverse complement strand
TGTGTTTGCTAGTTCCCTGCATGCATAGGCTGTGTTAATGTCCAGGTCAAAAGCGTTAGGCATGTCCCGCGCCACCACCGTACGCCAGATGAAATGAATGTTTTCAAGAGTGTCTGCCAGGCGTGTAATATCGTACACATCAACAAGCGTGGTTTCCCGGTATCTTCCCGTGTTGAAATCAAGGATCAGTGGCGCAGCCCCGCCAGTGCCCATATGGACGCGTTGGCCTCCGACCTCCAAGTCATGTGCTGAAGATTGGCCTGACCAGATAAAACTCCGTTTCGCTCTCGCAATTACATCTTCCACCAGCCCTCTGGGATAGCACAGCCGCCCGTCAGCGCTCATCCATCCCCCAGCCGCGCCTACGATTTCAATAAGCGATGGGGTCGGATCAGCGAGCCCGACTTTTTCCAATATGTCCATGACCGTGCTGTGAATGCGTTCCATGTCTCGCTGTCTGAGGGGCCGATAGCGGCCGCCCTCCAGCCCGGGCCAGACCGGCGGGTGCGTGGCGGCACCCCGTTTCCCGGCTGTGTCCTTGCGGCTGCGCTGCTTGTGCCGGCGCCCGGGTGCAGTCTCTTGGCGGGAATCACGTTGGTGGGCGTTCATCGTTCTCAGAAAGGGTGCGGCTGAGATTATGGCCGGCAATGCATAAGTACTACCCATTGCCCGTGCTGTACCGTCTCGTTCTTCTGATTGCGCACGTCCAGATTGATTGACACCGCGCCGGCATTAAGCTGTGGCATGACCTTGGTCTCGGTCACCTGCAGCAGTGCGTGAATTGTATCGCCAATCAGTATCGGGCGGCTGAATTTCCACTCAGCAATCTCGCGGAACGCCAAAATAGTCCCTTTCATAAAACCGGTCTGCACTGCCAGTCCGGAGGCGATGGCCACCCCCAGCAATCCGTGGGCCACGCGCTGCCCAAATGGCGTTTCCGCCGCATAGGCTGCATCGGTGTGAATCTGGTTGTAGTCTCCCGAAAGTCCAGCGAAGTTGACGATGTCGGCCTCGGTGACGGTGCGGCCGCGGCTGACTATCTGCATGCCGACCTCGAACTGCTCAAAGTACATTCCGCGTGGTTCAGTCGAGTTCATGGGTATTCCTCCGTGTGCGTTGGCGGGAACACTTACTTCTTCTTCATAAAGCGTGGCAGCACCGTTGCCCAATCGTTCAGGCGCACGCGGTCGCCCGTTTTTAGCGTGGCGCGTGGCGGCTCTGCATGTTCACTGGCCGACTGGAACACACCCAGCGGCGTGCCGGGCGTTGTATTTTTAGCGTCGACAAAAGCTTGCCCCAGTAGATACCCCTCGCTGTCAATGGCGCAACTGGTCACCTGACCGATCACATGCCCGCGCTTATCCACCACTGGGTCGCCAGGATGCGCCATGCGCACGCCCTTTTCGTTGAAGCGGAACCGCGCCACCATCCCGCCATCATCGCGCGCCAGATAAGCTGCCCGCCCGATGAACCATGGCTTGTGCGTTTTAACATAAGCGCCGAACCCGGCAGCCGCCACCCCTAAATTCAGCTCGCCACCCATCTCGTGCCCGTAAAGCGGCAGCCCGGCCTCGGTGCGCGTGCTATCGCGCGCGGCCAGCCCACAGGGCTGCAGCGCAAATGGTTCGCCCGCTTGCAGCAGCTCATTCCACAAATCGGCCGCGCGGTCGGGATGGACGAACAATTCAAAGCCGAGCGGCTCGCCGGTGTAGCCGGTGCGCGAGACGATCAAATCGAAATCGCCGAGAGTCGCCTCACACAGCTCGGTGCGTTTCAATGCGTGCACGCGCGCAACCGTGGCATTATCCGCGCCGAGCGCCAGCAGCACTGCGCGGCTCTGTGGCCCTTGCAGCGCCAGGTCCACTCGCATCTCTGCTCCGGCGGTGCGGTCGCGCAAATCCCGCAGCCGGATGCCCCCGCGCCCGTTGGTCTGCGCACCCGGACGTTGTCGGTCCACCATCACGTTGCCAGCCAGCACCGCGTTCACCCACTCCCAGTCCTTCGCATCGTTGGCGGCGTTGACCACGATCAAATAGCGTTCCGCGGCGCAGCGATAAACCAGCAGGTCATCGACCACATTTGCATCCGGGTCAAGAAAATGCGTGTAGAGAGACTTTCCGCTGCCGAGCACGGCCACATCGTTAGCGCACACCGCGTCGAGGAACTCAGCTGCCGTCGCGCCGCTGGCCTCCCACACTCCCATGTGGCTGACATCAAATAGCCCCGCGCTGGCGCGCACCGCGGCGTGCTCCTCCGAGATCGACGAATACCACACCGGCATATCCCAGCCGCCAAAAGGCACCATTTTTGCGCCCAACGCGCGGTGAGTCTCGTTCAGCACGGTTTTCTGTAATTCATCGGATTCAGGCTCGGTCCATTTATATTCAGGCAACGCTGCGCCGTAAGTTGCCCCGGCGGCGCTGATGCCGTTGAAATAAGGTTTTTTGGCCTGAACCGCGTGCCCGACTGCTTTGGTTGGAGCAGCCGCCGTCGTCCCGCGGTCGTGTACCGCTACTGCGCCAGAGGCTTTAGCGTGCAAGTCGGCGGAATCCAGCGTCACATAGCCATCCGAAAGGTCACGCAGCCAGGTCTTCACCCACACCGAATCGGTAGCCGGGATGGTCAGCATGAAGGCATCCGTAGCGCTGCGGGTCAACACGCCATCGGCCTTGCGTTCCCCCTGCCAGATTTGGGTAGCTTGGCTCTCGCCGATGGGCAGCGCGCTAACATCGTTGCTGCTGGCAACTTGCAGAAAACGCTCGGCTTTCTCGCCGCTGATTTCCAGCTGCACCATGCCAGAATCTGGGGGGCGCTGGTCAGAATAATAGAAATGTGGGTAGCCGTGCGTGGTGGGCGCAAAGTCCAGACCCATGCGTTGCGAGAGATCGCGCACCTGCGTTTTGACCGCGTTGAGCGTCTCAAAATCCACTTTGGCGCGGTGCAGGGTGCGCCCACGCCGTCCGCTGTAGCCGTAAGGGCGACATGCCCGCAGCAGCTGCGCCATCAGGTCGGTCAGCTCGTCAATCTCGGCTTCGCGAAAACCGCGCTGCGTGAGCCAGACCGTGCCCAGGCGCAGGCCGGAAGGGTTGAGCGCGCTGCGGTCGCCGGGAATGGTGTTGCGGTTGACGACGACGTTGGCCACGTCCAAGATGCGGCTGGCGGAGTCTCCCATCAGTGTCGCGCCGCCCGCGCCGCGCACCGATTTGCAATCTATATTGAGCAGGTGTGTGTCCGTGCCGCCAAAGGGTACATTGAAACCGTGCTCGCCGAAACGCGTGGCCATGCGTGTGGCGTTAGCGCGAATCTGTTTTTGCAGCTGCCGGAATTCTGGCTCGCGGTTAAGCTTAAAGACCACGGCGATGGCGGCCATGGCGTTCAGATGGGGGCCACCCTGCTCGCCGGGGAAGACGGCGCGGTCGATTTTGCGCGCGAGTACGCGGTCGGTGGTGAGAATGCACGCGCCGCGCGGGCCGCACAATGATTTGTGTGTGGTGAATGTGACCACGTCGGCGATGCCGATGGGCGAGGGATATTCTCCGGTAGCCACCAACCCGGCCACGTGGGCGATATCGGCCAGCAGGAACGCGCCCACTTCATTGGCGATGCTGCGGAATTGATTCCAGTCCACTGCCCAGGGATAGGAGGAATATCCGGCGATGAGCAGTTTTGGCTTGTGTTCGCGTGCCAGCTCTCGCACGGCATCATAGTCAATTTGCTCCGTATCCGGGTCGATTCCGTAAGGAACGCTGTTGTAATATTTACCGGAGCGGTTGACGCGCGCGCCGTGGCTGAGATGGCCGCCGTGCATCAGGTCCATGCCCATCACCGTATCGCCCGGTGTGATCAGGGCATGATAGACGGCGTTGTTGGCCGGGCCTCCGGAAAGCGCCTGCACGTTGACGTAAATGTCGTCGGCGCCGACGCGCTCGTTGGCGAACAGTTCTGTGCCGCGGCGGCGGGCCAACGCCTCGACGGTGTCGCAGTATTCCACGCCTTTGTAATAGCGTGGGTCGGCGTAGCGGCGGTAGTGTCCCAGCCGGGTGGTGTAGTCCACTATGTCGGCCTCGCGCATCCAGCGCGAGGCGTTGTCGGGATAGCCCTCAGCATATAGGTTGTTGAAGGCGGAATTGAGCGCCTCGCGTACGGCCAGCGGAGCGCTACTTTCGGAGGCTATCAGAATAAGTTTATGGTACTGGCGCTCGGCTTCAATCTGGTTTAACTCGTGGACTGTAGGGTCGAGGTCGGCCAGAGTGCCGCGAAAAAGAAAATCGGACATAGTGGGTTTACTCCGTAGGATGAGCTGCTCTGATCGCGTGTTATTGTACCCCAACTGCCGCCGCTCATCACAAATCGAAGCGCGACTCACGTTATAATACCCACATGCTATTCCGCGACCTTCGTGAGTTCATCGGACATTTGGAAACGCACGGGCAGTTGAAGCACATCAGCACGCCGGTCAGCCGTGACCTTGAAATAACAGAAATCACCTCTCGCGTGAGCAAGGGCCCACGCGAGCACAACAAAGCGCTCCTCTTCGAGCACGTGGAAGGCTTCGACATTCCGGTGGCGATAAACCTGTTTGGTTCTCAGTGGCGCATGGCGGCGGCGCTCGGAGTGGAAAACCTGGAGGCGCTTAATCACCGGCTGGCAAAGCTGCTCGATTTTCGCATGCCCGAGGGAGTGGGCAGCGTGGTTGCTCGCGGAATGGATGTGCTGGGGGCGTTGAAATCGGTCGGGGTGGGGCCTTCGGTTTCCCGCAGCGGGCCGTGCCAGCAGGTGGTCGTCACAGAGAATCCCAATGTCAACATGCTGCCGGTGTTGCAATGCTGGCCCGACGATGGTGGGCGTTTCATCACGCTGGTGCAGGTCATCACCTGCGACCCGGAGAGCGGCGCGCGCAACGTGGGTATGTACCGCCTGCAGCTGCTGGATGACCGCCGACTGGCGATGCACTGGCAGCGCCACAAGGGAGGCGCCGAACATGAGCGTCGGGCGTGCGCGGCGGCGCAGCGCATTCCGGCGGCGGCGGTGCTCGGCGGCGACCCCGCCAGCATGTGGGCAGCGTCGGCGCCTTTGCCTCCGGACATCGATGAGTACCTGTTGGCCGGCTGGCTGCGCGGAAAACCGGTGCAGTTCGTGCAGTGCGTCAGCCAACCGCTGCAGGTTCCCGCGCAAGCGGAGTTCATCCTGGAGGGTTACGTCGACCCGCAGGATCAGGTTTCCGAGGGGCTGTTCGGCGACCACACCGGTTATTACACTCCGGTAGAATCCTTCCCCGCCTTTCACCTCACTGCCATTACCCACAGGCGCGACCCGATTTATCCGAGCACGGTCGTCGGCATTCCCCCGATGGAGGACACCTTCATGGGCCTTGCCACCGAGCGCCTTTTCCTGCCGCTGTTGCGCATTTTCCTGCCTGAGGTGATCGACTACCACATGCCGCCGGAGGGCGTGTTCCACAATCTGGTGATTGTGAAAATCCGCAAGCGCTACCCCGGCCATGCGCGCAAAGTGATGTACGGAATCTGGGGGCTGGGGTTGCTGATGCTGGCAAAAGCGATTGTGGTTGTGGATGAGTGGGTGGACATCCATGACCCCGCGCAGGTGGCCTGGCAGGCGCTGGGAAACGTGGATTGGAAGCGGGACGCGCTGCTGGTGGAGGGGCCGGTTGACCATCTGGATCACGCCGCGAGCGCACACTCCTTCGGGGGAAAGATTGGCATCGACGCAACCGCCAAAGGGCCCGAAGACGGCCACCCCCGGGGGTGGCCGGAAGTGGCGCGTATGAGCGCCGAGATAGAGCGATTGGTGGACGAGAAATGGGAAGAATACGATTTGGGATAGGTCGTCATTTCCGCGACGGACGGGCGAATAATGCGGTCTGCATCCGTGGCCGTCTTCGAAGGATGAAAGAGTTTCCAGCTTTTCACTGTGCGGCCGAAAACGCTAATGACGCTGGCGGATATTGAGGCGAAGGTTGCCGCTTCGGAGCGGCTATCATTTGATGATGGCGTGCGCCTTTTCGAGACGCACGACTTGCTTGCGCTTGGTCGGCTTGCTGATGATGTGCGGCGCCGCCGGCACGGCGACCGCGTCTACTTCAACAAGAATCGCCACATCAACCCGACCAACGTGTGCGCTTTTCACTGCAATTTCTGCTCATTTGCGCGCAACCATGAAAGCGACCCGGGCGCGTACACGTGGACGCCGGAGGAAGTGGTTGAGCACATTCGCCCCACTGTGGACGAGGGCATAACCGAATTTCATGTCGTTGGCGGCCTGCACCCCACGCTTGGTTTTGAGTACTACGAGAAGGTGTTGCGCGCTCTCAAGCGCGAATACCCGTGGGTACACCTGAAGGCTTTCACAGCTGTCGAGATTGACTTTTTTGCTGAGTTGACCGGCCTCTCGCACACAGCTGTTTTACAGCGATTGATTGAGGCTGGTCTGGATTCAATGCCGGGCGGCGGCGCGGAGATTTTCCACTGGGATGTGCGTCGAAAGATGTGCCCCGAAAAGGCCAACGCGGAGGTCTGGCTGCAGATACACGCGCAGGCTCACCGTCTCGGGCTGCGCACCAACGCCACAATGCTTTACGGGCACATCGAGGAGTGGGAACACCGCGTGGATCACATGCTGCGTCTGCGCGCGCAACAAGACGAATCCGGTGGGTTCCAGACCTTTATCCCGCTCGCTTTCCACCCCGATGAGAATAGCTTGGGTAAAAAGGTGCGTCGGCGCTGGACGACCGGCGTGGATGACCTGAAAACCCTGGCCATCTCCCGGCTACTGCTTGATAACTTCGATCACATTAAAGCCTACTGGATTATGTTGACGCCTGAGCTGGCGCAGGTGGCGCTTTCCTTCGGAGTGAATGACCTTGATGGCACTGTGATCGAGGAAAAGATTTACCACGATGCCGGTGCCACCACCTCGCAGGCGATGACGACACGCACGCTGGAGAAGTTTATTCGCAGTGCGGGCTTCCGGTCGGTGGAACGCGACACGCTATACAACACAATTGCGCCCGCTGATGCCTGAGGCGATTTTGCCATGTTCACCATCGGCCTGATTGACTACCTGAACACGCAACCTTTCCAGCACTCGCTGGCCGCCCGGCTGGCGGGGATAGATGTGGATTTCGTGCGCGGGGTTCCCACCGAGTTAAACCGGGCATTGCTAGCCGGCGAAATTGACCTCGCGCCGATATCCTCCATTGAGGCCGCGCGTCATGCTGGGGAGGTGCTGGTGTTGCCCGGGCTGGGCATCGCCTCGCGCGGTGCGGTGAAGACCGTATTGCTTTTCTCGTGGCGCGCTGATATGCGCGAACTTGCCGATGAGCCCCTCGCGCTGACGGACCAGTCAGCCACAAGCAGCGCGTTGCTGCAATGGCTCTTGCGCGACCGTTACGGGGTGGCAGCGCAATGGCGCACGCGCCCGCAAGACCTTGCCGCCATGATGAAAGAATGTAGCGGCGCGCTGGTCATAGGCGACACAGCGCTAGTAGAGGGCGAGCGCAGGAGTCGCTTGCGGAACTCTGTGGGAGCGCGGGCGCGGCCATTTGTGTTTGACCTCGGTGAGGAGTGGTTTCGGCAGACTGGCCTGCCTTTCGTTTTTGCGCTGTGGGCTGTGCGGCGCGAGGCAGCGGCGGAACTGCGGCGGCTCGGGGTCAGCGAAGCGCTCGCGGCCTCCACGGCGGAGGGGTTGGCGGCGCTTGACGCGATCGCGGGCGCGTACGCCCCGCGGCTGGGGTTGTCGGCCACGGCGTGCGCCAGTTATTTGCGTGCGCTGCGCTTCTATTTGGACGAGCGCGATTGGCAGGGCCTGACGCGTTTTCTGGACGGAGTGCTGGGAGTGCAGCGCGAGGCGCTGCGCCTCCTCGGAGCGGATGAAGACGGCGCGGCTCGAGATGGAGCGTCTGGTGCTGCTGAGCGTGAACGATGCGTATAGGGATATAATTGCGGGGATTATGAGGTGGATATTTTCGCGAAAGTGCGTGACGGTGAGCGCATCAGCCCAGAGAAGGCGTTGGAACTTTATGATAATGGCGCGCTGCTCGAACTGGGCGCAGCTGCCAACGAAAGGCGCCAGCAGCTCAATCCGGGGCGCAGGGTGACCTATCTGATTGACCGCAATATCAATTACACCAATGTGTGCGTCACCGACTGTCAGTTCTGCAATTTCTACGCGCCAAACGCTACGCATCCCGACGCATATGTGAATTCGCGCGAAGTACTAGCGCGAAAAATTAAGGAGGCGCTCGCGCTCGGCGCCACGCGCATCCTAATGCAGGGCGGGCACAATCCGGATCTTCCCTTTGATTATTACCTGGAGTTGCTCGACTGGATTCGCGTAGCTTTCCCGACTATCGAGATAAACGCCTTTTCGCCATCGGAGATTGAGTTCATGGCGGCGATATCGGGTCAGAGCTGGCTGCAGGTGCTGACCGACCTGCAGGCGGCCGGTCTAAGTGGGCTTCCCGGGGGCGGCGGCGAGATTCTGGATGACGAAATCCGCAAGCGCGTTAGCCCCAAAAAAATCAGCACCGAGAATTGGCTCGGCATTATGGAAGTGGCACACTCGCTTGACCTGACCACCACGGCCACCATGGTAATTGGCCTGCGCGAAAATCTGCAGCATCGCATCAACCACTTGCATCAGTTGCGCCAGCTGCAGGACCGCTCGCTGGCGGCGGGGTCGCGGGGATTCAACGCTTTCATTTCGTGGCCGGTTCAGATTGAGGGCACTCCGTTGGGGCGCAGCAAATTCCGCGAGGAATACGGGGCTACGCCAAGCGAGTACCTGCGGCACACGGCCATCGCGCGCATCTTTCTGGACAATGTCCTGCACATGGCGGCCTCGTGGCCTACGCTGGGAGCGAAGGTGGGGCAGGTGGCGGTGCACTTCGGCTGTGATGATTTTGGCTCGACCATGATTGAAGAGAACGTGGTCTCAGCCGCGGGCGCGCCCACGCGCGTCAGCCCGATGATGAGCGTGGCGGAGATTCATCGTCAGATTCGCGGGGCGGGATTCTTCCCGGCGCAGCGCGATTCGAGTTACAACATTCTGCGTGAGTATCGCACCGCAGCGGACGATGACGACTTGCCGGAAGTTTCACTGGAGAGCATCCCCGAATTCGTGCCGCTGCCGCTGGCGCGGGAAAACGGCGGCGGCTTACCCGCTGTCGGCTGATGACCGTGTTGGCGGGAAACATATTAAACGCGCACACTCATCTTGAACTGGGCTGCCTGGCGCACCTGTGCCCGGGGCGGGGGGGTAATGCCTTCGTGCCCTGGATTGGCGCACTGATTGCCGCGCGCCACGAGATTTCCGCTTCCGGGGAACTGCCCTTTCAGCGCTCGGCGGAGGAGGGTATAGCGCAGCTGCTCGCTAGCGGCGTTGCCACGGTGGGGGATATTTCCGCCACTGGCGCAAGCGTTGAACCGCTGCTTGCTTCCGATTTGAGCGGGGTGGTCTACCTAGAGGTACTGGGCATGGATCGCGAGAGCGCTCGGCGGCATTTGCGTGAACGCCAAAGGCGCATCGACGCGCTTCGGCGGCGCGAGACCGCCGGTGGCGTGCGCGTCGGTCTCTCTATTCACGCACCCTATTCCTGCCACCCGGAGTTGTTCCGCGAGGGAGCGGCATGGTGCTGGGCCGAATCAGTGCCGCTCTGCGTGCACGTCGGGGAGAGCCGCGCCGAGCGTGATTTGCTGCAAACCGGCGCGGGTGGTTTTAGCGCACTACCCAACGTTTTCAATGTGGCGGATGTGCCTGCCCCCGGTTGCTCGCCGGTCGCTTATCTGCAGGATCTGGGTGTACTTGAAGCGCAGCCGCTGCTCGTGCATTGCGTGCAAGTGGACTCGGCCGACATCGCGCGCATTGCCGCCGCGGGCGCGGCGGTGGCGCATTGCCCGCGCAGCAACCGCTTGTTACAATGCGGGCGCATGCCGCTGGAACAGATGCTCGCTGCCGGCGTGAGGGTGTATCTTGGCACCGATAGCCTGGCATCCAGCCCCTCGCTCGACGTGCGCGAGGAGGCTGCAGCAGCCAACAGATTGCATGATGGCAAAGTCACGCCACAGGCGGTGTACGCATTGCTTCACACCGAATTGGTGGTGCTGTGAGCGACCGCTGCCCGGCGATGCTGGCTGACCGTTTCAACACGCTTTACTTTGACGCAGAACGTGAGGCCGTGCAGCTGCTCGATCGCCGGCGTTATCCATTCGTCACCGAATTCGTGAGCTGCTGCACGCTGGAAGAAACCGCGCGCGCGATTGAAAACATGGTGGTGCAGGGCGGCCCACCGCTGGCGTACGCGGCGGGGCTGGGGTTGGCGCTGCACGCGCTGCAAGGGGCTGCCCGCCCGGTGGATGAGCAGCGCGCCCGTATGCAGGCAGCCGGCCGGCGTCTGGCTGCCACCCGTGCCACCGCCGATGACTTGCATCATGTTTTGCGCGACGCGCTGAGAGCAGGCGAGGCCGCCCTTGATACTGGCGCGGACGCGGGCGCGGCGGTTTTGGATCATGTCAATGGCGAAATTGAGCGCGGCAATCAGGTTTCGCGCAGATGTGGCCGCCATGCTGCTGACTTGCTGCGCGACGGCGACCGCATCCTCACGCATTGCATCGCCGGCGCGGCGCTGGCGTGGATGCTGTGGCTGGCAAAGCGGCAAGGCAAAGCGCTGCACTTGTTCGCCACCGAGACGCGACCATACCTTCAGGGCGCGCGACTAACCGCCGCCACCGCCCGCGAGCTGGACGTGCCCTGCACTTTGATTACCGATGCGATGCCGGCCTTTCTCATGCAGCAGGGCAAGGTCGACCGCTTCATCTGCGCTGCCGACCGCATCGCGCTCGACGGGCACATCAGCAATAAAGTGGGCACATACCAGATTGCGCTCGCCGCCCGCCGGCACGGGGTGCCGTTCCACGTGCTCGGCTATGACGGTCCGGACACGGACACGCAGAGCGGCGACGATATTCCCATAGAGGAACGCGCTGCCGACGAGTTGTTTTTTGCCCGAGGAGTGGATCAGGAAAGCGGCGCGCAGGCGCGAGTGCGCACTGCTGTGAATGGCGTGGATGGGTACTATCCCGCTTTTGACATCACGCCGCCGGACTTTATCACTGCAATCGTCACCGACCACGGTGTCTTCCCGCCGGGAGAAATCGGGAGCTATTTTTCGTGATCTGCATCTTCGGGGGCACGGCGGCTTATCATCTCACCGCGGTGGATTTCGGCGTGGCGGAACCTTTGTTTGCTCTGGAGACGCCGCATGGCGTGGCTGCTCCGTTTCTACGGCTGCGCGATGTGCTGTTCACTTCGCGTCACGGCGTGAACGAGTTGGCGCGTTCGGCTGCATTCGTCAACCACCGCGCCAATCTGTGGGCGGCGCGGGCGCACGGCGCAAGCGCGGTTCTGTCCTGGAACGGTGTGGGCGCGATTTCGGCGCGGCTGCGCGTGGGCGACCAGGTCGTCCCGCACGACCTGCTGGATTTCACGCGCGGCCGCGCGCTTCCGCGACAGGCGCTGCCGGAAATGCGCGCGCCTTTCTGGGATGTCGGGCGACAGGCGTTGTTGTCCGCTGCTCTGCGCGCGCGGGAGCAGGGCGTCTATGCTTGCGGCGAGGGCCCCCGTCTTGAGACCCCGGCGGAAATCAATGCCTTCGAGAAGATGGGCGCGGATGTGGTCGGAATGACGCTTGTGCCCGAGGTTTTTCTGGCGGCTGAATTCGGTCTGCCTTATGCGGCGCTGTGCATCGTTACCAATCTGGCGGCGGGGCGGAGCACGCCCGAGAGCGGCCGCCGGTTCGGGGTCGAGGTGGGGCGTGAGGGACTGACGGCCTGCCGCCGGGCGGCTGCACTGATGCAATCATGATTGCAATCTGGGGTCTTGCAGCGGAAGGGGGCGACCCCGAAGCTATAGAAACCCCGTTCGGCGCAGTCAAGTTTACGCGCGGTGCGGTTGGCGGGCGGAAAGCAGTTTTCCTGAAGCGCAACGGGGATGCACGCGCCCGCGTCGCGGCGACTGTGGAACTAGATGCGCAACGGGTGATCGCGGTGTTCGCCGCCCTGTCGCTGCGCCCGGAACTGAGCGCCGGCGCGGTGCTCACGCCCGTCGATGTGCTCGACCAGACCCGCTCCGGCCCGACCACCTTTTTCGAAGGGTGCGGTCTCGGTTATGTGCAGATGACGCCTCCCTTTTGCCCGCAATTACGCGCGACATTGGCCTCGGGTCTGCCTGCGGACGCGTCTGCGGATGCCATTGTAGCTGCCTGTCCGGCACGTGCCATCACCCTGGCAGAGGCCCGCGCCTGGAGCGCGCTCGGAGCGGATGTCGCTGCCTGGGGGCTGGCGCCAGAATGGAACCTGGCGCGCGAACTTGAACGCTGTTACGCGCCTCTGTTGTTGGTGGGTGAGAGCACGCAGGCCGCATTGCCGCTGCTGGAAAGGGCACTGCAGACAGTGCAGCCGGAGCCGGAGTGCGGCTGCTCGCGGCTGAACCCGGGCGCGCACCGCGCGCTGGGCGATGAAAGGCGCACGTGGGTGCAGAGCTGCGCCGCGCTGGCCCGCGATGATTAGCACCCGCGTGGGCGATCCGAGAACGGCCGCGTTGCAGGAAAAGATGCAACAATGATGCAGTCGGTGCGCACCTTTCTGGATTTGATTCGCGTCGAGCACACGGTGTTCGCGCTGCCGTTCGCCTACGTGGGCATGTTTTTGGGGGCCGGCGGCGCGCCGTCAGCCGCGCAGCTGCTCTGGGTGACGGTGGCAATGGTTGCAGCGCGCAGCGCCGGCATGAGCCTCAACCGCCTGATAGACCGCGAGATTGACGCGCGCAACCCGCGCACCGCCGCGCGCCCACTGCAATCCGGCCGCATCTCGGCGCGATCTACCGCCTTCGGTGCAGTGCTGGCGCTGCTGGCGCTTGGCTTCGCCGCCTGGCAGCTCAACGCGGTCGTCTTCGCGCTCTGGCCCGGGGCGCTGGCTTTTCTGGTGGGCTACCCGTACACCAAGCGCTTCACCTGGCTCTCACATTTCATCCTTGGCTTCACCGATGGGCTGGCGCCGATGGGCGCATGGGTAGCGGTGACCGGCAGTTTCTGGTTGCGCTCCGACTTGCCGGCATGGCTGTTGCTGGGCGCTCTCACCGTTTGGATCGGCGGGTTTGATTTGATCTACGCGTGTCAGGATGTGGACGTGGACCGCGAGCAGGGCTTGCATTCCTTTCCGGCGCGCTTTGGGATTGCCGCCGCGCTGCAACTGGCACGCGGCTGTCATGTTGTCACGCTAGCGCTGCTGGCCGGGGTGGGGGCATGGTTCGGGCTGGGCTGGCCGTTCTGGTTCGGGTTGCTGCTGACGGCTTCGCTTTTCATCTGGGAGCACGCGCTGGTGCGGCCCGACGACCTCTCGCGCGTCGACATCGCCTTTTTCAACATGAACGGCTACATCAGCCTGACCGTGTTTGCCAGTGTGCTTGCCGGATTGTGGCTGGCCTAGCGCCCGGGAGTTTGCCAGAGCGCGGGTTGATGACTTTAGGCGTCTGCGCTACACTTGCCAGAGTTTGCAGCACCACACTGCCTGAATCGGAGAATCGCAATGCAGGTCGCCCAACGGATTAAACGTTTTCGCGAATCGGTTATTCGCGAAATGACCCGTCTGGCGATTGAGTACGATGCTATCAATCTCAGTCAGGGTTTTCAAGATTTCAATCCCCCGCCGGAGGTGATGGAGGCCGCCGCGCGCGCCATCAGGGACGGACATAACCAGTATTCGCCAACGTGGGGGTTGCCTGTCCTGCGTGAGAAACTGGCAGAGCAATACACGCAGCGGCTAGACTGGGAGGTGGATGCGGCTCAACACGTCACCGTTACCTGCGGCGTCACCGAGGCAATCAACGTGGCCATGCTGGCGCTGCTCAACCCGGGTGACCAGATTCTGCTGATAGAGCCCGCGCACGAGAACTTCATTCCATCGGCCATCTTCGCCGGGGCAAAGCCGGTGGCCGTGCCGCTCACCCTGCCAGACTACAGGCTGGATGCAGAGAGGCTGGCGCAGGCAGTCACGCCGCGCACGCGCGCCCTGCTGCTCAACACCCCGCACAATCCCAGCGGCCGCGTTTTCGATGAAAAGGAACTCGCCGCCGTGGTTGAAATCGTGCAAAGCAATGACCTTGTGTTGATAACCGACGAGATTTACGACCGCATTTTGTATGACGGGCGTGATCACCGTTCGCCCGGCAAGATGACGGCGCTGCGTGAACGCACCATTACTGTGGGTGGTTTGAGCAAGACCTTCGCCATGACCGGCTGGCGCCTCGGTTACATTGTGGCCCCCACGGCGCTCTCGGCAGCCGTGCGCCCGGTACATGATTTTCTCACCGTCTGCGCCCCCACGCCTTTGCAGGCCGCGGCAGTCACCGCGCTGAGCATGCCGCAGAGCTATTATGATGATATGTTGGCCGATTATCACCGGCGGCGTGAGGCCATGATGACTGTGTTGCAAGCGCTCGCATTCTCCGCGCCCACTCCACAGGGCTCTTATTATGTGCTCGCAGATTACAGCGGCATCGGCGTTGAGCAGGCGCAGCTTGATTCCACTGCGTTTGCAATTTGGCTGACGAAGGACGTGGGCGTGGCCGTGGTGCCGGGCACCGTTTTCTATTCCATCCCGGGGCATGGCGAGAGCAGCGTGCGCTTTGCCTTCCCGAAACAATTGGCCACGCTGCAGGCGGCGGGCGAGAGATTGGAACGGCTGCGCGCATGAGCGCCGCAGACGAGATTGTCGCCATGACCCGTGAGCGTGTGCTGCAGACTGTGGCTGCCGGGGATGTGCTCATCGGGCTGCAGCTTGATGGCGTTGATTTGAGCGCGGCCAATCTGGTGGGAGCTTTTCTACGCCAGGCCCGGTTGGCGGGCGCGGACCTAAACCATGCGGACTTGACCCGGGCCAATCTTTGCGGCGCCGACTTGCAAAACGCGGATTTGCACGGCGCCTATCTCTTTGGGTGCGACCTGAACGGCGCGGATCTGCGCAAAGCTAACCTGCGCGAGAGCGATTTGGACGATGCCCGCCTCGGCGAGGCCGATCTGCGCGCGGCCGACCTCACCCGCGCAAGCCTTGCGCAGGCAAGACTTGGCGGCGCGAAACTTGGACGCGCGGTGCTGCATGCGGCCGACCTGACGGGAGCATGGATGCGCGCCTCAGACCTGCGCGAGGCAGATTTGAGCGCCGCGATGTGCGGCGCGGTTGTCCTTGCGCAGGCAGATTTGAGCGGAGTCGACCTGACCGGAGCCGATTTGCGCCGCGCCAACCTGCGCGCCGCGACGGTGAGCCGGGCGCAATTGCGGCAGGCCGCTGCCCTGGATGATGCCGTGCTTCCGGACGGCACCCGCTTTCCAGCCGACGGTCAGGCAACCCTTGGCGAACTGAAATCATGAGCGCCATCGTTCGAGCGGTCAAGGGCACGCGCGATTTCTATCCGCCGCAGATGGCATTGCGCAACTGGCTCTACGGGCACATCCGCACCGTCTCCGAGAGATACGGCTACCAGGAATGGGAAGCGCCCATACTGGAAACGCTTGAGCTATACGCCGCAAAGAGCGGCGAGGAGTTGGTGAAGGAACAGGCTTTCATCTTCGAGGATCGCGGCGGCGCGCTCGTCGCGCTGCGTCCGGAATTGACGCCGTCGCTGGCGCGCATGGTTGCGCAACAAGCGCAGCAGCTCCCGCGGCCGATTCGCTGGTGGTCGTTCGGTCCGTTCTGGCGTTACGAGCGCCCGCAGAAAGGGCGCACACGTGAGTTTTTCCAGTGGAATCTGGATCTGATCGGCAGCGAATCTGTCGCCGCTGACGCCGAGGTCGCCTCGGTGGCTGCCGAGCTTCTTGCCGCGCTGGGACTGACGGCGGACCAGGTTGTGCTGAAGGTGAACAGCCGCACATTCATGGAACGCTGCGTGGCAGAACTGGGCGTGATCGATGTGGACAGTGCGACCGTCTTCCGATTGATTGACCGGATGGACAAACTCTCGGCCGTAAAATGGGCCGCCTTTGGCCGCGAACTCGGGCTGGTGGATACGCAACTTGCCGCGCTGCGGGAAATGCTAACCGACCGCGAGCAGTGGCGTCAATCGGAGCAGCTGAGCGCTTTCTTCCAGGCTGTGGAGGCGCTGGGCACGCGTGAGTGGTTCGAGTTCGACGCCGGCGTTGTGCGCGGTCTAGATTATTACACCGGCGTGGTCTTCGAGGCGCGCGATCGCGCGGGGCGGCACCGCGCCATTCT
>Ga0208274_1000755_pt1 | contig 16334 bp, 16 predicted proteins | sample ETNtaG_22_FD_185755 | JGI IMG/M metagenome (GOLD analysis project Ga0208274, IMG submission 185755) | Marine microbial and viral communities from oxygen minimum zone, Eastern Pacific Ocean - ETNP201306SV43 (SPAdes) (version 2) | ecosystem: Environmental > Aquatic > Marine > Oceanic ... | reverse complement strand
AAGGTTACTTTTTTTCCAGGTTCAATTTCAAGTTTCTCAATCTTCAGAATTTCACCTTCTGAAACTCTATATTGCTTTCCACCTGTTTTGATAACTGCATACATGACAAATCCTAAACTATTTGCTAAAAAGGGATGAATTATACTAGAAGCTTTATCTTTGTGAAAGTGCTGTTGATGAAATAAGTTATAATTCTCTGTTTTCAATTAATGGTTCACAAATATGGTTATTTTAGAGACAAGTATGGGGCAGATTCATATCACACTAAATACTGAAAAGGCTCCAATCACAGTTAAGAATTTCACTGATTACGTTGAAGATGGTTTCTTTGATGACACCATCTTTCATCGCGTGATAGAGAATTTCATGATCCAAGGGGGTGGGATGACTGCGGATATGCAACAAAAAACAACAAAAGCCAGTATTGAAAATGAAGCAAAAAATGGTCTAAAAAACAAAAAATACTCTATTGCAATGGCAAGAACGATGGCGCCCCACTCAGCTAGCTCTCAATTCTTCATTAATGTTGCAGATAACGAGTTCTTAAACTATCCCGGACAGGATGGTTGGGGTTATTGTGTTTTCGGTAAAGTTATCTCGGGTCAAGAAGTGGTTGATAAAATACAGCTTGTTGAAACCATCAACCTTGGTGGTCACGCTGATGTTCCAGCCGAACCTGTTGTTATTAATAAGGCCTCTATACAAGAGTAATTGCGACCACTCATGTTTCATATCTACCATCAACAAACATGAATCAAACCTTAATTATTGCCGACCTTCATCTCACTACAGTAGAGAGAGATAAGGTCGACTTGTTCAATAAATTTTGTACTGATTTTGCCACTCAAGCTGAGCAATTATTCATCTTAGGTGATTTATTTCATAGCTGGATTGGAGACGATATATCGCTCGACAACTACCAACCAATAATTGATATATTAAACAATCTAACCAAGACAACCAAGGTACTTATCATGCCAGGTAATCGTGACTTCTTGCTAGCCAGTGAATTTGAGAGAAAAAGCGGCTGCCAAATAATCAAAGAGCCTTTTCTACTTAAACACAATAACGATAACTATCTTCTTATGCACGGTGATAGCTTGTGCAGTGATGATATCGACTACCAGAGATTAAAAAAGTTTCTAAGAAACCCAATAGTGCAATATATTTTTCTTTATTTACCAAAAAAATACCGCCTTAAATTAACAGGTGGATTGCGCCAAAAAAGCATCGAAGCGCAGAAATACAAAGCAGTAGAGATTATGGATGTCAGCCAGTCAACCGTTGACCAGCTGATGGCGAGTCGCCCCAACACCGATCTAATCCATGGCCATACCCACAGACAGAATACCCACGCTATGGATACTTACACTCGTTACGTTTTAGGTGACTGGAGTAATAAACGGGGAAACGCTATTAAACTTGGTGAAACTCTAGACTGGCTTGAAATCAACTGACCTATTTTCAAGTTCAATCGACGCAACCTTTAATTCAACCTCGCTGTCTAGTTCATATTTTGACTTAAGTTTGAGTTGTGTCATCATTGCAATCTCAGGAATCAAAAGAATCGCTTTGTTCTCATGCAAATCAACTACAATGCCTTTGCCTTTCCATTTGTTATTTTGTTTGAAATAGACACATTTGTAATGCTCCATGCTTTGTTTTGTTGCCTTGTTGATACTTGAGGTAGCACCATTTGCAATTTTTATTCTTTGCTTTACCATCGATTCATCTAGTGTATCTGCATTAGTGACAAAGCCAAGCAATTGTTGTTGCGCAACTAAATCCAAGTAACGCCTGATTGGGCTTGTAATGCGAACATAGTAATCTAACCCAAGTCCTGCGTGAGCAGAAGCTCTTGGGGTTATCTTTGAACGCTTAAAGCAGCGCATTGCCTGATATGTCTCACTAGGAGTCAAGTTTTCTTTGTTTTTTAATATATGCTCACTAAAGTTGCCCTGGTCTTGGGCAACAAAAGGCAGCACAATATCATTCTCGACAGCAAACTGAGCAACCGCGCGACCAGCAATCACCATCATCTCAGCAATCAACTCTCGGCTCTCACTCCTTTGCTGCAAATCAATGCTAACCTTATTCTGGTTAATCTTAATATCAACCGTTGGAAAATCCAGTTTAATGGCACCGTTGCTGTTGCGAAAAGCCTTGTGAGACTTTGCAAAAGAATTTAACTTGGATAGCGCTTTATGCTCATTGATTACTTTGTCAGCCTCTTTGTAACTCATTTTTTCGACTTTTATATTGCTTGGTATAACTTGGATATTAGTAATCTGATTTTCAACCATCTCAAAGCCTATAGATATCGCTTGTGATGATTCACTCTCGCCGAGTGAACACAGAGGCGTAAGGTTTGTTGGCAACATATGAATGACCTGATCTGGTAGATACAAATTCGATATTCTTTGTTGCGCGAAACTCTCCAGTTCACCATCATAAGGAACTCTCGAGGCAACATCAGCAATGTGAATCCAAACTTTACCATTATCATGGCTAATAGCATCATCAGCATCGCTAGAGCCACTATTGTCAATGGCTATACTTTGTAAATGGGTAAGGTCCTCTCTAGGTATCTCATCAATCTTTATGGCTATCTCTTCATCCAAAGGGATTCTATGGCGCTCAGGATATGGGTTTTTTATAACGTCCCAGTAGGAAGTCTTTAACAGCAGTCGGTGTGCAATTTCAGGAATATTTTGCAAAGACAAAGCTGTCAATATTTTTGTATGTTTAGACTGATTAAGGGCGACCTGTTCGATCTCTTTTAACCAACAAGAGTCACTCTCATCAATGATGTTGTTCTGAAGATTCTCTACACAACTACTGAGACTTTCAGCCTTAATAGTCTTTTCTTCCATTTGTCTGAGAATGATTTCTAGTTGATCTTTAGAGCGAATCACCAGCACGTCTTTGTTCCAGTAGAAATAAAGACCGTCTTCTGCTATTAAATGAGTAGACCAAGCATTTTGTGCAGAATATTCACTAAATAGCCACTCGGTAAGCTCTTTCAATGACAAAGATTTGCCTTGGAAATCTTCCAATACTGTCATGTCTGCCTCAGGGCTGTAATCTTTGAGTTCAATATAGTCTGGATGGATATAACGGAAATCTTTCTCGCGTACTTTACGAGAACTGCCATCTTTAAATGTTAAATCGAATTTATGGGTTGTAATGGAAGTAATTTTTGCTGGCCTACCTTTGTAAGCAACAAGCGATCCTACCAACGACAAATTCTACTCCGATTCCAAAAAATCTTGGTAGCTAGCGGCATCCATCAGACCGTCAATTGAATCGGCGCTGAATTTAACAAGCCAACCGTCGTCATAACAATCACTGTTAACCAACTCTGGATCATTATCGAGCGACTGGTTTATCTCAAGGATGTTTAAATCAACCGGCGCATGAACTTCGCTAGCAGATTTAACTGACTCAACAACACACAAAGGAAAAGCCGCGACTGCACTATCACCCTCAACTGGAAGTTCTACAAAAACCAAATCACCAAGAGACTCTTGGGCATAGTCCGTAATACCTAAAGTAAAGCTACCATCACCATTATCAACTACCCATTCATGAGTTTCGGTATAGTATCTATCCCCTCTAATTTCATTCATGACTGAACCCCACTAAACGATTATTATTGGTCAAATAAGACCAGATTATTATACTCCAATATGAATTTCTTAAGATTAGCCCTCTAAATCTTTGTTTCTTTTTCTTTAATATGTTTACTCAATATAACAACAGTTATAACAATCAATAATAGAGTTAAACCGAGTGTCCCAAAAAGTTTAAAGTTTACCCATGCCTGTTCAGTCTGTTGCGCATTCGAGCAAAGATTCTCTAAAAAAGTTTCAGGACAATCAACTTCACTTAATTCAATTTTTTTATCGATCTTGACACTATCAAAAAATGCTTTGCGCGCAGATAAAGCGGCATTGACAAAATATGCATTAACAAGAGCAATGGCAACAAAACCAAAACCCCAAATCCAATTCAATCGTTCCCAAGTTGATCTAGGTAGTATCAACTCTTTACCAAGCATTCGCTCAAGAATTGTCTTTTTACCAATCCAGTTACTCGCAATAAGGGCAAGCGCAAAAATCACATATAAGACGCTAACCTTCCACATCACAAATGCAGGATTCCTCATGACTATACTTATCCCCCCAAAAACTAACAACAGGACAAACGTTACGATGTGCGAGTTTTCAAATCTGCCAGTGGTCAACCTGGTATACATTAGTTGTACAAATGTAGCAGCAATCATTGCATAGATTGCAGCGTAAAGTCCGTATGACTTATAAACGATAAAGAAAAGGATAATCGGACCAAAGTCAAAGAGAAACTTCATAACAATTTATTCTGCGTGCTCTTCAGAGCAATACACTTTACCATTTTTCCTAATCGCCTCTGATTCTGGAATATGGGTATCACATACCGAACAAGCAATCATTGCCTGTCCTGAATCAGAGTTAGATTGATTGTTATTATTTGGATGCTTCATTCTTTTAAAAAGATTTACTAGCCCCCAGCCTAGCAAAAGAACCGCAACTAATTTTAATAGGGAAATCATTTCAATAGTAAGATTGTATTTAACAAAACGTAAATTTTACATAAATTCTTGGATACTCTTTGATAAAGGTTTGATTATAAGTTTTATATATCTTTCCTAATTATTAATTAAATTATGCTTCCTCATTGCCTAAATGAATCACTATACTTTAATAACTAATCCATTAAATGTATCTATTTTTTAAGCTTAACTCAATTTAAAGCAATTTTATGGAAAGAGAAATCTATCACAGCTCAACTGGTGCAAAGATAAACCTTTATAGTCTTTTTGCTGATAATAATCTTAAGGGGGTCATCCATATCACTCACGGGTTGGCCGAACATGCTCTGCGTTATTCTCGATTTGCAGCAGAATTAGTTGCGGCAGGTTACGCGGTGTTCGCTCATGATATTAGAGGTCACGGATACACAAAAGCAAAAGATGCGCCTCAAGGAGTATTTGGCAAATCCAATGGATTTAGTTTAGTTTTAGAAGATCAAAATCAAATAATTAGCCTTATCAAAGAGAGACACCCAGATAAACCAATTATTTGTTTTGGCCACTCCCTTGGTCCAATCATTAATTTGAACTTTGCCTTGAAATATCCAGATCAAGTAAACGCTCTGGCTTGTTGGAACATTGGAATAGAGACAGGCCTACTGCCCAGAGCTTCACGAATTATTTTAGCGCTTGAGGCTCTTTTTCGAAATCCGAACACTACCAGCTTAATTGCTTGGAAACTTACTTTTAGCGCTTGGAATTCAAAATTTAAACCAAACCGAACCAAGTTTGACTGGCTCTCTCAAGATAAAAAAGAAGTAGACCTCTATGTTGATGACCCGCTTTGTGGGTTTGACGTTTCAATATCGATGTGGCGAGATATTTTGGATGGAGTTTTTTTTGCAGGAAATAAAAATAATTTAAAAAACTTATCAAGCGAACTTCCAGTTCATATCATAGGTGGGGCTAAAGATCCTTGCACTAATTATGGACGCGATATGGAAAAACTTGCAATAAAGCTCCGTAATTCAGGCCTTACCGATGTAACTTACAAAATTTTAGAGAACACTCGCCATGAAAGCCTCAATGAAATTAATCGTGACCAAACAATAGCCTCTTTTATTGAATGGCTTCAAGAGAGGTTTTAAAGTTGGTTAAATTGTATGGATAATAATTCACATTAAACTAATAATTGACTTTATCCGTATAGATAATTACTAAAAAAAATTATTATCGATAGTATATAATTTCTCGTTTTCACACATCAGTGCCCGGGTGGTGAAATTGGTAGACACACAGGACTTAAAATCCTGCGGCTTTAACGGCCGTGCCGGTTCGATTCCGGCCCCGGGCACCAAATTGACTTCTTACAAAATTCTCATCACACCGACTTGAATAGGGATTGTAAAATTAACTCATATTTAATTCTCAATTTGGAAGATATTTGGATTGAATAAATTATTTCTGACTCATCCTATAATAAATTAATAATGAAAATTCTAATAACAGGTGGCTCTGGCTTTATTGGCTCCAACTTAATTCGTTATGTTCTTGACAATACAGAACATAAAGTTGTCAATGTAGACAAGCTAACTTATGCTGGTAATTTAAATTCATTAGAAGATTTTTCGGACTGCAAGGAATATGTATTTGAACATGTCGATATTTGCGACCGTCCCAAGATAGAACAGATAATACATAAACATAAACCAGATAAGATAATGCATTTAGCTGCAGAATCACATGTTGACCGCTCTATAGATGATTCAATGGAATTTATTCAAACCAATATAGTTGGAACCTACATAATGCTAGAGGTGGCTCGGCACTATTGGATGAAACTTAGTGAACCTAAAAAGAATAACTTTCTTTTTCACCATATATCAACTGACGAAGTTTATGGAGATCTTTGTGACACGGGCGACTTTTTTACTGAAAAAACTCCTTATGCTCCTAGCTCACCATATTCTGCTTCAAAAGCAAGTGCTGACCACTTGGTTAGAGCATGGGGTCGGACATATAACTTACCAGTAGTGATTACAAACTGCTCTAATAACTATGGCCCCTACCAATTTCCCGAAAAACTTATTCCTCTTATAATAATTAACTGTATAAAAGGCAAGATATTGCCTATATATGGCAAAGGTGAACAAGTTCGCGACTGGCTATATGTTGAAGACCATGTTAGGGCTTTATTAAAAGTCTTAATGGATGGGAAAACTGGTGAAACATATAATATAGGTGGAAATAGTGAAAAAACAAACCTTGAGGTGGCATTAATGATATGCGAAATATTGGATAAGTTGATGCCAAATGATAGATATGATATAAAAAGTTACAAAGACTTAATTGAATTTGTAAGGGACCGTCCTGGACATGACAAACGTTATGCAATTGATGCTTCAAAGATTAGTAAACAGCTGGACTACAATCCAGAAGAGTCATTCGAATCTGGATTGACCAAGACTATCAAATGGTTTCTAGATAATCAAGATTGGTGTCAAGATATTTGTTATCATGGTGAGAGGTTAGGGCAGCTTAAGGAGAGTTGAAAAAATGAAAGGAATTATTCTTGCTGGAGGTTTAGGAACTCGTTTATATCCTATTACTAATTCGATTAGTAAACAACTCTTGCCAATATATGACAAACCAATGATTTATTATCCAATTTCAGTGCTTATGTTGGCAGGAATAAGGGATATATTAATTATTAGCACTCCACACGATTTAAATCTATTCAAAAAAATGCTGGGTAGCGGAGAATATTTTGGATTGAACTTTAGTTATGCAGAACAGGCTTTGCCTGAAGGGATAGCACAAGCATTCACTATTGGAGAAGATTTTATTGGTGATGATAATGTGTGTTTAATTCTAGGTGATAATATATTTTATGGACAGGGGTTTAGTGAAATCCTCCATAAAGCAATAACTGTTAACAAAGGGGGCACTATTTTTGTATATCAAGTGGTTAACCCAGAACAATTTGGCATTGTTGAATTTAATTCAAAAGGGAAAGCAGTTTCTATCAAAGAAAAGCCGAGCAAACCAAAATCTAATTTTGCTGTAACTGGCCTTTATTTCTATGATAACGATGTTATTGATATTGTAAAGTCAATTAAGCCTTCCGCACGCGGTGAATTAGAGATTAGTTCAGTAAATGAAATCTATCTAAGACGCGGAGATTTAAATGTTGAGCTATTAGGTCGTGGTTTTGCGTGGCTAGATACAGGAACCCATACATCAATGCTGGAAGCTTCACAATTTGTCCATACCCTAGAAAAGCGTCAAGGGTTTAAAATTGCCTGCCTAGAAGAGATTGCATGGAGGAATCAGTGGATTACTAATGAAAAATTAAGTGAATATGCAAAATGTCAAAATGATAATGAATATGGTAAATATCTTAGTCGTATTCTAGAGGAAGAAGATCTATAGGTTAATTAATCTAAATAATTATAGTAGTGGTTTTTTATATAGTCTGGATATAGTTTTTTATTCCATTATTCATCATCAATAGTCAATACCGCTTTAATTAATTAAAGGTAATTTTGAATAATTGACAACACATAACATTAAGTAATTTAATTAGGGAGTTAGAGTGGGCAAATGTTTAATATGTGATAGTGAGTACAGCTCGTTTGTTGATTTTGGATTTATGCCGATTGCGAATGCATTTGCAACAGAAAAACAAATCAAAAATGAATACACTTTCCCAATGAAAGTGGGTTTTTGTGGCAACTGCTATATGGTTCAGTTAGTTGAACAGCCAGAAAGAGAAAAAATGTTTCATGAAAACTATGCTTTCTTTTCATCAACTTCAAGCTACATGAAAGAGCACTTTAAGTTATTTGCTAATTCAGTTTCTGAGTTGCAAGATTTGAATGAAGATTCTTTTGTAGTTGAAGTGGGTTGTAATGATGGAATATTATTAGAGAACTTTATTATTGATAATATTCCTTGTCTTGGGATTGAGCCATCGAAAAATGTAGCGCAGGTTGCAATGGAAAAAGGAATTGAGGTGATCACCCATTTTTTTGATAGACCTTTAGCAGAAAATATATTGCAATCGTATCAAAAGGCAGATGTAATACTCAGCGCTAATGTTATGTGCCATATCCCTTATATGCATTCTATCTATGACGGTGTTAAGACTCTTTTGAAAGAAGATGGTGTCTTTATGTTTGAAGACCCCTATCTTGGAGAAATTATTGAGAAAACATCATTTGATCAAATCTATGATGAGCATGTTTTCCTTTTTTCTGCATTATCGGTGAAATATCTAGCCAATATGCATGATCTTGAACTTGTGAACGTGGAACCACAAATCACTCATGGCGGTTCGATGCGTTATACAATAGCACATAAAGGAATAAAGAAGGTATCACAAAATGTAGTGAAGTTAATTGGCCAAGAGAAAAAATTAGGGCTTGATAAAAAACAGTCTTATTTGGGTTTTACAGATAATATTAATAAAATAAAGAATGATTTGATTAATTTGCTTACAAAACTAAAAAATGATGGAAAGAGGGTCGTTGCATATGGCGCAACCTCAAAAAGCACAACTGTAACTAACTATTTTGGCATTACTCCCGATCTGGTTGAATGCATCTATGACACAACTCCAATTAAACAAAATAAGCTTTCACCAGGGGCACATATCCCTATTCTGCCATATGATCAATTCAGGCAGAGTGACCCAGATTACGTGTTGCTTTTTGCTTGGAATCATGCAACTGAAATTATGAAAAAAGAGAGTGACTATATGGCTAATAATAGACACTGGATTACTTATATACCAAATGTAGAGGTCATTTAAATATGATAATCTGTGCAAATCCATCAGAACAATTCAAAAGTTATCAGGCTGAAATTGAACAAGCGGTAATTTCAGTAATGCGTGGCAATCGATATGTGCTTGGAAAAGAAGTAGTCTTACTCGAGCAAGAGTTTGCTGACTATATCGGAACCACATCAGCAATAGGTGTTGCTAACGGCACAGACGCTATTGAATTAGCCTTGCGAGCATTGAATGTTGGGCCAGGAGACGAGGTTATAACCGTCTCACATACGGCTGTTGCAACGGTAGCTGCAATTGAAGCGGCTGGCGCTACACCTGTTTTAGTGGATGTTGAAGCTGATTTTTATACATTAAATCCAATTCAATTGGAAGAAGTTATTACGCCAAAAACTAAGTCAGTCATTGCGGTGCATCTCTACGGACAGAGTGCTAACATGGATGCTATAACATCTTTTTGTCATCAGCATAATATTTTCTTGATTGAAGACGCGTCTCAAGCACATGGAGCAAAATATAAAGGACAACGTTTAGGCAGTTTTGGGGAAATTGGTTGTTTCAGTTGTTACCCTACAAAGAATTTAGGGGCAATTGGCGATGCCGGGTTAATCACCACCAGTAATAATGACCTAGCGACCAAAATACGAATGCTTAGGGAGTATGGCTGGGAAGATCGTATAAGCAAATATCCTGGCAGAAACTCAAGATTGGACGAACTTCAGGCTGCTGTCCTAAGAGTTAAGCTAAAATATCTTGATAAGGATAATGAAAAAAGACGTAAGTTAGCTAAATATTATTCCGATAAATTATCCGAACTACCAATACAACTTCCTTTGATTCGAGCAGAAGCAGAATCCGTTTTCCATCTTTTCGTTGTCCAAGTAGAGTGTCGCCAAGATCTTCTTGCTTACTTAAAAAAAGAAGGAATTATGGCGGGGATTCATTATCCTTTGCCAGTCCATCTTCAACCCGCTTATAAAGACCGTGTTTTGACAGCAAAAAACATGAGTAATTCTGAAAAACTTGCTCAAAAAGTAATTTCTTTGCCTATCTATCCCGAATTGCCAATTTATGACGCTAAAAAAATAGTGAGTGTTTTAAAGATTTTTTTTGAATCAAGCTTTTTATATGATAAAAGCTAAGAAAACTCCATTGGAAGGGTTTCTTATTTTGGAACTCGAAACTTTCAAAGATGACCGTGGTTTCTTTTTGGAAACCTTTCAAGAGAAAAGCTATAAAGAAGCAGGCATAAAAAACAAATTTGTTCAAGACAATCAATCAAGATCTAGTAAAGGCGTATTAAGAGGGATGCATTTTCAAGTTAAACGTCCTCAAGCACAGATTGTTACTGTTATGAGGGGCTGTATATTTGATGTTGGAGTGGATCTTCGACAAAATTCATCTACATTTGGCCAATGGTATGGGGTTGAATTGAGTGATGTTGGACAGAGACAAGTTTATATGGCGCCCGGTATAGCTCATGGTTTTTGTGTTCTTAGCGATTTGGCTGATTTGCATTACAAAGTTAGTAGATTTTACGATTCCGATGATGAGTGCGGAATGCTTTGGAATGACTCCGAAGTTAACATTGACTGGCCATCAATTAACCCTCTTATTCACCAGAGAGATGCGACCTACCAATCATTGTCTCAATTGATTGAGAGTCATCAGTTGCCTCATAATCCTCCTATTGAGGTTGGATAGATAGGATGGCAGATATTAGTAGCAAATTGGAAGGCAAAGTAGTTTCTATTACTGGTGCAAGTGGCTATATTGGTTCAGCATTAACTCAAGAATTAGAAAAGTATTCACTAAAGATAATACGTATTAGTAGAAAGCAGCTCACTCCAAAAGATGGCGTTGAAGATTGGGTGCTTGATCTAAACAAAAAAAGTAGTTGGATGAAGATTGTTAGTAGATCAGATATTATTTTTCATTTGTCAGGAAATACTAGTATATATGATGCGGAAAAAGACCCGAAAGAAAGCTTGATATCTACTCTTTTCCCGATTATTCAACTGATTAATGCCTCAATAAAATTATCTCGTATTCCTCGAGTAATTTTTTCTTCAACTGCTACGGTGTATGGACTAACTGAAGTGCTACCTGTTTTGGAAACTAAACAGCCAAATCCTATTACTACATATGATTTACATAAGTTTTTTGCTGAACAACAATTATTAATGGCAAGTAGTAGTAATATAATTGATGCAATATCATTAAGATTAGCAAATGTTTACGGCCCAAGTCTAGCTGAAAGTCTTTCTCAGGATAGGGGTATCCTTAGTAAAATTACAAAAAGAAGGCTTGCACTTAAAAACCTTCAGATTTATGGCAATGGCAAATATTTGAGAGATTATATTTATATTGATGATGTCGTGAATGCTTTTTTGCACGCAAGCGTTATGGACTATGGTATTTTGCTTAATAACAATCAAATTACACTTAATGTTGCCAGTGGAAAAGGCACTTCAGTTAAAGAGGTATTTGACTTAATTTCTCATGAAGTAGAAAAAATTACTGGCATTAGAGGTGATATTGAGAATGTTGCCTGGCCCGAAGAAATTAATGAAATTGAAAAAAGAAATTACATAGCCTCTATTGAATTAATAAAATCTCTAACAGGATGGAAACCAAGTGTATCTTTAGAGGAAGGCATTCAGTTATTAGTCAAACACCACAGCAAGGAGGGTATTGGCAATGAAGTTAGTTAAATTGATAGAACTCCCATATCTTAAAGAAAGTAATGGTGACTTGGTTGCAGTTGAAGGAGAAAGTAATGTAATCCCATTCTCTATCAAGAGAGTTTTTAATGTGAGATCGCAAAAAGGGAATATTCGTGGAAGACATGCTCATCGTCAATGTTCACAATTACTGATATGTACTAATGGTTCGATCGAAGTGAAATGTGATGATGGCAACACAAATGAGCTATATGTTCTGGACAAACCAAATTTCGGGCTATTAATTGCACCGGGTGTATGGGCAGAGCAAAGATATATGGAGGACAACACAATTCTGACTGTTTTATGTGATCGTCCTTTCGAGGAAGTGGATTATTTACGTAACTATGAAGATTTTATAATTTTTGCAAAAAAATAATATAAAGGTAGTATTTTGAAAATAATAGTAACTGGTGCGACTGGTCATATTGGATCTTATCTAATTCGTGATCTCGGGTTGCAATTCAAAGAATCCGAAATTGTCATGATTGATAACATGATGACACAACGTTTTGCCTCCTTGTTCAATCTCCCAAAAACTGGAAAATATTCCTTTATCGAAGGTGATGTTAGGTTAATGGATTTAAACTCACTTTTCAAGGGCGCTGATATAGTAATTCATTTGGCTGCCATCACCGATGCTGCTGGAAGTTTTGATAAGGCTACGGAGGTTGAAGAAAATAATTATCAGTCAACGCTTAAGGTTGCTAATGCGTGCTTAGAGGCAGGAAGCTCACTAATCGCTCTATCATCTACTAGTGTTTATGGCACTCAAAATGATGTTGTGGATGAAGACTGCTCAGAAAATGAACTTCAGCCCCAAAGCCCTTATGCTTCAACAAAGCTTAAAGAAGAAGAGTTAATAAGCAATCTATCTAAAGATAAAGGTTTAAGGGCAATTCATTGCCGCTTTGGTACAATTTTTGGTGCCTCTCCAGGAATGAGATTCCATACAGCAGTTAATAAGTTCTGCTTGCAGGCCACTATGGGTCAACCTATTACTGTTTGGAAAACAGCTTATGATCAAAAGCGACCTTACTTAGACCTGCTAGATGCTTCTCGCGCAATTATCCATATAATTGAAAACGATATTTTTGATGGTCTGATTTATAACATATTAACGCAAAATTCTACGGTACGACAAGTGGTAGATACAATACGTGAGTTTGTTCCAAGCTTAGAAGTGGAGTTTGTTGATACTAAGATTATGAATCAACTGTCTTATGAAGTATTGTGTGACCGATTTAAGTCGAAAGGATTTGTATTTTCTGGTGACATAAAAAGAGGTATCGAAGAAACTATTTTATTATTAAAAAATTCAAACAAATATTAGCAAGATTTATAACCACAATAAAATATGAATATAGCATATTCAAAATAAAACAAGTGTAATATGTTTCCCTGTTATCAAAAAAATTGTTAACAGCGTAAAAAAGAGAGGAGTTTTTTTTATTTTATTACTAGGGAGAAGTAATTATGAGTGATTCAGAGTTAATTTACGAACTAGAGGCAAACCCGCCAGCAGCCGAAAAGTTCTTTGCTGCACTTCAACACGTCTTAGCAAGTTTTGTTGGAATAATCACACCAACATTAATTATTGGTGGTGTACTTGGATTAGGTGATCATATACCTTATCTCATCAGTATGGCATTGATGGTTTCTGGTGTAGGTACAATAATCCAAGCGAAAAAACCAATGAACATTGGAGCTGGGATGATTTGCCTTCAAGGTACGAGTTTTGCATTTTTGAGTTCCGTTTTGGCAGCCGGTTTTGTGGCTAAAGCACAAGGCGGTGGTCCTGAGGAAATACTCGCCATGATTATGGGTGTATGTTTCTTAGGCGCCTTCATAGAGATTGGACTTAGTCAAGTTTTGCCTCAACTCAAAAGACTAATTACTCCTTTAGTTACTGGAACAGTGATTACGATTATCGGTGTGAGTTTAATTAAAGTTGGTCTGACTGATTTGGCTGGCGGACAGTGGCTACTAGACAATAAACCAGAATTTTGGGGTTCTTTGTCTAACCTGTTCCTTGGTTTCTTGGTGCTAATTTCGATTATCATCCTCAACCGCTCTAATAACCAGTGGATCCGTTTATCATCAATCGTGATTGGTTTGGTGATTGGCTTTGTTGTTGCATTGTTTATGGGTAAAGTAAATACAAGTGCTGTTTTTGCAGTACAAGAGGTGATTAGTATTCCAATACCATTTAGATATGGTTTTGACTTTGATATTATTGCCTTCATACCGATAGCATTAATTTATATTATTACTGCTATTGAGTCTTCTGGCGATATTACAGCTAACTGTATGATATCAAAGCAAGACGTTGAGGGTGAAGGCTATCTTAATCGTATTAAAAATGGTGTCCTCGGTGATGGAGTTAACTCAGCTATTGCTGCTGTGTTTAATACTTTTCCTAACACCACTTTTAGTCAAAACAACGGTGTCATCCAACTGACTGGTATTGCCAGTCGCCATGTGGGTGTTTGGGTTGGTATTATTCTTGTCCTAATGGGCTTGTTCCCTCATATAGGCTCTGTACTAAGGGCGATGCCTAACTCAGTACTTGGTGGCGCAACTATCGTTATGTTTGGTACTGTTGCTATTGCAGGAATAAAGATTCTTTCTACGGTGAATATGAATCGACGTAATATGCTGATTCTGGCAGTATCTTTCGGTATGGGTATAGGTGTATTGTTGGTCCCACAATTTGCAGCCTCCTTAGGTGGCAATATTGGTGGCACTTTCGGTAAGCTGGTCCAGAGTATCTTTAGTTCAGCAATCACTACTGGTGGTCTAACGGTACTTCTTTTGAGCGCTATTATGGGTGAAAAGGAAGCAGACTAGATAGAACTATACTTTTTATTGGGGGAGTACAAAACTCCCCCATTTTTTTTTTATAGAAACAACAATTACCTGAAAAAAAATACTGAACTTTCAGATTAAACTGGACTAGTAGAATTCATTTATTGGAACCAAATATATCATCTCATCAGTAATCAATTAAGTATGATTTTCTTAATTAGTTAGGATATACTTAAATTAAGTCTGGTTCATTTAACCTTGTATGTAGGTTGATTTGTCTGGTTTTTGAACTTGACTGGGCATTGTTTTATAATACAAACTAACAAAAGAAATGGTAGATTATTCTCCCAGTGAAATAAATTTTTCGTTTAATTTATGACAGATAAAGAACCTTTAGTACAATTTGAAAACGTACAAAAAAGCTATGACGGCGAAATCCTTGTTGTCAAAGATTTTAGTTTAGATGTTGAGCAAGGTGAATTTGTAACAATGCTTGGACCGTCAGGTTCCGGAAAAACCACTTGTCTAATGATGCTGGCAGGTTTTGAGCCCGCAACTAACGGCAACATTTACTTGAAAGGCAAACCCATTAATAACGTACCGCCACACAAACGTGGCATCGGAATGGTATTTCAAAACTATGCTCTGTTCCCTCACATGACCGTTGCGGAGAACCTAGCTTTCCCTCTTGAGGTTCGCAAAATAGGCAAATCTGAGAGAGAGGAAAAAGTTAAAAAGATACTAGACATGGTCCAACTAGGAGATTTTGGTAATAGACGTCCCATGCAATTATCTGGAGGTCAACAGCAAAGAGTCGCAGTTGCGCGTTCACTTGTCTTTGATCCTGACCTGGTTCTGATGGATGAACCTTTAGGCGCACTCGATAAAAACCTGCGTGAACAGATGCAGTATGAAATCAAACACCTCCACGAAAGTCTTGGTCTAACAGTAATGTATGTCACACATGATCAAACTGAAGCGCTTACCATGTCTAATCGTATTGCTGTTTTTGATGATGGCGTTGTGCAGCAATGTGCATCACCTGAAAACCTTTATGAAAAACCTGAGAATGCCTTTGTAGCTAACTTTATTGGTGAAAATAACCGCCTAATGGGCTCTGTAGAGGCAATCAATGGTGACCAGGTAACCGTTAAAACAGATTCTGGCGATATCGTAGTAGCAAGTAAAGTTAATGTTAACGGTGTGGGCGAGCGTGCCACATTGTCACTCCGTCCAGAACGTATTTTTGTTTCACCCGCAGAGGGAAGAACACCAAACATTTATTCAGCCAAGGTAGAAGAATTAATCTATCATGGCGACCATATTCGCACGCGCTTTAATGTGTGTGGACACGACGATTTTATCGTCAAAATTCCAAATTCAATCGATAACGTAAGCCTCAAAGAAGGTAAAGAAGTTAATATTGGTTGGATGTCGGAAG
>Ga0208274_1000750_pt1 | contig 16384 bp, 17 predicted proteins | sample ETNtaG_22_FD_185755 | JGI IMG/M metagenome (GOLD analysis project Ga0208274, IMG submission 185755) | Marine microbial and viral communities from oxygen minimum zone, Eastern Pacific Ocean - ETNP201306SV43 (SPAdes) (version 2) | ecosystem: Environmental > Aquatic > Marine > Oceanic ... | reverse complement strand
AGTAGCCACAAGGCTCCAATTTCCACACCAAGGGCATTTATCGCCGCATCCATCGCCGTGGCCAACATCTCCTCCATTTCAAGCGACTGGCTAGCCAGGGAAATCACATGGGTGAGCGCAGTGAATTGCTCCGTCCGCTGGGCTACTTCCTTTTCAAGTTCTCTGGCGGAGCCAACGAGACTCGCGCGCGATTGCTGCAGCTCCGAGCGCATGCCCTCGAAACTGCGGGCAAGCTTGAGAAATTCGCCCGACCCAGTCAACGCGACCGGCGTATCCAAGTCTCCGGCCGCGATGCGGTGGGCCGTAACATGCAAGGCGTCCAACGGCAACAACACAATTTGCTCCATAAACCACAAACCGAATAAGAGAAAAGCTAGAGTGCTGAGAAACAGGGCTGCAAACAATCCACGTATCATGCCAGTGTTTGTTTGCAGACGTTGTCGAACTATATTTGCGGCATGGATAAGCCCGTGCTGCAGTGTCAGGTTGTGGTCCTGAAATTGCTGCCGTACAACCGTATTATTTGGTTCAGAAGCAAGTTGATGCGCAGCAGCATTGGCCTCATTCCAGGTTGACATGACGTCTTCCAGAATGCGGCGCAATCCGACATCAGCAACGGGAGAGATAACCAATGGCGTGCCTCCGCTCACGGGCAGTACCCCCCCATGTATAAGCAATGTCAGCAGCCACTCCATATCCGACTCTGTACCGGCTGGCTTGGGACTATCCAATGTCATCTCGGTCCACAACTCTACTTCGGCACTTTTCTGTTCCAACAGCAGAACCACCACCTCATCGCGGTTAATACCACGGCTCACAATACCGGAGATGATAAAGGTCACCGCAAGCATCAAGAAGATCCCCGCGAAGAATATAAAGCCTGTGCGCGCACGTGCGCTCGATGGTATCAGGTTTACTCGCGGTGCCGAAAGCAGCAAAGTGGCTTTCACAGACAACCCCTTTAATCCTCTTCCTTCATGTACTTTGTGAAAAGTTTATTTTACACCGTTTATGCCCCGCCACGCATACGGATATTTCGACGTGCCAAGTCGAAGGATTTCTTTGCCGGACCGTCAATTACTTACTCCGCGAGCTGACGAAATAGTGACTCTGAGAATTTACCGTGCATAGTGAGGTATTGCGCGTGAGACTTACACCCTGATTATGGTGTCATTCCAAAAGCGCACCAGAGGATGGTTCAGGAACTCAGAACCGTTGTCAGGGTGAATTTCGCGAATTGGAAAAGGGATTCTAGCGGAAAAACCCCGAAACCGGGGCGCTATTTATCCTCGCGGTTAGGCTCGATTGGGGTCAGACCCGTGAGCTGAGGATTCCCTGTGGTATAGTGTCTGAAACGTCAGAAGGGAGGAACATAATGGCCACCAACATCACCGTCAAGCTGGAACACCATCCGGGTGAACTGGCCCGTCTGGGCGAGGCGCTGGGCACGGCCGGGGTAAACGTCGATGGCATGTGCGCTGTCACTTCCGCGGGCGCGGGCATCATCCACCTGCTGGTGGAGGACGCCGCCGCCGCCCGCACCGCTTTAGCTGCCGCGGGAATGGCCGTTGACGCCGAGCGCGAGGTACTGGTCGTGGAGGCAATCGAAGACCAGCCGGGGGCGCTGGGCGAAATCGCTCGGCGCGTCGCCGATGCGGGCGTCAATCTGGACCTAGCCTATCTGGCGACGAACACACGCGTTGTACTTGGAATGGATGACCTCGAGAAAGCCCGCGCCGTGCTGTAGCGACACAACCTTCGCAGACAAAAGGCCAAGGGAGTCAGCCACCCACTTCATGTAGGCCGCCAGTGTTAGCTAATATTTGTACTCCTCGCGCACAGGACTGAAAACTTCCACCAATACTGCCGGCGCGCTGCCGGCAGTGGCCCAGTGTTCCACGCCGCCCGGAATGACATAGCAGTCTCCCGCGGTGAGTGTGCGCTCCTCTCCATTGATGCAGAACACAATTTCTCCCGCCGACACAGTGCCGCACTGCTCGTGGGGATGGCTATGGTTGGGTACCTTAGCGTACTCGGCAATCTCAACATAAGCCAACAGCATCTTTTCCCCCCAGAAAGTTCGCGCGTGCACCCCCAAGGGCAAGTTCCTTGGTAGCTCGGTCGCCAATTTCACAAAAGCTCATAGTAAATCACTCCTTTCGTTCAGCGCAATCGCTTCTAAGTTTACAACATTTTGACCACAAGACATTCAGGCTCGAACAGCTTTTCGCCCTTGGGTTTGGTCTCCAGACACAACAATGCCAGGTCGGCACCGGCATCACTCCATAAATGGAAACGGCCGAGCTAGGAGTATCACGATCACGGGGTGGAACCAGTGAGTTCATTTTCTCTCGGCCAACATGCACTTGCTCCGGCTATATCCGAAAAGGAAGGTCAGGCCAAACTTCATGACTGCACGATCCACAACAAATATCTTGTTAACGCGTTAAGCAAGCGCTCCCTCCCTCTGATGCTGCGCAGCCACAATTTCCGCCAGGACTGATAGCGCGATTTCCGCCGACGAGCGCCCGCCCAGGTCGAGCCCGATAGGCGCGCGCAGCCGCTGCAGTTGTTCGGCTGCCAGCCCGGAAGCGAGCAGCCGTTCGCGGCGCTTTTCATTTGTACTGCGGCTGCCCAGCGCGCCGACATAAAATGCCGGGCTGCGCAGCGCCACGCCCAAGGCGGGATCGTCCAGTTTTGGGTCGTGCGTCAATACCGCCACCGCCGTGGAGGCATCCAGCTGCAGCTCGGTCAACGCGCCGTCAGGCCAGGAGAGCATCAACTGGTCCACATCGGGGAAGCGCTCGGCGCTGGCGAACGAGCGGCGCGGGTCCACCACCACGGTGCGATATCCGAGCGCCTTGGCCATGGCCACAAGCGGAATGGCGATATGTACGCCGCCCACCACCACCAGAGTGGGCTGCGAAAGGCTGACTTCGACAAAAAGTTCCGTGCCCTCCGCCACCTGCACCCGCCGCGAGCGACCTTCCGCCAGCGCCTCGCGCGCGTGCTCCAGCGCGGCCTCGTCCAGTACCGCTCCCAGAGCGCCCAGCAGTTTTCCATCTTTGAGCAAAAGCAGCTGCCGTCCGAGAGATTCGTCCGAGCCACGCACCACAGTGAGCGTCACGCTCGGCGTATCCGCTGCGGCGCGAATAGCCTCAAGCATCTCCCCGTGAAGCGGCTGCACGAACACGTCGATTTCACCGCCGCAGGCCAGCCCGACCTCCCAGGCCATCTCATCCGCGACCCCAAAGTGCAGCAGCTGCGGCCGCCCTGACTGCAGCACATCCGCGCCCGCCTCGGCCACAGCGCCCTCGACGCAGCCACCGCTCACCGAGCCGCTGATTTTTTCGCTGGCGGAAACAGCCATCTTTGCCCCGACCCCGCGCGGCGCAGAACCCCATGTGCCTATCACCGTGGCCAGCGCCACCTGTTCGCCCTCGGCTAGCCAGAGCTCGGCAGCAGCAATCAGATCCAGCATCGCCTCAGCATCCCTATCCGGCACAGGCCGTCCATTGCAACTGAAATCCGAGAGTCCACATCCAGATTGATTTTATCAGACCTTATTAGGTTTCAGTGGTCGGAGGAGAACGGAGGCGCCAATCGGGGGCGCATCGCAAGGCAGGTTACTTCGCCGCAGCCAGTGAGATTATCTGCGGCGTGTGCCCGCAGGCGTGGATGAATTTGAGCAAATCCTGCGCGCCAATTGTGGTGGTAGCGGTGTTCACCAGCGGATGATAATTCAAGAGCGCATGTTGCAGCATCGCGCGCTGCAGCACCACGTTGACGCGCCGTTCAGTATCGTTAATCAGCGCGAAAGGCGTCACCGCGCCCACATCTACGCCGAGCACTTCGGTCAACAGCTCCGCTTTTCCAAACGAAAGGTGCCCGGAGCCAATCGCGCGGCGCAGCTGCTTGAGATCCACGGATGCATCTTCCAGAGCCACTAGCAACCACAACTCGTCTTTCTTATCTTTCAGGAAAAGGTTCTTGCAGTGCCCACCGGCCAGGTTACCGCGCAGCGCGCGGCTTTGCTCTACGGTAAATACCGCCGGATGCTCACGGGTGGTCACCGAGATACCGAGTTCCCGCAGGCGGGCAAATAGATCAGCCGGTATAGCCACCAGGATTGTTAACCCTGCACTATCCGGCGGATGTGCTCGACCACTTTCGGATTGGCGAGCGTGGTGATGTCGCCCACATCGCTGGTGTTGGAGATGGAGGCAAGCACGCGCCGCATGATCTTGCCAGAACGGGTTTTGGGCATGTCGGGCACTATCCACACGTTCTTGGGTCGCGCAATCTTGCCTATCTCAGTTTCAATCGCGCGCGTGACGGCGTCGCCGGGAAAGCAAGGCCAGTCGCGCCAGTCCTTGCTTTGCGCGTCTCTGCAATACTTGGCGTAATAGGTCTCCACGTAGCGCTCGCGGTAGCCCCAGATGGTCTAGAACGCGCCCGGCCACGGGTTCGGGATGCAGATGTTTCCAGCCACGCCCGAGCCCTCCGCCTCTCGCGACAAGAGTGTATTGATCTATTTTTTTCGCTTGGAGACAATATACCACAGGCGAGTCGGGTTGGCAGGATTTCATGAAACCGCGCGGATGGTGCACCCGCCACCACCTGACGAGAACTAGTTCACCTTCCCGAGCTTAGTTCCACAATTTAGTTCCTTCATTGCGCCCAAGAACGTTTTACTTCCGGGTAATTTCATGAACAATAGTACTGGCATGAACAATAGTACTGGTACAATGCGGAGCCGCAATTTGGATTGTGATCACTAAATCAACTAAAGAGAGACAACATGCTTCAAGTGAGAATTCACGGCAGAGGAGGTCAGGGTGTCGTCTCGGCAGCCGAGATGCTCTCGGTGGCTGCTTTTCTCGAGGGCAAACACGCACAAGCGGTTCCAAGTTTTGGTTCTGAACGCATGGGCGCACCAGTGGTCGCTTTTTGCCGCATTGACGACAAGGAAATCAGGCTTCGGGAACCCGTGCTGGAACCTGATGCGCTCATTGTCCAGGATCCGACACTTTTCCAGGCCATAGATGTTTTCAACGGTCTGAAGGATGACGGTTACCTGCTCATCAATACAGGCCGCAGTACTGCGGAATTAGGCATCGAAAATACGGTGGCGCAGCTCCCAGAAGGGCATGTTTGCACCGTTCCTGCCACAGAAATTGCACTGAAATACGTCAAGCGCCCCCTCCCCAATGCGGTGCTCCTGGGAGCTTTATCGGCCATCACGGGTTTCATCAAAATAGAATCTGTAGTGGATGCAATTCAAACCAAGTTTCCTGGAAAAATCGGCGATGTCAACATCGCAGCTGCCCGGGTGGCCTATGAATCCGCGTCTACCGAGTCTTGACGGAGGGAAAAACATTTGTTGAAACAAATTGAAGGTTCCCACGGAATGGCCGAGGCGGTGGGTCTTTGCCGTCCTGAAGTCATCTGCGCCTATCCCATTACACCACAGACCCACATTGTTGAGGATTTGGGGGTACTGGTAAAAGGGGGACAGCTCACCGATTGTGAATTCATCAACGTGGAGTCTGAATTTGCAGCACTTTCCGTCGCGATTGGATCGTCAGCAGCCGGTGCACGCACTTACACGGCTACCGCCAGTCAGGGCCTGCTCTTTATGGCAGAGGCCGTTTACAACGCTTCGGGCCTGGGTTTACCGATTGTCATGACGGTGGGCAACCGGGCGATTGGTTCTCCGATCAATATCTGGAACGACCAGTCCGATTCCATGTCCATGCGGGATGCCGGATGGATTCAGCTGTTTGCAGAGACCAACCAGCAAGCAATCGATGTGCACATTCAGGCCTTTAAAATTGCCGAGGCTCTGAGCATGCCGGTCATGGTATGTGTAGACGGTTTTATCCTGACCCACGCCTACGAGCGAATGGATGTGCCCGATCAGGAACAGGTGGATCGCTTTCTGCCGCCCTTTGAACCACGTCAGGTTCTTGATCCCGCAGATCCCATCTCCATCGGCGCCATGGTGGGGCCTGAAGCTTTTACCGAGGTACGCTACATAGCACATCACAAACAGATGCAGGCGCTCAAGGTGATCCCACAAATTGCAGAACAGTTCAAAGGAATCTTTGGACGCGATTCCGGCGGCTTGATTTCCACCTACCGGGCGGATGATGCAGATACTCTGATCGTGACCCTGGGGTCTGTGATCGGCACCATCTCGGAAGTGATTGACGAGATGCGTGATAAGGGTCAGAAGATTGGAGCCGTGACGATACGCTCTTTCCGTCCTTTTCCTTTAGATGAGATTCATGAAATCTTAAAGAACACCCGACGGGTGGTGGTGTTTGAAAAGTGTCTAGCCGTCGGACTGGGCGGTATTGTAGCCAGCAATGTGCGCATGGCTCACCGTGGCTTGACCTCTCCGGTTTACGCCGTCATCGGAGGTCTGGGGGGACGTCCCATAACCCAGGCTTCGCTACGCGAACTTTTTCAGAAGGCCATGGCCGATGATCTTGAAGAAACCACTTTCCTCGATCTTAAGCAGGATGTGGTGAATCATGAAATGGATCGTGATGAGAAATTCACCCGTCCCGGAGCGGTTGCAGAAAATGTTCTTCGTCAAATAGGTGTCGTGGACGTTGCTAAAACCACCTGAGAGGAGTGATTCATGACAGACCAACAGGTTAAGTTTTACCAGACCGGCACCCTCACGGCAGGAAACCGGCTGCTGGATTCTGAATTGCGCACAGTCCAGGCGACAATTGATCGCTCCAACTCCCTCGACTCAGGACATCGCGCCTGCCAGGGATGTGGAGAAGCTCTTGGTGCACGTTATGCCATCGATGCAGCCATGCGAGCTACCAACAATCAACTGATTGCCGCAAATGCCACCGGTTGCCTTGAGGTGTTTACTACACCCTATCCAGAATCGGCCTGGCGTATTCCCTGGATGCATTCACTTTTCGGCAATGCATCCGCGGTGGCTACCGGCATTGCCGCAGCCTTAAAAGTAAAAGGGGAAAATAATGTGCGAGTCATCGCACAGGGTGGTGATGGCGGGACTACGGACATCGGCTTTGGTTGCCTTTCAGGAATGTTCGAACGCAATGATGATGTGCTGTATATATGCTATGACAACCAAGGTTACATGAACACAGGCGTTCAACGTTCCTCCGCAACACCCGGAGGTGCCCGAACTGCCACAACAATGCCAATCGGTCCGGAGCCAGGCGCGGATTTCGATAAAGGCAAGAGTGTGCCCTTGATAGCCATGGCCCATAATATTCCTTATGTGGCCACAGCCAGCGTTGATCGGCTGCATGATCTGGAAGCCAAGGTTGAAAAGGCCATGAGCATACGCGGCGCGCGCTACCTGCAGATCTTTGTTCCCTGTCCTCTGGGGTGGGGGTTCAATCCTGCCAACACTATACAGATTGCCCGCATGGCTGTTGAAACCGGGTTGTTTCCACTCTTTGAAGCAGAGCACGGTGAAATCACAACCAGCACTAAGATACGCCATAAGGTCCAGGTGGAAGAATATCTGAAACTCCAACGTCGTTTTGCACATGTTTTGAAGAATCCCGAACAACTTCAAAAGGTTCAAAACATAGCTGACGGCAACATGAAAAAGTTCGGTTTAACGAGCCCTGCGGGGGACGAAGAATGACAAATCGACCGTACGCCATTACCCTGGATGTTGGCAGTAGTCTGCTGAACAAGACAGGTTCCTGGCGTACCATGAAACCGGTCTATTTGGACCGCCTCCCACCCTGCAATAATGCCTGTCCGGCAGGAGAAAACATTCAGCAATGGCTCTATCACGCTGAGGAAGATGGTTACGAACAGGCGTGGCGGGAAATCATGAAACACAACCCTTTTCCGGCCATCATGGGACGGGTTTGCTATCACCCCTGCGAGCAGGCTTGTAATCGCGGAGATCTGGATCAGGCTGTGGGAATCAACTCGGTGGAACGGTTTCTAGGCGACCAGGCAATCAAATTCGATTGGAGGATCGAGCCTGGCAAGCCTACCGGGAAAAAGGTGATGATCGTTGGGGCTGGTCCTGCTGGACTCTCATGTGCCTATCATCTACGCCGACAGGGGCATGAGGTGACGGTATTCGAAGCCGCGCCCAAAGCCGGCGGCATGATACGCTACGGTATCCCCAAGTATCGCATGCCCCGGGAAAAGTTGAATGTGGAAATACTCCGCGTGCAGGAGATGGGGGTGACTATTGAGTTTAATTCACCGGTGGATGACACCCTGGATACGCAGAAACAAGGCGGTTTTGATGCTGTTTTTTTGGCAGTAGGAGCTCAGGTATCAAAAGTGGTTGATATTGAAAGCGATGGAGTAATACCTGTACTCAGTGCTCTGGATGTTCTTAGAAACTCGGAAAATGATGAACCAACCGGACTCAACGGCAGGGTCGTGGTTTATGGAGGAGGGAATACTGCAATCGATGTGGCACGTACCTCGATTCGTCTGGGGGCACTGGATGTACACATCATCACTGTAGAAAGTGGCGAGAAAATGCCCGCTCACGAAATGGAGATCACGGAGGCCCTGGAAGAGGGGGTCCAATTGATAAACTTACGCTCCGTTCAACGCAGTGAAGGAAAAACTCTGGTGCTGGAAACAATGGTGGACACAGAAGGTGAATGGCCTCAAGCCTCCGGGCAGTATGAAAACTTCACGGCGGATGTTTTGGTCCAGGCACTCGGACAGAATGTCAACACCGATCTGTTCACGAAAATAGACGGCATGGTCATTAATGAAGATGCGGTGCAGGTAGACTCCAGCATGATGACGGGCAAAGATGGAATTTTTGCCGGAGGAGACATGGTGCCTTCCCTGCGTACCGCGACCGCTGCCATTGGCCATGGGAAAAAGGCAGCTTTACACATCGACGCCTGGTTAAACCAAACAACACATGAACCTACTCCAAAGCATGAGATAGTCAATCCATCCATGATGAATACCTGGTATTACAGCGATGCACCACGCACCGTTAGGCCGATGCTGGACATAGTGCGCCGCATCTCAGGTTTTGCAGAGGTGGTGGGAAATCTTGATGAAAGCAACGCGGCCTATGAAGCCCGCCGGTGCATGTCCTGTGGCAACTGCTTCGAATGTGATAACTGCTACGGCGTTTGTCCGGACAACGCTGTCACCAAACTGGGCCAGGGCCTGCGTTTCGAATTCAAATATGATTACTGCAAGGGTTGTGGCATGTGCGCCATGGAATGCCCCTGCGGTGCCATTCAAATGCAATCAGAGAGTATTTAAGGCTACTGGGAAAGGGGACATTGATTCGTTTTGATTCTGAGAGAGAACCTAATAATTAAGAAGTGATAAAGCCCTGTTACAGTTTTCCGGAAAAACCGGACGCGGTTTATTATTTCGGCATCTGCCTCGCGGATCTACTTTACGCGGAAGTGGGCGTGGCGGGGATTCCGTTACTTTAGCGCGAAGGGGTACGGGTTATTTATCTGCGGGGCCAGACCCGCTGCGGCCAGACAGCCTTCAATTCAGGCTTTCAGGATATTGGAAGCTATCCAAAAATTCTTTTGGCGGGATATCGACAAAAAGGCTGAAGTAAAAGCCGGGCTTTTGGAATTGAAACCGGAGCCATTGAAACTGTTAACGGATACCATAATCTAAAGGAGATAAGATGATGCGGGATGTAGTGATTGTTTCAGGTGCCAGGACACCAGTAGGCGCCTTCGGAGGAAGCTTGAAAAGCACCCCTGTGGTCCAGTTGGGTGCGTTGGTATTAAAAGAGACCCTGAAAAAGGCGGGCCTCAGGCCCGAGGCAGCGGAGAAGCTGACCCAGTTTGAACCGGATGCCCTGAAAGGCGGCGGCATGGTCGAACTGGAAAAAGAGGCCTATGACTATGATGAAACGCTTCAGCCAGTGGAGATCGACGAGGTGATCATGGGCAATGTGGTGGGGGCCGGACAGGGGCAGAACGTGGCCCGGCAGGTGATGCTCAGGGCGGGTATATCTAAGGAGGGCAGTGCTTTTACGGTTAACAAGATCTGCGCATCTGGCATGAAATCCGTGGCGCTTGCAGCCCAGGCGATACGACATGGAGAGGCGGAAGTCATTTTGGCCGGTGGCATGGAGAACATGAGCATGATTCCTTATACGCTTCCTTCTGCCAGGTGGGGTGCCCGCATGATGAACAGCGAAATGGTGGATCTGGTTGTATTTGATGGACTCTATGAAATCTTTTACGACTACCATATGGGGATAACTGCCGAAAACATCGCGGAAAAGTGCGGGGTTTCCCGGCAGGAACAGGATGAACTGGGGGCGCTGAGCCATCAGCGGGCAAGAAAGGCCATTACCGGGGGGCTTTTCAATGAAGAAATCGTACCGGTGGTGATTCCGCAGAGAAAGGGAGAACCGTTGGTTTTCGACACCGATGAACGCCCCATGGATACCAGTGCCGAAAAATTGGCTGAACTTCGCCCGGCATTTAAAAAGGATGGGACGGTGACGGCTGGAAATACCTGCGGAATCAACGATGGCGCGGCCGCTGTTCTGATTATGTCGGATGCCAAAGCAAAAGAGCTGGGACTCAAACCCCTGGTCAAAATCAGAGCCAGCTCATCCGGCGGATTAGATCCCGCATATATGGGTCTGGGCCCCGTTCCTGCGGTGAGGAAAATTCTCGACAGCCAGAAGCTGTCGATCGATGATTTCGGTGCAGTCGAACTGAATGAAGCCTTTGCCGCCCAGGCCATCGCCTGTGTACGGGAGTTACAATGCGATATGGATAAAACCAATCCCCTGGGGAGCGGCATCTCCATCGGCCATCCCATCGGATGCACCGGCGCCCGCATCATCGTGACCCTCATGGGAGAGATGCTGCGCCGGGAACATGCCCTGGGGTTGGCGAGCCTTTGCATCGGAGGCGGGCAGGGTATGGCCATGGTTCTAGAAAAGGTCTAGCCGATCAAAGAAACGAGGTGAATCATGAATGAACAACAAACGGAAACAATGGGACCGCTCACGGAGCTTCTCACACTTGGTACCAATCCGGACTTTTCCGGGAAGATATTGCGAAAGGAACTCCCATGACCGGCAACAAAGACGCCAACGGGACTGATAAAAACAAAGACGGCAATGCCGAATTTTTTGAGTTCGTCGAAAAAATGGGCGTCGATTTCACCGAAAATGTGAGCAAGTTCGCCGAGCAGTGGAACGGTCAGTGGAACAACCAATGGAACCGGCAGCTGGCCAACTGGTATAACGCCTGGATCAACGAACTACCCGAAAGCTTCACCCAGGATGCCGCCAAGCCCGCCGCCTTCGATCTCCGGAAGAATCTTGATGAAATCGCCGGAGGCATCGGAGGCGCGGCGCTGCCCAAAATCGACACCGCCAAAATCCTCGAAGCGCAAATTGAGCTTTGGCAGAACTATCAGAAGTTGTGGATGAACACCACGGCGGCGCTCATGCAGCAGTTCGGTGCTGAATCCGAAGGGGAAGGTAAGGAACCCGGCCAGGAGGTCATTACGCCGGACGCCGGCGACTACCGCTTCAAAGACCCAGAGTGGGGCTCAAATCCCGTCTTTAGCTTCATCAAACAGTCCTACCTGCTGAACAGCCACTGGCTGCGTCAGATGATCGATCAGACCCAGGGCGTGGACGATGCCACACGCATGAAGATCGAGTTCTACAGCCGCATGATCGTGGACGCCATGTCGCCCACCAACTTCCCGCTGACCAACCCGACGGTGCTCAGGGAAATAAAGGAAACCGGCGGTAAGAGCATCATCCAGGGCTTCACCAATTATCTTGAGGATCAGCAGGCCGGTTTCGACTATATGCGTCCCCGGCATACCGATATGAGCGCCTTCAATGTGGGCGAGAACGTCGCCACCGCCACAGGTTCGGTGGTGTACCAAAACCAGATGATGCAGTTGCTGCAATTCGCGCCGACTACCGAGGTGGTTTACAAAAAACCGCTAATGATCGTGCCGCCCTGGATCAACAAGTTTTACATCCTCGATCTTCGCGAGGACAATTCCTTCATCCGCTGGGCGGTCGACCAGGGTTACACGGTCTTCGTTATTTCCTGGGTCAACCCGGACAAAACCTATGCCGACAAGAGCTTCGACGATTATGTGACAGGAGGCATATTCGCCGCCCTCGATGCCATCGAGGAAGCCGCCGGCGAAAAACAGGTGACGGCCATCGGCTATTGCATCGGCGGCACCATGCTGGCGGCGGCGCTCGCCTACATGGCGGCCAACCAGGACGCCCGTATCACAGCCGTCACCTATTTCGCCGCCCAGGTCGACTTCGAAAAGGCCGGCGAACTGCTGGTCTTCGCCGACGAGCAGCAAGTCGCCCTGCTGGAGCCCAAGGTGAGGAAACAGGGCTACGTCGACGGCGCCTCCATGGCGGCCACCTTCAACTCTCTCCGGGCCAACGATCTCATCTGGTATTTCGTCATCAACAACTATCTCATGGGCAAGGAACCACCGGTGTTCGATCTCCTATACTGGAACGCCGATTCAACGCGATTTCCGGCTCAGCTCTGGCTCGACTATATGCACGACATGTACCAGCATAACAAACTGTCCCAGCCGGGCGGCTTTACGCTCCTGGGCGAACCGGTCGATCTTGGCGACATCAAAATCCCTACTTACATCCTAGCCAGCAAGGAGGACCACATCGCGCCCGCCAAATCCGTCTTCAAGGCGGTCAATCTTTACGGCGGACCGGTCAAATTCATGCTGGCGGGGTCGGGCCACATCGCCGGTGTCATCAACCCGCCGACAGCCCAAAAGTACCAGCATTGGACCAATGCCAAGAAAAACACTTACGCCGAATTCGAGGATTGGTTTGCCGACGCTAAGCAACATCCCGGCTCCTGGTGGGAACATTGGAACAAATGGCTGTCGAAAAAATCGGGCGAGAAGGTCGCCGCCCGGGTACCCGGCGACGGCAAGCTCAAGATTATCGAGGCCGCTCCCGGTAGTTATGTGAAGGTACGATCCTGATCAGGGAAAGAAGGCCGCGTCATGAAGTTCCACCATCGATACGATATCGATTGCACTCCCCAAGAAGCCCGGACGTTCCTAGGATTGTCGGATGGCGAAGACCAGATCTGGTGAGGTGAAATCGACACTCATATCAAAAAAACGAGCTCAGACCTCGTTGAGTAGTTGAGTTGTTGAATGATTAATATGACTATATCTGAAGCTAAAACGGAGGAAGAAAAATGTTAGAAATTAAAGATTCTGTAGCAGTTATTACCGGCGGTGGCGGTGGCATTGGATTGACAATCGCCAAATACTGGATACAAAACGGCGGTAAAGTGATAATCGCCGATGTGGCCGAAGAGATGTTGCAGCAGGCAGAGGCCGAACTAAAGGACTTAGGTGGTGAGGTAGCGGCTGTGGTGTGCAACGTGACCGATGAGGACGACTGTGCCAGGTTGGCCGATGCGACTATTGCAAAATTCGGAAAAATCAATCTAGTGGCCCCGTTTGCCGGTATTATTAAAGATGGATTGATGCTGTCAACGGACAAAGAAACAGGGAAGGTTAAAAAGAAAATGGCACTGGATAACTTTCAAATGGTCGTCGATATCAACTTAACCGGCGCGTTTTTAACAGTGCGTGAATGCGCCGAACGGATGATCAATAATAACTGCAAGGGGCTGATATGCCTGGTTTCTTCCACCGGTTCACTAGGAACGGCCGGCCAGATCAATTATTCATCCACCAAGGCGGCCATGTCTGTAATGCCCAAAGTCATCACTGCCGAGTTTTTCCGTCGCGGTCTGGCCGATAAGATCCGCTGCGTGGCCGTGGCGCCAGGTTATGTAGGCACTCCCATGGTAAAGGGGATGAACCAAAAAGCCTTGGATTATATTATCGGTCAGGTTCCCATTGGCCGCCTGATTGAACCGGAGGAAGTAGCTTCATTGGTAGGAGATATCTATCGAAATGAAGCCCTAGCCGGTGATGTTTTTTTCATCCACGGGGGCTTACGTCTAGGTTCAAAAGGATAGACACTATCTATTTTTCCTTTTCCTTTGTCTCTGTTGAATCGGAAAAGAGATCAACAAATGATTTCGAGGGTGTCATCATAGTTTCTTCGGCCATGGCCGAAAAATCCATACCCAGCTCGAGCCAACTTTTAAAGTGTTCGTCAACTGACTCTTTATATGCAAGGTAATTTCTGACGGTTTGGTGCAGATATTTCTCGAAAATTTCGGTAACAATATTTTCTCCAGATTGTATGATCAAATGAAGAAAAGGCACCGGTAACAGGGTGTTGTTTGTTTTTGCTTCTTCCAGGAGAATCTGAGTAAGGACAAAAGCTGTCACATCCTCCTCGGTTTTTGCTTCCATAACTTCCACATGATAGCCCTGCCTGACCATGTCGGCAACATGATTAAGACTAACGTATTGACTTTTTTCCGTGTCGTATAACCTTCTATTTGGGTATTTTTTAATGAGTATCTTTTTAGCCATTTTTTCCTCCAGAGAAAACATATAAAATCATGTGATCAATTGCAACGACGGGTGAACGACTAAAGAATGGCTGACTTGGTGATTGGAATCCACGCATCGTATTAGGGCACTTGATCCTACAATTAATAATTTGTTAAAAATTGTGCATTGCAACAATTTTCCCTTGACAAATATAAATTGTACAGTATATTGTACAGTATAGTTCTCTAGCCTTTGACTAGAGAATACAAAAATTACGTTTTCACAAGGAGAAAAACATGGACGACATTCGCGCAGACATGCTTAAAGGATGGAAGTCATCCTGGGAGAGTTACGCAAAGACTCTCACCATGATGCAAGAACAGGGAGAAAGAATGCTTGATCTACTCTTAGTCCAAGGTGATGCTGGGCATGATGAAGCAAAAAAGCTGATCAAGGAAGGAGTAGCCAACACTCAGCAGGCACAAAAATCCTATGTTCAAGCGGTTGAGGATAATCTTCAAAAGATCGAAGAACTTATCGGCGAAGACCGGTCACCGGCATCTGCACAACGGCCAGATTCAGCCGCCACCGCTTGATTTGTGCATTGCAACAATTTTCCTTGAAAAAGGGAGATTATGCAGTATGCGGTGTAGTTGCCTAACCTTTGGCTAGAGAACACAAAAAATTCGTTTTCACAAGGAGAAAAAAATGGACGACATTCGCGCAGACATGCTTAAAGGATGGAAGTCATCCTGGGAGAGTTATGTAAAAACTCTCACCATGATGCAAGAACAGGGAGAAAGGATGCTTGATCTACTCTTAGTCCAAGGTGATGCTGGGCATGATGAAGCAAAAAAGCTGATCAAGGAAGGAGTAGCCAACACCCAGCAGGCACAAAAATCCTATGTTCAAACGGTTGAGGAGAACCTTAAAAAGATCGAAGAACTTGTCGGCGAAGAATAGACGAATGAGAGCCTGTTGCAAGAACATACTGTAAACGGCCACAATCTGCATTTTCAGTTTTTGCCATTGCGGCAGGCTCTCTAACCAGTATGATGGTTCAAACAATAATTTCCTTTATCGAATCATGATGAATTCGCAAAAAGACTTTGTTTGACCACAGAGCTCGCAGAGAACACATAAAAATAATTAATAATGAGTTACCTCTGGGCACTCTGTGGTATGTTTTGCCTTTTTATGGAATCATCTATCTTAGTGTCAATGGAAAAGGGTGTCATCGATGAATCAGAATAATCTTGAGCTCTGGGGGCAAACGCTTCTAGAAATGGCAAGAATAGCAAAGGGCCCACAGGGTTTTTTCGATCTTTTTCAAAACGGCTTTGCAAAGAAAGAGCACAAGCCTGATTCTATGCAGGAAGAGTTTGTCGAGTTATGCCGGAAGGCCTATGGAAAAGAAGGGATCGAAAGATTTAATGAAATCATGAAGGAATTCTACGAGAATGCCGGGGTCGTCCCCCTCACTCAGTACAATGAACTTCGTGATAAGTATGTTGACCTGAAGGACAAAGTGCGTGAACTGGATAAAAAAATTGAGAAATTGAAAGGGCCGCTTGGGAATAATATTGAAACACCATCAGACATGATGAATCAATGGACCGAAGCGGCTAAGGAGTATGCCGATATCAATCAACGATTTTTCGAAGAATTTGGCAAATTTTTTAAGCAATAAGGCGCTAGGCTACCGCGCAGCGCGCGGCTTTGCTCTACGGTAAATGCCGCCGGGTACTCACGGGTGGTCACCGAGATGCCGAGTTCCCGCAGGCGGGCAAATAGATCAGCCGGGGTAGCCGCCAGGATGGTTAACCCTGCACCATCCGGCGGATGTGCTCGACCACTTCCGGATTGGCGAGCGTGGTGATGTCGCCCACATCGCTGGCGTTGGAGATGGATGCAAGCACGCGCCGCATTATTTTGCCAG
>Ga0208274_1000741_pt1 | contig 16481 bp, 16 predicted proteins | sample ETNtaG_22_FD_185755 | JGI IMG/M metagenome (GOLD analysis project Ga0208274, IMG submission 185755) | Marine microbial and viral communities from oxygen minimum zone, Eastern Pacific Ocean - ETNP201306SV43 (SPAdes) (version 2) | ecosystem: Environmental > Aquatic > Marine > Oceanic ... | reverse complement strand
AACATCTTTTCAATCTCAGCCGTAAGTTTCTTCTCATTATTGGATCGGTTCTTTTCAATCAACACCGATAAGTTAAATTGATATAGATCTTTCATTCTGGTGGTTCTATATTTTCAATCTCAATAAAGAGATCTTGAATTGTATCGTCATTGGGATTTTGGAGAACAATATCCCGAAAATTGAAAAAGATACTTCCATCTTTTTTCATCGCAAGAACTTTTGAATCATCCTTTAACCCTTCATCACTAATGTAGTCAATCCAATCACAGAAATATTCTTTGAACTCTTCCCAATCCTCAAATACTTTCCAATCTTCTGACATATCAAATCCAAACCCTCATCTCAGGCAGATATTTTGTGAGACACATATTGATTGTCCTATTTACTGGCAAATCATATTTCTCCTGTAACCCTTTGATGATTTCAATGTTACTTTTTGAAAGATAGACAGATGTTTTTCTGGCAGGTTCTTTTCTTTTCTTCATTCTTGGTTCTCCAAATTGATTGTTTCGTGTTCTACCATTTAATTGACGATTAAAACGATCCCCCATTAGAAAGGGGTTTTTTGCACTCTGGTAGTTACTTTTATTTAGGAACACATTAAAAAGATGTGGGAATTGACTTCACTTGGAGGAAATATTGGAGAATAGAGGGTGTTTGGCATTTACATTAAAGAAAATTCTACGAAATCTTTTAACAGAACTTCTATAAATTTCTTTTAGTACAGGAATGAAAATATCTTTTAGGTCAGATTGCATTTGCAGAAGAGAATAAGAACCTTTTATTCTTTTTTGTGGAGCCGTAGATTTTGTATCAATCTTTTTGAATTTCTCCTTCATCTCCTTGTAGGATTTCTTATGCAGTCGTTTCAATTTATCCATTCCAAAAGGGTCTTTATCTATGGAATGTTTTCCAGATGGTGTGTCGGATACATCTACACCATTGGATAGATTGGGTATGAAATACTTGGTAGGACTTACTCTGGATACAATTTGTTTCCAGGCGGTTGCAATAATAGATTTCATTTCATCTATCGGCATTGGATTAGTAGTTCCAATTTGTAAATGGCAATGTGGGTGAAATCCATTCTCTTCACTCCAACTAATCTCATATTCTGTCTTTACATAGAATCTATATTTTGATGGGAACAACTTTCTTTTCCAAACATTATCATCTTTCAATTTCTTGATTGAACTCTTCAGTACCATTTGAAGATGTTTAAGGGAGGACTTTTGATTGTGTCGTAGTTTGAAAGTCATCAGAATGTTCTTACCACCATTATCCAGTAACCCCTGACGATAAGGATTCATTTTCATCTCTACATACTGTTCCAGTAGATTATTACAGATAGGACAATGATTGACATAATGGCATCTCTTTATCCTTCTTGGTTTGTCTGGATTGGGTAAATCTTTTTCAATCTTACTTATGAACTGTTTGGAACAATTGACTATCTCTGGATGAGTAATGACTTCCTCTTCAACCAATGAACGATGGATCTCATATATGTGGTCTGGAACAGGATCAGATCTTTTCCATCCTCTGTCTTCATATATTGATGATTTGTCTGAGTTGGTTCTTATGTCATTGGGACGAGTCATTTTTTGAATTTCCCAAAATATTCCAGCCGTATTTAAAAGTTAATGATTATAAAAACACTTCTTTTTGAGGTGTTATAATATTTATAAACTTTTTTCCTGAGTATTTCCTTCAGTCGTACCTTAATGATAATCAACTAAATCCTTTAACCAAATCCAACAACCATTTTCATCCTTCAGATACTTGTCAGGGATTTCAGACATAGGTTTTCCATACTTCTCAAGTATTTTCTTTCTCTCTTCTTTTACTTTCTTTTTTGTCATATTAGCAAACCTCTGGGAATGATTTTTGGCAGGGAGAAATTTTTTGGATTTCTTACATGGAAATCCTATAGCAAATTACCTATGAAAAAGGTGATATGTAAATCACTGTGTTCCTAAATCCTATACTCCCTCAAGTCCTTCTGTTAAAGCACTTCTTAACATCCTCAAATAGGGTCTATTTTGAAGTGTTCTTCTTGTTGTGAGTAGTAACAAATATTTTCTTTACAGTAGGCAAAGTGGCACTAAGTGGCACGAAATGGCATCAAAACAAGGATTCTCTTATAACAGAATTGGTTTATCCGAAATCTTCCTTTGAAGAATTTTTACCTGTTCAGTTAATCCTTCTACTCTACTTTCAATTGTTTGAAAAAGTTCTTCTACCTCTGGTAAATCTTGGTATTCTAAATCCTTTAAAGTCCGATAAACACCAGAGAGAATTTTATGTGTATCACCACGCATAATATCTAAATCTTGTTCATCAATAAATTCTTCTGCAGCCGTAGATTCTTTTTCCATTTTCAATTCTCCTTTCTTATTGGGTTTCCTCATAAACTTCCATCATTTCCTCTATCAATTCTCCCATTGTAATCCCTTTTTGTTCTGACAACATTTTTAGTTTTTCTTTAGCATCAGTATTCATTTCCGTTGAGATTCTTGAAAAATTATCTTCAACACAAGCATCCAGTTCATCACCCAATGTTGGTTCATTTTCCATTTCACCAATACCCTTCAATCTCAACTGGTTCAACATCTTACCACTCGGCAATGAATTCACATCAATAGGAGGTTGGCACTTCATTAAATCCTTTTTCAATCTACGAACAATTTGTCTAACAGCATTTCCATCAGATGGAGTTACACCAAAGAATATTGAACACTTTCTTTTTAGATGTTTGAAATGCACCTTATTTGATTGTTTAACAAATTCAAACCCCAAACCCTCAATAATTTTTACAATCTTATTGATAGATTTTCTGTGTTTTCCACCCGATTTAAATTTTGGTCTTGAACCCTGTTGTCTTGTTTGAACTACCATATCAACCTCAGCCGTATTTAAATTTAACAAATAATCAAATAATCAACCAAATTTTAGAAAATTACAACACATTACCTAAAATTTTTTAGAATAAAATGTGGAGATTTTGAACAAGAAGAGGTATTATGGTGGTGAGTGAATTTATGGTAATACTTTTAGTAATACTTTCACCCACAAAGGAAAACTGACAGAAGTTAATGTGGAGTCAGTTTTTATAAGGGATTCGGGGTTAGTAGAGGATTGAAATTAGGTTCGTATAAATTTAAGGTGTATCTTCTCCCCTACGGCACCAGGCTAAACCCAAATTCTCGTGAATATATTTATAAAAGTCCTCCCAAAGACTTTCCTGCAAAAAGGGCCAGATAGCTCAGTTGGTAGAGCAACGGACTGAAAATCCGTGTGTCGGTGGTTCAATTCCACCTCTGGCCACCACACAATAATTAGTGATATCAGTATATTATCCTATATAATTCTAGTTTGATTTGAAGAACTAAACAAGTTCTACAAGGTTCTACAAGCTGAATATTGGGCAATAAACCCCCAACCAAGTTCTACATTAGTTCTACAAAATGCCTCCACCCCCACCACCCCCTACGGGGTACCCCCTTACTTCGTTATTCTGAGAGAGACACAATCCCCCAGAAAAAATATCCAATCTACTCTGAACAACCTTGAAAAACAATAAAAATGTTGTTGTACATGAGGTTCTCCTAAACCTGTCACAATTGAACCCATGAGACTAATACTGATCATCCTAGTTTTTGTTTCATCAATCCTCCTTGCTGACACAACGGCATCTGCTGGCATTTCCACCAAGAGGCAAGACATCCTGAAGCTCATAGGTACCTCCCATGCAGTGAGTGGCAAGTTTGCCTGGATTGAACTGAATGGTGAAGACTATGGCTGGAATAGAGAGTGTGGGTATGTTGGGGGCTACAAAATAGTGAAGGTTGAAATGGGGAAGGTGATAGTTGAGTCAAGGAGAAAGACGCTTGTCTTGGTGATGCATTGAGTTATTCAAAGTTTATAAAACCGAAATTCTCCCCCATGTAGGTTGAAGGGATGATATATATAAAGCTTGATGCCCGTTTTGTGACCCCACCCCTCTTCTTTCAAATAATGCTTAAAACGCCATCCGGGGCAATATTGATAAATAAAGCTTAAATGTTACTCTGATTGGCATTTAGGTGCAATATAGATCGAATTAGACTAGGTATATTTACGAATTGACAGGTTTATTAGATAAGCCTACAGTCTGCTATTGCAGAAGGCATTTAATTCAATCTTGTTAAATCTCAACAAAGAAAAGAATTTTTCATCATATATTTAAATGTTTCTTAATCGACTAATTATAAGTGACGAATTATTATGAAAAAACTACTCAGTTTTTTTGATGAAATAAGCCACGCATTAAGAATATGCAGATCATCGCTACTAGACATTTGGAAAAAGCGAGTAGCAGAAAAAGAAAATGATGTTAAGTCCAGAGAAGAGCAAAAGATTGGAAGAAATTACTTAAGGACTTAATATTTATAATACTATTTACTTACAATAGTCTATGTATCTAATCTAGTATTTGCTCTATAAGGATATAATTAAAGGAGAGAACCCAATGACGAAGATATCTGATATCAGTGTAATGTTGTTTCCCTGGGATGCGAAGAGGCCGTCCGTGAACAAGATTATCGATGTTGCTAAGTTAGCCGAAGATATTGGCTTCTATTCGGTGACGCTACCAACACATATGACGATGCCTCCGAGCTGGTTTTTTCGTGATTTTCGTAATCAGGATATACTTGATGCCAGGGTGCTCATGCCCGCGATTGCCGCAGCGACCTCGAAGATCAAAATTGGCTTCAACTCGTTGTTGCTTCCAACGCTCCCGCCCTACGAGTGGGCCAAGTATCTGGCTACACTGGATGTAATGTCAGACGGTAGAGTTATTTTCGGGGCGGCAATGGGTTGGTGGGAGGAAGATTTTGCTGCCGTCGGGGTAGAGAGAAAATATCGGGGGCGCTTGTTTGACGAGCAACTTGAAGCAATCACCAGGCTGTGGACCGAGGACAGGACTACGTTTGAAGGTAAGTTTTATCAATTGAAGGATATGACCCTGAAGCCTAAGCCGGTCCAGAAACCTTATCCTCCAATTTGGATTGGAGGCGGCGTCAAATCGATCCATCGAGCCGCACGCTACGGAGAGTGCATCTTGTCTTTCTGGCCGGACGAGGAACAAGTACGATCTTTGTGGTTGCCAAAACTGAAGGAGGAAGGAAAGAAATGGGGTACCGACCCCAAACTGCATGCCTTTACATTCGCCTATGTAGCCAAAGATGAGGCCGATTTTCAGGCTAATCTTCCGAAACTACAACTGGGCGTGGCCTTTGAAGATGACAGCATCGATCCGCTCGAGGTCACTATCAGTGGTACACCGGAGCGGTGTGCTGAGCGGCTTAATACATTGATGAATGCCGGGGTTTCACATTTCGTAGTTGAGTTCCAGTTCCACGGTCTGGAAACAGTCGATTTTGGTATGGCCCAGATGAAAACCTTTGCAAAAGAGGTAGCCCCTTTATTGTAAGTCATTAATCAAATCCAATCCCTTATTTCCCATTGCGAACTGGAAGCATTGCGGGGTTGTTCTGTACCAGTAATTGCTGTTTCTCCGATTATCGGCAGTGATTCTGTAAAAGGTCCAACAGCAAAATATATGCGGGAACTCGGTCTTCCAGTTTCTGCAACTGCTGTTGCAAATTATTATAGTGATTTTCTCGATGGTTTTATCTTAGACACTCAAGATGAAAAAGATGCTTCCGAAATCCGGAAAATGAGTATTTCTGTTAAAGTTGCAGAAATATTGATGAAAGATCTTGCTACTAAGACCAAGCTTGCAAACACAGTTTTGGATTTTTCAAATAATTGTAGTAAACGCAGCTTGAATTTACAGAAAAACGGTTTGTCATGTGGGGCATAATTCCAATCAAAAGTCTAAACCAAGCCAAGCACCGCTTGAAACATGTTCTATATCCGGAAGAACGACAAGAATTTTTTAAGGCCATGTTCGAGGATGTGTTATCTACAATGATGTCTGTTCCTGATTTTGAACAAGTTGCTGTAGCAACCGTATGTCCAGTAGCCATAATTATTGCAAAGAAATACGGTGCAATCGTCTTATCAACGAGTCAGGATGAAGGACAAACAGCTGCAGTTGAGCGATCGGTTGAAATTTTGGATGCCAGAGGAATTACAAGGATGTTGGTAATTCCGGGAGATGTGCCCTTGGTAACTGTCGAAGAAATTCAGATAGTTCTTGAATTACATGAAAAAGCTCCCTCAATGACAATTGTACCTGCACGTGACGAACTGGGATCAAACTGTATTGCCCTTTCTCCACCAACCGCGGCACCATTGCGTTTTGGCCCAAATAGTTACTTCCCCCACTTGGAAACGGCACGTAAACTTGGACTTGCTTTGCAAACTCCAAAACTTCCTGGACTAGGTTTGGATATTGATACTCCTGAAGATTTACTAGAGCTATCTCGACAAACAGTTCGTACACGGGCACAGGAATATTTACTAAAGAGGAATATTGTGGAACGGTTAAACAACAAATGAAAGGAAAAACTATACAGTATTTACTTCAATTCCTTGATCGCATACCCAGTGATACGGAGTCTTTGGTTTTGGCCAAAATCACGGACACAAATAGCCTAAGTCAAATTGCCTCTCAACTTAGAGATGAAGGTCACAGTAATCTAATCTCTTATTCCCGAAAAATTTTCATTCCACTGACCAAACTTTGTCGGGATTTTTGCCACTATTGCACTTTTGCAGAAGCACCGAAAAAACACGGTAGAAGTTTTATGACTCTTGGGGAAGTTATGGAACTCGTCAAACAGGGAGAAGCAGCAGGATGTAAAGAAGCCTTATTTACTTTAGGTGACAAACCAGAGTTACGCTACCGTGATGCACGTGAAGAATTAGCGAGTTTGGGACATAAAACTACACTTTCATATTTAAACGAAATAGCCAAAAGTATAGTTTCCGAAACTCAACTATTACCCCACATAAATGCCGGAGTAATGACTGCAGAAGACCTAAGGAAATTACGCAAAGTTTCTGTTTCACAGGGTTTGATGCTGGAAAGCTCTTCTAAAAGGCTCTGTGAAAAAGGTGGACCACATTATGGTTCGCCGGACAAAATTCCTGAAAATCGTTTGGAAACAATTATGCTAGCTGGTATTGAGAAAATACCGTTTACTTCCGGAATCTTAATTGGGATTGGAGAAACACGCTTGGAGCGAATTGAAGCACTGCTTGCACTCCGTAAATTGCACGAACAATACGGGCATTTACAGGAAATTATCATCCAAAATTTTCGAGCTAAAGCTGATACAAAAATGTTTAATGCTCTTGAACCAAGTCTTGAAGATTTGATCTGGACGATTGCGGTTGCGCGGATTATTTTTGGGCCTAAAATGAATTTGCAGGCTCCGCCCAATTTGAGTGCAGGTAACTTGGAGGCTTTGATTAACGCAGGTATCAATGACTGGGGTGGTGTGTCTCCATTAACACCCGACCATGTGAATCCGGAAGCACCCTGGCCAGAGTTACAAGAATTGACTAAAGCTACTGCCGAGAGTGCTGGAAGATTTGATGTCAAAAAATTACTTACGGAACGGTTGGCGATATATCCCGATTATGCAGTCAATGGTGAGAAATGGTTGGATGAAACTATACGCCTACAAGTATTGCGACTGAGTGACAGTGAAGGATTGGCTCGTATCAATTCGTGGTCCCCCGGAATGGGAATTATTCTGCCGGAAATAACTAAGTATCGCTCCATCATAACGAAATCTGGAATAAACAAAGAGATTGAAAAACTTTTGACCAGATCCAAAATTAATCCCGAGTGGTCAGAAAACGATATAGAGAGGTTGTTATGTGCTCGTGGTGCAGATTTTGAGGCGGTTTGTGTTGCCGCAGATGATCTCCGTAAAAAAGTGAATGGAGACGTCGTAACCTATGCCATTAACCGTAATATAAACTATACAAACATCTGTATTTTTCGTTGTGGATTTTGCGCATTTTCCAAGGGGAAAATGTCCGATAACCTGAGGGGGAAACCTTACGACTTAAATATGCTGGAAATCGTTCGGCGCACAAAAGAAGCGCGGGAACGAGGAGCAACTGAAGTATGTTTACAAGGTGGGATTCATCCAAATTATACAGGCCAGACTTACTTGGATATTTGTAAAGAGATCAAGACTGCTGTCCCGGAAATGCATATCCATGCTTTTTCTCCTCTTGAAGTTTGGCAAGGAGCAAAGACTCTTAGGTTGACTGTAGCAGAATTTTTACATCGGTTGCATGATGCCGGACTCGACACTTTGCCAGGAACCGCCGCAGAGGTTTTAGATGACGAGATTCGGAAAATTATTTGTCCGGACAAATTGAACACCGAGCAGTGGCTTTCAGTTATGCGCGATGCACACAATCAGGGGTTCCGTACTACAGCAACCTTAATGTACGGACATGTTGAAAGACCTCTGCATATTGCACGTCATTTTCTAAAGCTGCGAGCACTCCAAAGTCAAACCGGCGGATTCACTGAATTTGTGCCTTTACCTTATGTTCACATGGAAACCCCCATTTTTCTCAAAGGCAAAGCTCGAAAGGGGCCAACCTTCCGAGAAGCGGTTTTGGTTCACGCGGTTGCACGTTTAGTTTTACATCCATACTTCACTAACATCCAAACTTCATGGGTTAAAATGGGGCCTGAATGGGTGAAAGATTGTCTCAACGCTGGAGCCAATGACTTGGGGGGAACACTGATGAACGAAAGCATAACCCGAGCTGCCGGCGCTGTTCATGGACAGGAAATGCCTCCGGAAAGGATGGAGAAAACAATCAGGAATATAGGACGTATTCCTAGACAAAGAACAACACTTTACACAACTCCGGTGGAGAAACTGTTCAAAAAATATAATGTATCTTTTGAGGTTGGACACGGCCGTTTAGCTCAATCAATTTAGCTGATAATAAAGCCAATGAATGTACTGTGCAAACAACCTCCAGTTTCTCTTACATTGACAGCTTTATCTGGAATTCCACTGTTAAGTCCCGGAGACAATCTGGTTTCGCTCATTCTCCAAAGCTTGAAACAATCCAACCTGAGTTTGGAAAATGGGGATATCCTTGTTATTGCACAAAAAGTTGTTTCCAAAGCAGAAGGGCGTTATGTTCGATTAGCAGATATTAATCCATCGGAACAAGCCATTAATTTAGCAGAAAGCACCGGTAAAGACCCGCGATTGGTGGAACTGATTTTATCAGAATCACGTGAAATTGTTCGCCATTCTAAACGGACGCACCATAGTTCCGGAGTTGTTGTAGCAGAAAATTATCAGGGTGTAGTGTTGGCCAATGCTGGTATTGACTCTTCTAATGTGGAATCAAAAGGTGAGGATGAAAAAGTACTGCTGTTACCGATAGACCCTGATAAATCCGCAAACAATATCAAAAAAAGTCTGCAACTTAAAACCAAAGTAAGGCTGGCTGTCATCATCAACGACAGCCTGGGACGGGCTTGGCGAAACGGCACCACTGGTACAGCACTTGGCGTTTCTGGAATTCCCGCACTTTTAGATCTACGAGGTCGACCTGATCTTTTCGAAAAACCTTTACGAGTGAGCGAGGAAGCGATTGCCGATGAACTTTCATCTGCTGCCTCTCTTTTGCAAGGACAGGCAGATGAAGGCCGTCCAATAGTTTTGATTCGCGGATTTAATTTTTTAGAATTTACAGCTTCGGATACTGGAATTTCTAAATTGATTCGCCCGAAGGAAAAGGATTTGTTTCGATGACTTGTTCTGTCTTTACAGTATCTTCCGAAAATTTTCTTTTAGGGAGTCCAGAGTCAACAATACTAGCACTTTCCGGAGGGATCGGAGGAGCCAAACTTGCTTTGGGTTTGACTCAAGCCATACCACCGGAAAAACTAATGATTGTTGGAAATATCGGAGATGATTTTGTACATTGTGGCCTGCATATTTCACCGGATTTAGACACACTGATGTACACACTTTCTGGAAAATCAGACCCGGAAAAAGGATGGGGCCTTGCCGGAGAATCATGGGCTGTCATGCAAGCTATGGAGGATATGGGGGGTGAAACATGGTTTCAATTGGGAGACAGGGATTTAGCAACACATCTTGAGCGCACTCGCAGGCTTTCGGAGGGTGATTCTCTCTCAGACATTACGACAGATTTTTGTCAAAAATTTGGAATTGACTCACAAATTATTCCAGCCAGCAATGATTCTGTGCGCACAATTGTTGAAACCACGGAAGGTGATTTATCGTTTCAAAATTATTTTGTACAAAATCGCTGTCAGCCAATCGCCACTGGCCTCCGTTTTCAAGGAGCTGACAAAGCTTTGCCTCATCCGGAATTTATCAAAATACTCCAGAGCCCTTTTTTAAAAGCAGTTTTGATTTGTCCGTCCAATCCATTTCTCAGCATTGACCCGATTCTTGCCGTGCAAGGTGTTCGAGAAGCATTGCGGGGCTGTTCTGTACCAGTAATTGCTGTTTCTCCGATTATCGGCAGTGATTCTGTAAAAGGTCCAACAGCAAAATATATGCGGGAACTCGGTCTTCCAGTTTCTGCAACTGCTGTTGCAAATTATTATAGTGATTTTCTCGATGGTTTTATCTTAGACACTCAAGATGAAAAAGATGCTTCCGAAATCCGGAAAATGAGTATTTCTGTTAAAGTTGCAGAAATATTGATGAAAGATCTTGCTACTAAGACCAAGCTTGCAAACACAGTTTTGGATTTTTCAAATAATTGTAGTAAACGCAGCTTGAATTTACAGAAAAACGGTTTGAAATCACCTCAACTATAATATAATGCGGGAGGCACTATTTCAGGAGATATTTCAACTTGCCATCATAAAAAATAGTCATAAAAATTGATTCATGTTTATATGGGGGCTTTTTATTAAATGGGGAAACTTCCATAAATACTTTTTTCTATTTTGCATGGACAACTTTTAAGCAGTCATGCATAAAATGCGTCCGTTTTCTCATCATGAACTGGGCAGTGCGTATAGTCCGCCGGGAACCTCCCGAGGCTTGTAAGATGTTTTTTATTGTGTTGTTCGGTCAAGACACTCAGCCAAATAATTAAATCCTGAGTGCAATCCCACACATTCAGCAGGAGTTAGATTTGGATCTCGACGATTTAACAAAAGAGGTACAAGGACTCTACCATAGATTACTTGAAGAGGGTACAGATCCTAACGAGTGGGCTTACGCCTGGCGTTCCGAGTACAATCGAGGAGGCTTCAAGGCCGTTGATTTCCTCATGGAAGAGGTCATCAACCCTGGTAAATGTATCGGTTGTGCAGCTTGTGTCACCATCTGTCCGGTTGACGTATTCGATTACGAGAATGAGAAACCGAAGGACACCTGGAACAGAGCTTGTGTCTTTTGCGAGTTGTGCGCTGACGTGTGTCCGGTGCTGCGCCCTACCGACCGGGACCTGCCCCAGCAGATCCAACTGAAGGAACACAGCATCGATGAAGGTTTCGGACCTTACGCATACGGTGTGCTCGCGCGGACGACCAAGGAGTACATCCTGAAGGAGGGGCAGGATGGGGGCATTTGCTCAGCATTGGGAATCCATGGCATGCAAACCGGTACCATAAAGGGGGCTGTGGTCGGGAATGAAGACATGGAAAATCCGCAAATTGGGTATGCTAAGTTCGCGACCACGCCCGAAGAAATGCTAATCAGTGCACGGTCTCGTTATACATACCAACCAAACACTCTTGCACTGGTGGAGGCGATGAAAAAAGGAGTCTCCCCGTTGGCGGTAGTTGGTGTACCATGTCAAGTAGACGGAGTGCGCCAGCAGCAATTCTCGAGCATTCGGTTGGATGTGGCTGAGTGGTATCGCGAGAATATCGGACTGGTGATCGGCCTGTTCTGTTCGGAAGCCTTCACAGAGAAGGGCATAGATTGGCTGGCCGAAGACCTGAACGTACCTAAACGTGATATCACCAATATCAATATTAAAGGCAAGGTCGAGATTAAGCTTCGCGATGGGCGCGAGGAAGTGCGTTCGCTAAAGGCCTTTGGTAAGTTTGCCAGACCTGCCTGTCTCTACTGTATGGATTACGCGGCAGATAACGCGGATATTGGCCTTGGGGGAATCGGACTCAAAGGGTGGACGTTCACGTTGATCCGAACTGAAGCCGGACATAAGGCTTGGCAGGCTCTGCTTGAGTCTGGTTGGATAGAAACCAAAGAGCTCAGTGAGGCCCCGAAGTCGAAAGAACTCCTGATTCGACTTTCAAAGTACAAGCGCAACCGTCCTTTGCCGGCTCTCATGCCAACATTTTCAGAGCGCGAAGCAATTGGTAATCTTGATCCGAAGCACTACTATCGCGGTTGGGAAGATGGCAACTCGCCAAAAGATTGGCGGCCCCTACCGCCTTCACCGAAAAAGAAAAAGGCCGGGCCGAAGCATGGGGAAGGTGCTGCATGAATAATCCAAAAACACAGCTTGAGGACCTCAATGTTATCGTGTCGGGTCAGGGTGGTGATGGCTCTTTGACAGTTATTAATATCCTCGCCGATGTCCTACGTTCGTCGGGCATGCGTGCCTATACAGAGCGTGATGTACTGTCGCGCATTAGGGGAGGCATAACAGCCGCCACGTTGCGTGTATACAACGGTGATCGTCAATGTATAGGCAGTCATATTGATTTGCTGGTTGCCTTCGACCTGCTTGCGATCAATAAATATGCCTATCGCCTCAACGATCGAAGCATCATAATCTACGACAACTCTGGTGGTTCCTTACCCGATGACAGTGGGGTTCCAGAAGGCGCTCGTGTTATCTGTGTGCCGTTTAGCCGCTGCGCAGTAAGCAATTTTCGACGTGACCTCTATAAAAACAGTATTTCCTTCGCAGTTGTCGGGCGCCTGCTCGGTCTTAAAGACGGCGATATGCGACGTTCTTTCGAGAAGCGTTTCGCGAGGCGTGGTGCCCAGTCATTGAAATACAACCTTGACGCATTAGAAGTTGGTTGTGAACTCGCCGAAGAGGTTGGAGTGACTGTTAATAATGGGCTTTATGAGATCGTCAGCACGGATTCTAAACCGCACATGCTGATTACCGGAAACGAGGCGGTAGCCTTCGGTTTTGCCGTTGCAGGCGGGCGTTTTTTCGCTGGATACCCGATAACGCCCTCAACAGAAATCATGGATTGGCTAATGGCGTGGCTACCTAAGTTCGGTGGTGTAGTTAGACAAGCCGAAGATGAGTTGTCGGTGATCAATATGGCTATCGGAGCCGCCCTTACTGGCACGCGAACAATGGTAGCAACGTCCGGCCCGGGACTTTCGCTGATGCAGGAAGGCATCGGACAGCTAGGCATGGCCGAAATTCCATTAGTCGTGGTGGATGCTCAACGCAGTGGGCCAAGCACTGGCATGCCAACCAAGCCCGAACAAAGTGACATTAACCAGATGTCCTATGGGGGGCATGGTGATTTTCCGCGTATCGTCCTTGCTCCCGGCACGCCAGAGGATTGTTTTTACATGACTGTGGAAGCCTGCAACCTCGCTGAGCAATATCAAGTCCCTGTAATCATGGCATTGGACCAGGGGCTTTCGCAGAACCTTGCAACGATAGACCCGATCGAACTGGAAAAAGTAGTAATAAAACGTGGCAAACGCCTAGACGCCGAATCACTTGAAGGCATCGATGTCTACAAGCGTTACGCTTTCAGCGAAGACGGTATTTCCGCATTCACTGAACCAGGCACCCCTGGTGGGATGTGGCTCGTAACAGGAAACGAACACGATGAGTTTGGCCACGTCTCTACCGATCCCGATAACCGTGTGCGCATGGTGCAAAAGCGTCAGAGCAAGATACAGTCTATGCAGGCTGATCTGCCACATGCCGTTACCTATGGCATAGAAACCGCGGATATCGGCTTTGTAGGCGTCGGCATTACATATGGCGTGATTCATGAGGCTATGGATATCCTGGCAGAGCGAAACATACATGCCCAATATCACCAGCTTCGTACAATTTGGCCGATGCTTGAGGAGACTCCGGAATTTACTCGTCGTTGCCGTCATGTATTTGTCGTCGAGTACAACTCAACCGGACAATTGGCCACACTCATCGTTGCGCATGGTGGTGAGGAAGCTCACATCCACAGTGTTCTCGCGTATGATGGCATGCCACTGCAAGCCGAAGATTTGGTCCAAGAGGTCATTGAACTCATGAACTTGAGAAATCATAAAAGGTCAGAATGACAAAAACATATACTCCTTCTAGGCCAATCTGGTGTGCTGGCTGTGGTGATTTTGGCGTTTTGGAGGCTTTAGTCACTGCTCTGGAGGAACTGGAGGTACCACCACACAACCGTATGATTATTGCCGGTATTGGATGCTCAGGTTCGTTGCAGAACAATCTGCCTTGCTTCGGCTACCACGCCCCTCATGGTCGAGTTTTGCCGACTGCGACCGGAGCCAAACTTGCCAATCCCAAACTCACCGTTGTCGGTGTCGGCGGAGACGGCGATGGCTACGCTATCGGAGCTGGACACCTCGTACATGCTCTGAAACGAAACCCGGGCGTGACGTATATTGTTATGAATAATGGCACCTATGGCCTGACCAAAGGGCAGGCGTCACCGACCAGCTCAACTGGCTACGAAAACAACATCGAAGAAGACTTAGAACCAATCATGCTCGGTTTGAGTATCCCCGGCTCGACTTTTCTTGCACGCGGTTACAGTGGCCAGCCCGAGCAACTGCTCCGGCTGACTCTTGCTGCACTAAGACACACCGCAGCGGGTCGCGGAATGTCCTACCTTGAGGTACTGTCCCCGTGTGTTACCTATAACGATACCTACCGTGAATGGCGTACCAGTGTCTATGACATCGATAGCGATGCTGGGTATGACCCTAACAATCGTGCCGCAGCTTTTAGTCGTATGGCTGAATTGAGGGAGCAAAAGCGCTTGCCGCTGGGTCTCATTTTCCAAGAAAAACGTTCCGCACTTGAAACTTTGGCTCTTAACCATGATTTCGCTGAACCGGCACTACAAGATATTACTGACCCCCGTCTTTTCACAGCCTATCGTGAAGCAAAGCAATCTTTCATGAAATAATTGAGATATCCGTTAACATTATGTGCCATTTACTCCACCCACTCAAATCCGCAATCCCTTGCTACTGCTGGTGGCGGGGGAAGGATTTGAACCTTCGACCTTCGGGTTATGAGTTCTATGTCCCCGCTATATAGATACTTTTGGAACAATTAATAACGGATATCCTTACTTGAGATAATTTTAGTATATCCTTCTTTTGACTATACCCTTGGCGCAAACATCATATATACTGTAATTTTGTCGCATCAATTGTCCTTCACATTCTTGAGGTACGCTGTCTTTTCAGCTTATGGTTGTAAAGTGCACACCTCACAGGCTCAGGAGTTATCCCATGAATATGAATAAAATTGGCATCATTGGCACAGGCTTTGTTGGCATGGCTGCCGCTTACTCTCTTTTTCAGCTAAAGCTGTCCAATCAGATTGTACTTGTCGATAAAAACCACGACAGAGCTCAGGGTGAAGCTTTGGATTTGATGCATGGCCAGCCGCTGGTAGGGCGTTGTCAAGTAACTGCGGGTGATTTTTCCAGTCTGAAAGGCGCTGGAATCATCGTTATCTGTGCCGGTGTCAGCCAGTCCAGTCCAGATGAAAGTCGACTACACCTGCTGCAACGTAACATCAAGGTGTTTGAGGCCATCGCCAAAGAGCTGGATCATCATGCACCTGAAGCGATGTTGCTGATTGCCAGCAACCCTGTGGATATTCTCACCTACGCCATGCAGAGTTTAAGTCAACGCACCAACAACCTAATCATTGGAACCGGAACATTGCTGGACACATCCCGTTTCCGTACGCTTCTTGCGGACTACTATGATGTATCCCCCCAATCGGTTCAGGCCTATATTCTTGGGGAACATGGCGACACTGAAATTCCGGTCTGGAGTTCGGCCTCTGTTGCCGGCCTCTGGATCAAGGACAATACCATTAATGGTCGAGAATATGACCAGAATGCTATGGCAGAGATTGTCACCAAAGTTAGAAAAGCGGCTTACGAGATTATTGCTAACAAGGGTTACACCAACTGGGCAATAGGCCTGGTGATCGCCTATATCATCCGCACAGTCCGGGATAACCAACGCAATGTCATGCCCGTCACGGTAAGGTTGAATGGGGAGTATGGCATTAATGACAACTGCCTGAGTCTGCCGACCGTCATCGGCAGTGATGGTGTCGAGAGTATTATCACTCCCAAATTGGATGAAGAGGAAATGGCTGGCATTCAACACTCAGCCAACGCCCTGAAAGCATCAATGGACCAGCTGGTATAGGTTTTGCGCCCCAACCCAGAGATTACTCTCCGCCGTAGATAAATTGAGCATCTGCCAGCCTCGAAACGAAGCCCTCTCCTTTCTTAGTGGAGAGGGCTTCATTTATATGGAAACAAT
>Ga0208274_1000733_pt1 | contig 16564 bp, 15 predicted proteins | sample ETNtaG_22_FD_185755 | JGI IMG/M metagenome (GOLD analysis project Ga0208274, IMG submission 185755) | Marine microbial and viral communities from oxygen minimum zone, Eastern Pacific Ocean - ETNP201306SV43 (SPAdes) (version 2) | ecosystem: Environmental > Aquatic > Marine > Oceanic ... | reverse complement strand
TTGCCAGACTCCTTATATAGCCTGACAGAGAGTATGGTGCGTCCGAGGTGATTTGAACACCCGACATTCGGCTTCGGAGGCCGACACTCTATCCAGCTGAGCTACGGACGCAATTCATTAAATATTCAAGATGAAAAATAAGTTCATCTTTTCTTCACAAATATATATCAAAAAAATAGTAAAATCATAACGAATTTCCACTTTAATTTCATTATATTGGCTTATTGAGTCATTATTTAATTTATTATGACAATAATAAAATCACTTTATAAAAACACCCTTTTATTGCTATTAATTCTTTTTGCAGCGGCTCCAGCAATTTCCATTGCAGATGATTCAAATTTAGACTTAGGTTCTCCAAGCTATGTCGATGAATTTTTATTTATTTACTCTCAGATCCAGCAATATTATGTTGATGAAATAGATGATGAAACAATGTTTAAAAATGCCATCAAAGGTCTTGTTGAAGGCCTTGATCCTCATTCAAGTTATCTAGACCCAAAAGACCAGGCGGATTTAAGTGAAAGCTCAATAGGTAAATTTGGTGGCTTAGGAATCGTGATAACACAGAAAGATGATCTAATCCAAATTATTTCGCCAATAGATGATACACCGGCCTATCGTGCTGGACTTCAGTCAGGAGATATCATTTTAAAGATTGGTGACAAAAGTGTTCGTGAAATGGATCTCGAAGAAGGCGTTAATTTAATGAGAGGAGAGCCAGGCACAACAATTGAGTTAACGATTGGTAGAGCTGAAAAGGTTCCTTTCAAGATTGAAATTACTCGTGAAATTATAACTATCGTGTCTGTCAGAGGTTTTTTGCTAGATGATGGCATAGCTTATATTCGTATTTCAGATTTTCAGTCTCCTAGCGCTAAACTGTTAAAGGATATTGTGTCTGATTTGATAGATGAAAATGATGGGTCTTTGGATTCAGTAATTCTTGATTTAAGAAACAATCCGGGCGGACTTTTGACGTCTGCAGTCAATATCGCAAATCTATTTATTGACAGCGAGGGCTTGGTCGTTTATACCGAAGGTAGGGTTCGAAGCAATAATTCCTCATTCCCCACAAAACCCGGAGATATCTTAAATGGCGCGCTAATAGTAGTATTAATGAACGTAGGTTCTGCCTCTGCTTCTGAAATTGTTGCAGGTGCGCTACAAGACCATAAACGTGCAATAATTATGGGCGAGACTTCTTTTGGTAAAGGCTCAGTGCAATCCATAATTGATTTATCCAATGGCTATGGCTTAAAACTCACTACAGCTCGTTACTTTACTCCATCTGGAAGATCAATACAGGCTACTGGAATTGAGCCAGATATTTTTCTGGAGAACATCACTCTAAATCAAGAAGAGGAGTCATTAGATCTGTCAAGACAAGAAAAAGATTTAAAAAATCATTTAACTCCTGACAATCCAAACGAACTGTCTGAAGAAGAAATTCTTGATATTCAAGACGAAATCAAGGAAGATCAAAATTTGGAAATTGTGGAATATTTGAAAAATGATTACTATGTTCACGAAGCCATTAACCTACTAAAAGCGTTAAAAATTGTAGGCAATAAGTAGTTAAATTATAGCAGCCACTAGTCAAATCCCCCTATTCTGCTAAATTGCATGGTATTGTGATTCCAGTCCCAATGCAGCCAGATTCCAATCGCTTTTCCTAGAATGTATTCCTCTGGTACATAACCCCAGACTCGTGAATCGCTACTATGCGCTCTATTATCGCCCATTACAAAGTAATGACCCTCTGGCACAGTAGTTTTATTTAAATCAGGAGAATAGCCCATAGGGTGGAGCAAAATATCGTGGTTAGCTCGATCTATCAATTCTCTGACATGGCGATAGCCTGTCATTCCTTTGCCTGAGTCGACGCCTCTGTAACTACCAATCTTACTTTGATCAACAACTTCGCCGTTTACGGTTAATCGATCTTTGTTGTAAGAAACTACATCGCCAGGTAGAGCGATAACGCGCTTAATAAAGTCAGTTCCAGAGTAACCAGCTTGTCTGCCATAATTAGGATACCTGAAGACAATAACGTCTCCCCTTTCGGGCTCAGAGTATTCAAAGATTTTAGTATTTATAATTGGCAGTCTTAATCCATAATCAAACTTGTTTACTAAAATAAAGTCGCCAGTCAAAAGTGTCGGCATCATTGAATTTGAAGGAACCCTAAAAGGCTCAAAAATAAAGCCTCTAAATACAAAAACTAACAACAATACAGGAAATAGCTCTATCGACCATTGCACAATTTTTGGTCGATGCGAATGTGATTCAGTTTTTGAAAACTTTAAAAATATTAAAAAATTAAAGAACTTAGATATACCGGATTTTTTATTAGAAGGTATTTCAGGTATAGTTTGTGCAGTTGATTTAGAAGAGAAAAATAATAGATCAATCACTACTATTGCAACTGCCAATAACATGGCAACAAACAACCATGTTAAGACGTCCCAGGCAAAAAATGCTTCCGCATTTTCAATCGTCATATTTTTCTCTCTTCGTCAAAATGGTTACATTATATCCATTAAGTTAAAGCCGATTAAATGGTTTAATTAATCAAACTCTTTAATATTGATTCCAATAGTGTTAGCTAACTCTACAAAATTTGGAAAAGAGGTTTTCACGTTATCAACTCCTTCAATTTTGATATCAAAATTACATGCAGCTGATGCAACCGCAAAGGACATCGAAATGCGGTGATCATGATGCGATTTTATTGGAGTGTTTGGTTTGCTGAATTGCCCGCCCTGTATACGAATACCGTCATCAAAAACTTCAGTTCTAATACCAAGAATTTTGAGCCCATCCGCCATAACTTGAATTCTGTCTGATTCCTTCACTCTTAATTCTTTTGCGTCAGTGAGCAGTGTTTCACCTTTAGCACAACTTGCTGCAATAAAAAGAACTGGAAACTCGTCAATCGCTAAAGGTACGAGTTCATTAGGAATTTCGATTCCTTTTAAGTCAGCCGATCTAACCCGAATATCTGCAATCTTTTCTCCAGCCATCTCTGTTTCGTTGCCAAGTGTTATGTCAGCACCCATAAGCTTAAGTATTTCGATAATTCCGGTTCTAGTAGGATTGATATTGATTGACTTCAGTGTTAAATCAGCATCTTTAGCAATACTCCCAGCTACCATAAAAAAAGCGGCAGAAGAAATATCATTGGGGATATCGATGTCACATGCCTCTAACTCACCACCGCCATCCAGCGAAATAGAGTTATCAGAACAAATTACTTGATAACCGAAACCTCTCAACATTCTTTCAGTGTGGTCTCTAGTAGTTACATTTTCGATAATGCAAGTCTTTCCCTGTGCATACAGGCCAGCCAATAAAAGGCATGATTTTATTTGTGCAGAGGCAATCGGTAATTCATAAGTAATAGCTGTTAATGCCTGATTACCATAAATAGTAAGCGGCGGTTTAGAATTAACGCCATTAATTTTTGCACCCATTTGACGTAAAGGCTCGATAATTCTATCCATTGGTCTTTTTGACAAAGATTGATCGCCACAAAGTTCAGAGTCAAAACTTTGTGCGCTTAACAAACCTGACATCAAGCGAATAGAGGTGCCAGAATTCCCTAAATTAAGCGGTTTGGTGGGAGCTTTTAATCCATGCATACCTACACCTTTAATTATTAATTTTGAACCTAATTGCTCAATACCAACACCCATTTGTTGAAATGATTTCATGGTAGCTAAACTATCGTTACCCTCAAGGAAACCACTCACTTTAGTGACTCCATTTGCAATAGACCCCATGATAATTGCCCGATGCGAAATGGATTTGTCTCCAGGAATAGTTATAACGCCGCTTAGTGAGTTACCTGGAGATGCTACAAAATCACTCATCAATAAACCTTAATCTAACCATGATTCACGTGAAGCTTTAGCATTACTAAATATTGAATCTAATTGTTCTATATCGCCATTATCAATAGCTTCAGAAAGCGCACTTAATGATTTTTGATATCCTTCTATATGTGCAATAATTTGATCTTTATTGTTCAAACAAATATCTCTCCACATGACATTGTCACCAGAGGCTATCCTAGTGAAATCTTTGAAACCACCGGCGGCATAGACTGACGCACTGGGATTTTGACTAATCAAGTAATTCATCAGCGAAAAGGCTAGCATATGGGGTAGGTGTGAAGTCATTCCGAGTAATTCGTCATGCGATTCTGGAGTCATAAAGTCAACCTCAGAGCCTACTTTTTCCCACATATTTTGTACCTGGCTTATGCTTTCATCGTCATTGTTTTCAAGAGGAGTAATGATGACTTTTTTATTGACAAATAATTCACCATCACAAGCCTCGAAACCACTTTTTTCTTTTCCTGCGATTGGATGGGCAGGAATAAAGTTATGCGGCAGGTTGCCAAATACTTTTTCAGCAGCCTCAATAACGCTTCTCTTGGTACTACCGACATCAGTAACAAGAGTGTCGCTTTTTAGGTAAGGCTTGATTCCAACAAGTACTTCCTCATAACTCCCAACAGGGGTTGCGATAATAACTATATCGGAATTGATAACTGCCTCTTTAAGTTTGATAGAATAGTCGTCGATAATACTAAGTTCTTTAGCTTTTTCAAGCCTAGCAGCGTCCCTACCATAGCCGCAGATAAATTTTGCTTGGCCAGTATTTTTAAGTGCCTTTGCTAAAGATGATCCGATTAGACCGACACCTATAATGCATATTTTTTCAATCATAATATTTTTTTCAAAGCTTTTATTAAGTAAACATTCTCTTCTGCTGTTCCTACAGTGATTCTGAGAAAATTTGGTATTTCAATCGGTCTAACAATTACACCTTCTTTTAAAAGTTTTTCATAGGTCTCAAGTGCATTCTCAAACTCGACAGCTATGAAGTTCGCTGAAGATTTAATATAACTTAAATTTAAACTCTTAAAACTCTTTTCTAGTTGCTTTAAGCCTTCTTTATTGGAGCGAACAGATTTTTGCAAGTAGTCGACATCATTTAGAGCCGCAATGGCAGCAATTTGGGCACTATGATTTACATTAAATGGAGCCCTGACACGGTTAATGTAATCAGCAATATTTGGCTTACTAACAGAATATCCAACTCTTAGACCTGCCAATCCATAGGCCTTCGAGAAGGTGCGCGTTATTATAAGGTTATCAAAAACGTTTAACCAGTCTATAGCTTGACCTATAGTGTCCAAGTATTCGTAATAAGCTTGGTCAAGGACAACAGGAATTTGTTTAGGCACTTTAGACAAGAAATCATATATCTCACTGTCAGTTAACAAGGTGCCTGTAGGGTTATTGGGGTTAGCGATAAAGATAAGTTTTGTTTCATCTCCAATCATCTCTAACATTGCATCCAAATTATGGCCAAATTCTTGTGCCGGTGCAATCTTTGCGGTAGCGCCCAGAGCTTGGGTTACAAGAGGGTAAACTACAAAAGCATACTGCGAAAAAATTACCTCATCCGTAGATTTACACACAAAAACTCTTGCTATTAATTCCAATAGCTCATTAGAGCCATTTCCAAGCGAGATTGTGGCAATATCAACTCCAAGATGTTTGCTTAGAGCAATCTTCAAGTCATACCCGTTGCCATCAGGATAACGATGAATTTCCTTTAGTGAAGAGTTTATTGCTTGTTTTACATTCGAACTAGCGCCCAAAGGGTTTTCATTTGAAGCTAGTTTAATTACGTACTCCAGTCCCAGTTCACGCTTAAGCTCCTCTATTGGTTTCCCTCCTTGATATGGATTCAAACCAAGAATTGATTCGCAGACATTCATAAAATTGCGACTGGGTATGATCCGAGGATGTTTAATTTTGAAACATGCTCCTCAACTTCTGCGAGAGCTTTTTGAACCTGCTTGTCTTCATGGTGACCCTCAATATCGACAAAAAATAAATATTGCCACTTAACTCCAGGAATGGGGTGTCTTGCAAGTTGAAGCATATTTATTTTATGTCTTTTAAAGGGTTCCAATAATTCAAACAAAGCGCCTGATTCATGTTTTGTAACCACAAGTAGTGAAGTTTTATCTTCGTCGCCAGGTGGCACACTATCTTTACCTATTGCAACAAAACGAGTTACATTTCCAGCTTTATCTTCAATGTTTTTCGCCACACGTTGTAAGCCATAAAGACTAAGTGCGGTTTCAGAGGCAATAGCAGCAGCGTTAGGTTCATCCTTTATCATACGAGCAGCAAGAGCGTTTGAAGCTACTGAACGCAGCTCTGTTCTAGGATGATGATTTGATAGCCAGCGTCTACATTGATCTAGAGCTTGCTGATGGGCATAAATTATTTCTATATCTTGTGACTGATCCTGCATCATCAGTTGGTGTGATACGGCAATTTCAACTTCTCCGCAAATATTTAAATCATGGCTATAAAGCATATCTAGCGTCGCTCCTACTACACCATTGGATGAATTTTCAATTGGAACTACGCCGTAATGGGCGTTATCAGTTTCAACTTGGTGAAAAATTTCATCAATACTACCGCAATCAAGAGTCGATACGCCATGCCCGAAGTGTTTAAGGGCGGCTTCCTGTGTAAATGTTCCTTCCGGACCAAGAAATGCAATTTTTAGTGGCTGCTCAAGTGCCAGACAGGCTGACATTATCTCTCTAAATATTAATGCAACATCTTTGTCTTTAAGAAAGCTATCATTTCTCTTAATAACACGTTTAAGGATCTGGGCCTCCCTTTCGGGACGATAAAATGCACTTTGCTTATTTGCATCTTTTTTTACTTTAGCTACCTCTTTTGCAAGTTCTGCACGCGAAGTGATAAGCGCCTGAATTTTTTGATCCAGATTGTCAATCTCTGTTCTTAGGTTTTCGAGTTTATTTTCTTTCATTCTAATTGTGAATTTTATTAGATTTATAGAGCCAAGGGTTAATCATTGAGATTACAGGCAACTTTAGCTTGAAGATTTTTCAAAATCCCGCATAAATGACACCAGAGCTTCAACCCCCTCTATACTCATTGAATTATAAATACTTGCCCTCATACCGCCAGCCCATCGATGACCCTTAAGAGCCAGAAGGTTTTGATTGGATGCATCTTGGATAAACAATTTATCTAGTTCAGGGCTAGGTGAAAAAAATGGCACATTCATTCTAGAGCGAAACCTTTCTACTACATTATTTGAGTAGAAATCACTTGAATCGATAACACTATAGAGCAGTTGAGATTTCTTTTCATTTTGCTGATAAATAGTATCAACTCCGCCAAGCTCTTTTAACCATTCAAATACAAGTGCAGCTGTGTACCATGCAAAAGTGCACGGAGTGTTATACATAGAATTATTATTTGCCTGAGTAGTGTAATCAAACAAAACCGGTTGCTGTTCCACAACTTCTCCTAATAGGTCATCCCTGACAATAACGACAGTTAATCCTGAAATACCAATATTTTTTTGGGCTCCTGCATAGATTAAGCCATACTTAGAAACATCAATTGGGGCAGATAAAATTGACGAAGACATATCGGCAACAACAGGCATATCAACTTCAGGGATAAAGTCAAATTCAAGCCCTACTATGGTCTCGTTTGGGGTGTAATGAAGATAAGCGCCATCAGGGTTAACACTCCAAGAAGAAAAATCCTCAATATCGGTAAATCCATTACTTGTACTGTCTGTGCAAACGTTAACATTGCAATATCTAGATCCTTCAAGGATTGCTTTCTCTGACCAATGACCGGTATTGACGTAGTTAGCAATATTTTTACCTCTAAGAAGATTTATTGGGACCATTGAGAATTGCTGCTGAGCGCCGCCCTGTAAAAACAATACTTTGTAATTATGTGGGATATTCATTAAGTCTCTTAAATCTTGCTCGGCTTTTTTTGCTAGCGCCATGAAATCTTTACCTCTATGAGAGATCTCCATAACAGATGCTTTGGCATCTCGAAATTCAGGCAATTCTTTTAACAAACGCCCAAGAACAGCTCTCGGTAAAGCCGCAGGACCTGCGCTGAAGTTAAAAACTTCACCCATCAAATATTCCTTAATTTGACAAATCGTACCATTTTACCTAAGACTTTGAAAATACACCGAGTATTGTTTTTTTGTGATTTAGCAGTACAAAATAATTGATAATGTTATATGTAATTGAGCAAAGTTTAAGATATGGATAATTCATACAAAAATCGCATGCAACGAAAAAAAGAATACATTGATTCTCGAATAGAAGCCGCAAATATTGACAAGGGAATTGTAGTTCTATTAACAGGTAACGGCAAGGGTAAGTCGTCATCAGCAATGGGCATGATTTGCCGGTCTTTGGCATATGACATGAAGATTGGCGTTGTTCGTTTTCTTAAAGGTGAGCAAGTTACTGGAGAAGACATTTTTTTGAAGAATCAAAAAGAAGTGAGTATTATTCTTATGGAAGCTGGCTTTACTTGGGACACTCAAAATAAACAGCTTGACAAGGAAAAAGCACTAGAGGCATGGTCAGAGGCAAAAAAATTTCTAAGCGACCCCGAAATAGGTCTTGTGGTGTTGGATGAGATCACTTACATGGTTAACTACAACTATATTGACGAAAAATCTATCATAAATGCCCTTACTGATCGTCCAAACAATCAACACGTGGTTATCACAGGAAGGTCTGCAAGTAATAATTTAATTGAAATTGCTGACACAGTTAGCGAAGTAAAAAATATTAAACATGCCTTTAGTGAAAATATAAGAGCTCAGAAAGGGATTGACTTATAAATAGTTTATTTACTTTCTAGCAAATATTTTATAGCTTGATATAGATACTCAACAGCAACGATTTTTAGACCATTTGGCGACTTTTTTGGGGCATTTGCTTTCGGGATTACTGCTACACTAAAGCCTTGTTTTTGCGCCTCAGATAGACGTTCAGAGGCATTATATACTGGACGAACCTCGCCGGTTAAGCCGACCTCTCCAAAGGCAATCCATTTTTTAGGGATAACTTTATCTTTAAGACTAGAGGCGATGGCTAGCATAACTACTAGATCAGATGCGGTTTCGTTTACTTTGATGCCGCCAACAACATTAACAAAAACATCCTGATCAAAGGTTGCAATTCCTCCATGCTTATGAAGTATTGCAAGCTGTAGAGAGAGGCGATTCTGGTCTAAGCCAACGCTAATTCTTTTTGCAGGCCCATTAGATTGATCTACAAGCGCTTGAATTTCAATCAGCAATGGTCTAGTCGCCTCACGGGTAACCATAACCATCGCACCTGGGGATGGTTTTTTTTGGTTGGAAAGAAAAATTGCAGAAGGATTACTGACCTGTTGAAGACCCTTTTCACTCATCGCAAATACACTAATTTCATTTACCGCACCAAAGCGATTTTTTACTGCTCTAATAACTCTATAGCGTCCTCCCGGATCTCCTTCAAAATACAAAACAGCATCAACCATATGTTCTAATATTCTTGGTCCTGCTATTGCCCCACCCTTAGTTACATGGCCAATCATGAGTAAAATTGTGTTAGTTTGCTTGGCATATTGAGTAAGCTGAGCAGCACAATCTCTAACTTGAGAGACTGAACCTGGAGCAGAATTTGACTGGTCTGTAACCATAGTTTGAATAGAGTCTATTACGATAATTTTTGGCTGTACGTCCTGAGTTAGTTTGAGTATTTTTTCTAGGTAGGTTTCGCTAACGAAGAGTATGTCCTCCTTAATTCCAAGTCGAACCGCCCTGCCACTTATCTGTTCAGACGATTCCTCACCACTAACATATAGCGTAGTATGCGATTTATTAGTAAAAGCTAGAGCTTGCAGGATAAGGGTTGATTTACCAATACCAGGGTCTCCACCTATAAGGACTACAGAGCCATCAACCAGACCCCCTCCCAAAGTTCTGTCAAGCTCACTTAAACCGGTACTGTATCTAGAATTGGATTGCGTTTTTACATCAGAAAGGTTTTGTACTTGTGATGGCGGGAGATCTTTAAGGGCAGAAGATTTTAAGCTACTGGATTGGGAAATGGCTATTTCCTCTAATGTATTCCATTCTCTACAATATAAACATTGACCGCCCCATTGATAATGCGACGCACCGCATTCTCTGCATACAAACTCTACTTTTGTTTTAGCCATATTTATATAGTTTAAATTAATATGGTAATTGAGATACCAACCTAATAAATGAAAATTATAAAACCATTGCGCCTTTCAGAGGGCATTATTATTTTTTCATTAGTTTATCTATTTCACTCTTAAAGGCTTCAATGTCTTGAAATTGACGATATACCGATGCAAAACGAATATAGGCAACTTCGTCCAGCTCGTGAAGTTCTTCCATGACCCATTCACCTATAACTGAGGACAAAACTTCACGATCATTTTGTGCCATTAATTTACGCTGAATCTTTTGAATTGCAAGTTCAATCTTTGCCGTTTCAACAGGCCTTTTTTCAAGTGCTTTTAGTAGGCCAGACCGTAATTTTTCCTCATTAAAGGACTGTCTAGATTGGTCACTTTTTATAATTCTTGGCAAATTAAGGTCGACAATCTCTCTTGTCGAATGTCTTTCTCCGCATGCTATACACTCGCGACGCCGTCTGACTTGTGAGCCATCATCAAGTAATCTTGTATCTAGTACTTTTGTATCGTCCGATTGGCAGAATGGACAGCGCATCTATTTAATTATAGACAGGATATTTTGCACATAAATTTCCAACCTTAACTCTAACTTCTTCAATAATTTTATCATTGTTTAGGTCGTCACATATGTCACAAATCCAGTGCGTAAGGTCGCTACATTCATTTTCTTTAAATCCTCGCGTTGTCGCTGCTGGAGTGCCAATACGAATACCACTTGTAATGAAGGGAGATTGAGGATCATTCGGTACTGTATTTTTATTCACCGTAATATGAGCAGAATCTAGCGCTGCATCAACAGCTTTACCGGTTAAACCTTGAGCTATAAAGCTGACAAGGAATAAGTGGTCATCAGTACCACCTGAGATAACTTCATAGCCTCGATTAATGAATACATCAGCCATAGCTCTAGCATTACAGACTACTTGCTTTTGATAGGCCTTAAATTCTTCTCCCATTGCCTCTTTGAAGGATATCGCTTTAGCGGCAATGATATGCATCATAGGTCCGCCTTGCGTGCCAGGAAATATTGCTGAATTTAACTTTTTTTCTATTTCTTCATTCGCTCTAGCAAGTATTAGTCCTCCCCTTGGACCTCTTAGTGTTTTATGTGTGGTAGTAGTAACCACGTCTGCAAAAGGTATTGGTGAAGGATAGTCGCTGGTTGCTATTAGTCCTGCGACATGAGCCATATCGACAAATAAATACGCCCCAACTGCATCGGCAATAGTTCTAAACTTTGCCCAATCGACGATTCTTGAATAAGCCGAAAAACCAGCAATAATCATTTTTGGGTTGTGTATATTTGCAAGCCTTTCAACATCATCATAATCAATTTCACCGGTATCAGCATTTAGACCATACTGTATAGCATTATAGTTCTTCCCAGAAAAAGAAGGTGCAGCGCCATGTGTAAGGTGCCCGCCATGCGCTAAACTCATTCCCAGAATAGTGTCACCAGGAACTACTAATGCTTGAAATACGGCGGCATTAGCTTGAGAACCTGAGTGTGGCTGAACATTTGCATAATCTGCTCCAAATAATGCCTTAGCCCTATCAATAGCAAGCTGTTCAACTACGTCAACATGTTCGCAACCACCGTAATATCTCTTATATGGGTAGCCTTCAGCGTATTTATTAGTTAATTGCGAACCTTGAGCTTTCATTACAGCCGGGGTGGTGTAATTTTCTGACGCAATCAATTCAATATGGGCCTCCTGACGAGCCTCTTCAGCGCTCATTGCTTTTGCGATTTCAGGGTCTATATCAATCAAATCTAAAGATTTATCAAACATAATATGAACATATAAAATTAAAAGGGAGTCATTTTAACCCAGAGCTTTTTTTCAAGTCAACAGTTAATTATTAGCTATGACAAATCATACCAAAATTATCCGTAAAATATCTCTATTAAGTGAATCTATATTTCTGTAGTTAATAATTAATTCTGATTTAACAATTACAAAATTTAGTTTACTCATAGTGCTAAAATCCATTTTTTTTATAATATGTTAAATTAGATGAAAATATTAATCCTTGGGAGTGGCGTTATCGGCACCACATCAGCCTACTTCCTAGCTAAAGAAGGCCATGAAGTCACAGTTGTCGATAGGCAAAATAATGTGGCACTTGAGACTAGTCATGCAAATGCAGGACAACTTTCTTATGCAATGTCTTCACCATGGGCAGCCCCAGGGATTCCAATTAAAGCGCTAAAATGGACGTTCAGTAAACATCCCCCGCTTGTAATAAACCCATATTTTGATATTAAAAAAATTAAATTCATCTATCAAATGATGAAAAATTGCAATCATAAAAGCTACATGATTAATAAAGCTCGTATGCTTAGAATCTCAAATTATTCTAAACAATGCCTAAACGAGTTAGAAAGTGAAACTAATATCGATTATGAACAAAGGAAAAAAGGTTTATTACAGGTTTTGAGAACCGACAAACAGATAACTGAGACAAGAAAAGATATCGCGGTATTAGATAAATTTAAAGTCAAATACAATATTCTAGATATTGACGGCTGTATAGCGATAGAGCCAGGACTTCGTCACGTAAAAGATAAAATTGCCGGAGGCCTATATTTTGACGGTGACCAAACAGGAAATTGTTTTTTATTTGCAAACGAACTTCAAAAAAAATGCATTGAAATGGGCGTTAAATATGAATTCGGAGTAAACATAGAAAAGTTAAATCTAAAGAATAAGGAAATATCTGGAATTGAAACTGACCGAGGAGAGTTAACATCAGACAAATATCTAGTAACACTGGGCAGCTATTCTCCACAATTGCTTAGCCCTATTGGCATAAATATTCCAGTCTACCCTGTTAAAGGATATTCAGTAACTCTGCCTATAGTTAATGAAGAAGATGCTCCGCAATCAACCCTTCTGGATGAGACATATAAGGTTGCCATCACAAGATTGGGAGATAAGGTAAGGGTTGCAGGCACTGCCCAACTAACGGGCCATAATCTAGACTTAAGAGAAAAATCACGCAACACTATTCGGCACTCATTTAGCGATCTATTTCCTCTGGCAGCAGACATGAAAAGTGACGATGAATTTTGGACAGGGCTAAGACCAATGACCCCAGATGGACCGCCAATCATTGGTAAAACACCTTATCCCAATCTATACTTAAACACAGGGCATGGCACGCTTGGTTGGACTATGTCGGCCGGCTCAGGAAAACTAATTGCCGACATTGTTTCAGACAATGAGCCAAAAATCTCATTAGAGGGTTTAGAAATGAATCGTTATCCATTTACCAGCTAGTAATATTAATTTATGGCTAGAGCATGCACCGCTACAATTAATCTTGAATCCATTAAGGACAACCTTCTTTATGCTAAATCTCTGGCGCCCTCTTCAAAAGCAATTGCAATTATAAAGGCTGATGCATATGGCCATGGAGCGCTTAGAGTGGCAAAATACCTGGACAATGTGGCCGATGCTTTTGGCGTTGCCTGTATCGAAGAAGCTCTAGAATTGAGGGAGTCTGGTATCGAAGAGACGCCGATCTTACTTCTTGAGGGAATATTTGAGATTAGCGAACTTTCTCTGGTCGAAAAGTACAATTTAATGACCGTTGTCTGTAACTTGACACAGCTAGAATGGTTAGTTAAGGCAAAACTTACAAAACAAATTACAGTGTTTGTCAAATATGACTCTGGAATGTGTCGTCTCGGTTTTCACGAGGCAGAGTTTAATCAGGCGATTAAGTTACTTGAAAATAGCGCCAACGTAAACAAAATTGTATTAATGACACATTTTTCTAAAGCCGATGAACCTTACGACATATTTACCCAAAAACAAATTGACAGCTTCAACAAAATTGTCGCTTCAACTGGTCATCAATCCTCAATTGCCAATTCTGCCGGTATAGTCGCCTGGAGGAACTCCCACAAAAACTATAACAGGCCAGGAATAATGCTCTACGGATCGTCGCCATTTAGTGAGGCTAGATATCAAAAAAACTTAATCCCATCAATGACATTGTCATCTGAACTCATTTCTATAAAACATTTCGAAAAAGGACAAGGTGTCGGCTATGGCTCTCGTTTTATTTGTCCTCAAGACATGTTAATTGGAGTTGTGGCGGCAGGTTATGCAGATGGCTACCCAAGGCATGCTAAAGACGGTACACCGGTATATGTTAATAACACTAGATCAAGGATAGTGGGCAGAGTCTCTATGGATATGTTAACAGTTGATCTTACAAATATCCCCAATCCACAAATCGGTAATAAAGTTGAATTGTTTGGCAACAACATAGCTATCAATGAGGTGGCTGAATATTGCAACACAATCTCTTATGAAATAATGTCTAAAATTACTAGACGGGTATATAAAAACTATATCTCCAATTAAGCCTTTATAGCTATAAAATTTCGTTGAAAATATATACTTGAGTTAAAGATTTATAGCAGAATAATGGTATTATTTAATTCGAAAATTAGACAAAACAGCTTTATTCATGTTTACAGAAAGTCAAATAAAATCTTTTAATATAAATGGCTATTTAGTTATTGAAGATTTTATAAATACTAACCAAAGAAATCTTTTAATTGACCGCGCAAGTCACTTAATCGAACAATTTAAGCCCCCATCCAGGCGTACGATTTTCACTACAAATGAGCAAGAAAGAACCAGCGATGATTATTTTTTAGGTTCAGGTGACCAGATACGTTTTTTCTTTGAGGAAAAGGCGATAGACAAGGATGGCAATTTAACGGTGCCCAAACAGGTAGCTATAAATAAAATTGGTCACGCCCAACACATACTAGATCCTGTTTATAAAAGAATAACTGAAGAGTTAGGTCTTAATGGATTAGCAAAGCAACTTGGCATGAAAAAACCAAAAGCTTTGCAATCAATGCATATCTTCAAGCAACCAGGAATTGGAGGTGAGGTTGGGCTTCATCAGGATTCAACTTTTTTGTATACTGAACCTATGAGTTGTATTGGATTTTGGTTTGCCTTGGAAAGAGCCGATAGAGAAAATGGTTGTCTTCAAGCGTTAACAGGTGGACACAAAATTCCACTAAAGAAACGCTTCCACTTATCAACTAACGGCGGCACAGAATTCGAGGTTTTTGATGAGCAACCTTGGCCCAAAAAGCCCTTAGATATATTTGAAGTTGAAGCTGGTACTTTGATTGTATTGCATGGTCAATTGCCTCATTACAGCGCCGAAAATATCTCACCAAAATCTCGTCAAGCTTTTACCATTCATTTTGTAGATCAGAATAGCCATTATCCAGAGGACAACTGGTTACAATCAAGCTATAACTAAACAAAATAAATTTCATTCTATATGTGATTCTATCGCTTCCTCAGCAATTACTTCCATTGCAACCGTACTAGGTCTATGCGTCATAATCTGGAAGGTTGTCTGATCAGCACCCTCAACATCTTTATGAATAAACATCATTAGAAAAACAATAACCGCGATAGTGATGTGCACAATACTTAAAAACAATAAAAAACCGAACTGATTGAAACTACTGAGAAAGAAACTGACAGTGAGCGGACCTAGTGCTGCAAAAACACTATAAACGAGAACTATCGTCCCGCTTGCACTTATCATTTGTTTTGGCTCTAATCGATCATTAGTTTGCGCAACACCTATAGAATATAAAGGTAAAGTGCTCGCTCCTATCAAACCATTAATTAATAAGAAAGCAGTTGTATTGAATTCGAAAATAGCTAAAACTATACAAATAACTATGACACTGGCGCAACAAAATATAATAACTTTTCTGCGATCAATTTTGTCAGAAAGCCAGCCTAATGGCCATTGAGAGAGTGCCCCAAAACCAATAAACAACGTCATAAAGATAGCTGTTTCAGATATAGACAATCCTGACTTGATTGCATAAATTGTTCCAACCCCAAAAAACCCAGCAGAAGCGAGCGCAGAAAGGCCTACAGTAATTATTCCTGAAGGCGAGGCTCGCCATAAATCTCTCACATTCAATGTTTCCTGGATATCATTATCAGGCGCCTTAATATTGGCTAAAAGAATTGGTATTAAGGAAATAGACAGCAAGATAGATGCTAATATAAACAAATTAACACCTGCAGGATTATCAACGACAAATAAACCCTGCCCAAGAGCTAAACTACCCCAGACAACAATCATATGTACCGAAAAAATTTGTCCTCGATTCTCGTTAGATGAGATAGAGTTTAACCAGCCCTCAACAATAATCATGATTCCAGCAACACAAAAACCGGAAAGGAATCGAGAAACAAACCAAACTGGTGGCTCAATAAATAGTATCTGAATCAATATCGCTGTTGATGCAATCGAGGCATAGGCGGCATATGTTCTGATTTGGCCGGTTTTTTTAATTTGTCCAGGAGACAAAAGAGAGCTAAAAAGAGCGCCAACGAAATATCCAGACATGACCAAACCAGTAGTTATAACAGAGAATCCCT
>Ga0208274_1000725_pt1 | contig 16677 bp, 17 predicted proteins | sample ETNtaG_22_FD_185755 | JGI IMG/M metagenome (GOLD analysis project Ga0208274, IMG submission 185755) | Marine microbial and viral communities from oxygen minimum zone, Eastern Pacific Ocean - ETNP201306SV43 (SPAdes) (version 2) | ecosystem: Environmental > Aquatic > Marine > Oceanic ... | reverse complement strand
ATGGCGGAGAGAGAGAGATTCGAACTCTCGGTACATGTTTCCACGTACGGTCATTTAGCAAACGACTGGTTTAAACCACTCACCCACCTCTCCTAATGAACTATTTACCTTTATTTTAGTTAGTTTTCAATTTATTGATAGCACTAATTCATGAAAAAAAACATTCTATACGGAATTTTATTTGGAACAAGTGCTTCGTTGTGGTGGGGAGTTATAGGAGTTTTTTATTTTAAATTCGTTTCTTTTGCAGGTCCAATTGAACTAGTTGTTCATAGAACGATATGGACTTCTTTTTTACTTCTAGTTACCACAACATTATATTCAAAATGGCACGATGTAATTATAATTTTAAAAGATTTAAAAAAAACATTACTCTTATTATCAACTGGAATATTGATTTTTGCTAATTGGTTAACATGGATATACGCTGTTGTGACAAATAAACTTATCGATGCCAGCTTTGGCTATTATATGATGCTAATTGGTTAACATGGATATACGCTGTTGTGACAAATAAACTTATCGATGCCAGCTTTGGCTATTATATGATGCCAATTTTAAGCGTTTTTTTTGGAATATTGTTTTTAAAAGAGCCTTGTAATAAACAAAAAATATTATCTGTTTCACTTGTTATAATTTCTGTTATTTATTTATTTTTTAATTTTAAATCCGTTCCTTGGGCTGGTTTGATAATAGCATTCGCATGGAGCACCTATTCTTTAATACGAAAAAAAATAAATGTGCAAGCAGATCTAGGTTTGCTAATAGAAAGCACATTTGTAGCTCCTGTTGCACTTTTTATCTTTTATATAATATCATTAGATGGTAATAATTTTTTTTCACTTTCTGATCCCGTAACTTCATTTTGGTTGTTTCTTGCGGGTGCTATGACCGTAATTCCTTTATTTTTATTTTTAAAAGGTGTTGAATTAGCTGGTTTAGGAACTACAAGTATGATTTTTTATATTACGCCGACTTGTCAATTTTTATTGGGAGCTTTCTACTTTGATGAATTTTTTGATTTTAATAAGTTAATCGGTTTTATAATCATTTGGATAGCTGTAGCAATTTATTTACATGATATAACCAGGGATAAAAAAGAAGTAAAATTGCTATAATTTCACTCTTTTTTTACATTAAATATTGATTTAATTTACAAAAATGAAGAACAAGTATTCAATATTTACATTAATCAAAAATTCATTCAGTTACCATGAGAATTGGCAAAAAGCTTGGGGAAATCCTAAGCCTAAATCATATTACGATATAGTAATAGTGGGTGGTGGCGGTCATGGATTAGCTACAGCTTATTATCTCGCTAAAGAACATAATTTAAAGAATATAGCTGTTGTTGAAAAAGGATGGATTGGTGGTGGAAATACAGGAAGAAATACTACAATTATAAGATCAAACTATTTATGGGATGCTAGTGCTGGACTCTACGATCATGCTTTAAAGATTTGGGAAAATTTATCTCAAGAATTAAATTTTAACGTAATGTTTAGTCAAAGAGGAGTAATGAATTTAGCTCACAACCAGCACGATGTAAGAGAATTAAAACGAAGAACCCATGCTAATAGACTAAATGGAATCGATTGTGAATGGCTAAATGTGGATCAAGTAAAAGAATTCTGTCCTATTATTAATTGTTCTCCTGATATCCGTTACCCAGTCATGGGTAGTACTTTACAAAGAAGAGCTGGTACAGCTAGACATGATGCTGTCGCTTGGGGTTATGCTAGAAGTGCCGATTCAATGGGAGTTGATATTATACAAAATTGCGAAGTAAAAGGAATTAAAAGAAAAGGAGACTCTATTGAGGGTTTAGAAACAACGAAAGGTTTTATTAAAACTTCAAAAATTGGTGTTGCTGCTGCTGGACACTCAAGTGTTATTGCCAATATGGCAGGCTTAAAACTTCCACTTGAAAGCAAACCTTTGCAAGCATTAGTTTCAGAACCGATCAAGCCAATTATCGATACAGTTGTTATGTCCAACGCAGTCCATGCGTACGTTAGCCAATCTGATAAAGGGGAACTTGTTATTGGAGCCGGAACGGACTCATATGTATGTCCAACGCAGTCCATGCGTACGTTAGCCAATCTGATAAAGGGGAACTTGTTATTGGAGCCGGAACGGACTCATATGCCTCATATACCCAAAAAGGCACCCATGAAATTATTGAAGGTACAATTAAAGCTGTTTTAGAACTCTATCCTATTTTTAGCAGACTCAAAATGTTAAGACAGTGGGGTGGCATCGTGGATATATGCCCAGATGCAAGTCCAATAATTAGCAAAACTTCCATAAAGGGACTTTATTTTAATTGTGGTTGGGGAACTGGAGGATTTAAAGCTACACCTGGATCGGGACATTTATTTGCATATACAATAGCTAAAGATGAACCACATGCATTAAATGCACCATTTAATATCAATAGATTTGTAAGCGGTGATCTTGTTGATGAGCATGGTGCCGCCGCAGTAGCACACTGATATGTTTATAATTAAATGCCCTTATTGTGGTGAAAGAGATCATAGCGAATTTAGTTATGGAGGTGAGGCGCATATTAATAGACCTAAAAAACCAACAGAGCTTACTGATGATCAATGGGCTGAATATCTTTTTATGAGAAAAAATATAAAAGGTATTCATTATGAGAGATGGAACCATTCACATGGGTGCAGAAGATGGTTTAACATGGCTAGAGATACATCAAACGATAAAATTCACTCTGTTTATAAAATTGGAGAAAAACCTCCAGTATAATCATGTCAAATAATTTTAGATTAGAATCCGGAGAAGGAATTAATCAAACTGAAAAAATTTCTTTCAAGTTCAATGGAAAAACTCTTTTTGGTTACAAAGGTGACTCTTTAGCATCTGCCCCTACTAGCAAATGGTATTCATTTGATTGGAAGAAGCTTTAAATATCATAGACCTAGAGGAATTTTAAGTTCTGGATCAGAGGAACCAAATGCACTAGTTCAAATAATAAAAGATAAGGATAAGGCAAAAACTGATCCAAATGTAAGAGCTACACAAATTGAGATTTATGAAGGCCTTGAAGCTCAAAGCCAAAATTGTTGGCCTAATGTTAAATTTGATATTGGTGAAATTAATAGTATTTTCTCCTCTATTCTTCCTGCCGGTTTTTATTACAAAACTTTCATGTGGCCTTCTAAATTATGGAGAAAGTACGAATATTTTATAAGAAAATCTGCTGGTTTAGGTAAATCGCCAACAGAAAAAGATCCAGATAAATACGATCATAAATATTATCATTGTGATGTTTTAATTGTTGGTGGTGGTCCAGCTGGTATTACAGCAGCTTTAATGGCTGCAAAATCTGGAAATAAAATATTACTAGTTGATGAGAAACCGGAATTTGGCGAAAATTTATTATCATCAAGCAAAGAAAACATTAAAATAAATGATCTCTCCCCTGCTGAATGGATCAAAGTTAAACGTAAAGAATTATTAAATTTTAAAAATATTAAAACTCTAAATAGAACAACAGTATCTGCATATCACAATTATAATTATTTAATAATGATGCAAAGTTTAACAGACCATCTTTCTGAGAATGAAAAAAAAGGAAAAATAAGGCAAAGATTATGGAAAGTAAGAGCAAAAAAAGTAATTTTAGCAACAGGTTCTATTGAAAGACCATTGGTCTTTGATGGCAATGATAGACCTGGAATAATGTTGTCGTCAGCAGTCAAAAAATATCTTAATTTTTATGGTGTAAAATGTGGTAATAAAATTATTATTTTCACTAACAACGATAGCGCCTATGAAACAGCTATTGAGTTGCACAATAAAAATTTAAAAGTGCAAGCTATCGTTGATATTAGAGAGGAATCGTCAGGGGATTTACCGAAAAAATGTAACGAACTAGGTTTAAAAATTTATTGGAAACATACAATAGTTTCTTCATCTGGCCATACAAAAGTCAAAAATGTATCTGTGATGAAATTATCCAAAGACAATAGTGTCGTAATTGGCAAAAAAATAAACATTAAATGTGATTCAGTGGCAATGTCTGGAGGTTGGACACCAGCTGTCCATTTGTTCACTCAATCAGGTGGTAAGCTGGATTTTAACAATCAAAATTTTTGCTTTTATCCCAAAAAAACAACACAAAAGCAAATTTCGATTGGATCCTGTAATGGCACATTTAAACTTGCAGATATAATTAATGAAAGTAATCAAAAAACTAGTGAATTTATTAACCAAAACGTAGAAAATAAAAATAAAATTTCTGAACCAAAAGAAGGTGATTTAGAAAATATTTGGTTGTTACCTTCTAATAAAGCTTTAGGAAAAACAAAATCTTTTATTGATTTCCAAAATGACGTTACTGCTAAGGATATAAAGTTAGCGTTAAGAGAAGGATATAAATCAATAGAACATGTTAAGCGATATACAACAACAGGAATGGCTACTGATCAGGGTAAAATAGCAAATATGCATGCCTTGGGAATAGTGGCTGAAACAACCAATACTAAAATGGGAGATTTGGGCACAACAACATTTCGACCTCCTTATACCCCATTAACTTTTGGTGCTATTGTTGGAAGAAATGTTAACCAGTTTTTCGATATAATAAGAAGAACCCCTATTCATTCATGGCATAAAAAAAACAATGCAAAATTTGAAGATGTTGGTCAATGGAAAAGAGCTTGGTATTACCCTATCGATAACGAAAGTATGTTTGATGCTGTTCAAAGAGAATCGAAAGCTGCTAGAACAAAAGCTGGAATACTAGATGCTTCCACGTTGGGTAAAATTGACATTCAGGGCAGTGATACTTCCGAATTTCTTAACCGTGTTTACACAAATGCATGGAATAAATTAGCAATTGGTAAATGTCGATATGGATTGATGCTTAATGATGATGGAATGGTTTACGATGACGGTGTTACTACACGCTTAAATGAAAATCATTACATTATGACAACAACAACAGGTGGGGCCGCAACGGTAATGAGTAAACTTGAAGATTTTTTACAAACTGAGTGGCCAGAATTAAAAGTATATTTAACTTCTGTAACAGATCACTTCGCAACAGTAAGTGTTTGTGGACCTCATAGCAAAAAAATATTAGAAAAAGTAACTGAAAATATTGATTATTCAGATCAAAATTTTCCTCATATGAGTTTTAAAGAAGGTTCAATAAATAAAATAAAATGTCGTGTAATGAGAATAAGTTTTACTGGAGAATTAAGTTACGAAATAAATATACAAGCTAACTATGGGCAATCAGTATGGGAAAAATGTATGGATGCAGGAAAAGAATATGGAATCACTCCATATGGTACAGAAGCTATGCATTTATTAAGAGCTGAAAAAGGCTTCATAATTGCTGGTCAAGAAACTGATGGAACGGTTACTCCAATCGATCTTCAGATGGATTGGATAGTAAGTAAAAAGAAATATGATTTTATTGGAAAAAGATCTTTATACAGATCTGACACGGCAAGGGAAGATAGAAAACATTATGTAGGTCTATTAACCAAAGACCCAAACGAAATTCTTGAGGAAGGGGCCCAAATTGTCGCTGAAGTTAAAAATAGACCACCAATGGATATGATTGGACACATTACTTCAAGCTATTATAGTCCAAACTTGAATAAATCTATTGCTTTAGCTGTTGTAAAGAATGGAAAAAAATTAAAAGGAAAAAAGCTTTTTGTACCAATGGCAAATAAAACAATTGAAGTTACTGTATCAGACCCGGTTTTCTTAGATAAAGAAGGAACTAGATTAAATGCTTAATTTTTCTACACCAGTCTCCGAAAAACATTCTTACAACAATTTTTCTATGAAAGAAAAAGCTCCAATAGCTAAAATCAATTTAAGAGGTGATCTAGAAAACAAAGATTTTGTAAACAAAATTAGAAATATTATTGGAATGATGCTGCCTAAAGAATCTTGTAATGCGTCTGAGAAAGAAAAAATCACTTCATTATGGTTGGGTCCTAATGAATGGCTAATCGTTTCTAACGATGAAATGCTAAAAGAAACAAATGCTTATGAACTTGAACAAATATGAACTTGAACAAATATTGTTTGACGGTATTTCTAAAATCAATTTAGGAGCTGTCACTAATGTTACCGATCAATTTACAATTTTTTCACTGTCAGGATCAAATATTATTGAAGTTCTCTCTAAGGGATGTCCTTTTGATTTTGAATCAAATAACTTCGTTGATAACAAAGTTATACAAACTGTTTTGAATCATGTTGATGTTACAATACATCGAAAAAATAAAAATAATATTGATTTATATGTTAGACGATCATTTGCTGGATATTTATGGGATTGGTTAAAAGATTCAGCTAATTTAACTTCCTCTTAATATAAAAAGTAACAAAAAAGAATAATATTAATACATAGAACCAATTGAAATAACAATAAGACCAAAAAAAAAGAATAATATTAATACATAGAACCAATTGAAATAACAATAAGACCAAAAAAAAGTATTAAAACTTCCATTGATGTTTTTAGCTAAATAAAAAGCAAATAAAGGTAAAAAAATATTTCTTATTAAATTTGAAATCAATGCATTTTCAGATTTTTTAAGGGACATAAAAAAACCATTGCTAATAAAAAATATTGGATATGCTGGAAACATAAAAGCTGATATTCTTAAATATCTAGCTCCAAATTCAATAACTGCTGTGTTGTCTGAAAAAATACTAACTATTCTATCTGCAGAAAAAAAAATTATTAAACCCGAAAAAATCATGATTATAAAACCATATTTTATAGCTTTAAAGTATGATTCTTTTACTCTTAAAAAGTTTTTCGCACCGTAATTCTGAGCGATAATTGAGATAATAGCTGTATTAAGACCTAACACGGGTAATAAAAGTACTTGTTCAAAACGAGCGGCTGATCCATATCCAGCTGTAGCATATTCACCAAAAATTCCTATATATGTAAGTATTATTGTATTGCCTATTGTAAAAGAAAGTAGTGCTGCAGATATAGGGGCTGATTGAAGAAAAAGATTTTTTAAAATGTTAGTTTTGGGATAAAAAAATTCTAATGAAAAATCCAACATTCTTTTATTTTTTAATACTCTGAATAATATTACTAAAAAAGCAATCAGCTGAGAAACAATCGTAGCGATTCCGATGCCCGTAACACCCATAGCAGGAATAAAAGCATAACCAAAAATAAATAAAGGATTTAAGAATATATTTAAAAAAAAACTTAAAATTAATATATTTCTATAAGTTTTTGTGTCACCTTCGGCATGTAGTAATGCGTTTAATGCCACAACTGAAATAAATATTATAGATCCTGAAAATATAACGTTGGTATATTCGAGACCTAATAAAATTACTTCACTACTGGAACCCATTAGTAAAAAAAAAGTTTTTGAAAATTTCAAACCTAAATAGGTGACTAATATGGAAACTAGTATTCCGTAAATAATTGTATGCGAAAAATAACTTAAAACTTTTTGTTTATTATTTTCTCCAATACTATTTGCTATTAATGATGTGCCACCAACAGTTACACCAATGCATGCAGCAATAATAATAAAATATACTGGGAAAGATTTAGCTAAAGCTGATAAAGCCTCAGGTGATATTTTGCCCGCATAAAAAGTGTCAACAATGTTATACATTGTTTGAAAGAAAGTACCGATACTAGCAGGTAAAGCTATCTTCTTTATCAAACCTGGTATTGGATCTTTAATTAAATTTAATTCAGTATTCACGATAATGTAAAATAATTTTAATATTTTTTTTGAAAAATATGATTTTTGTTTAATTTTTTAATCTTACAAAAATCTTGAATATAATACATTATAATTTCTTGCAAATTGTTAAACCATCACCTAATGGCAAGATAAATTTTTCAACTCTTTTATCATTTTTAACATACAAATTAAACTTTCTTATAATATTAGTTTTTTTATCATTATTGGTTTTGTCATAAACATCGCCATGCCAAAAAACATTATCTATAATGATAATCCCTCCCCTTTTGATTAAATCTAAAGAAAGATTAAAATAATTTATATAATTATCTTTATCAGCATCTATGAAAATTAAATCAAAAAATTTATTATTTTTTGTCAATTTTTTTAAGCTGTCTAATGCTGGTGCCACAATAGTTAATATTTTTTTATCTAATTCAGCTTTCTTAAAGAATTTTTTTGCGACTTCAACAATTTTATTATCATGATCCAATGTTGTAATTTGGCCATTGTTAGGTAATGCTAAAGCCATTGATAAACTGCTAAAACCAGTAAAAGTGCCAATTTCCAAACAATTTTTTACATTACTAATCATAATAATTAACTGAAGTAAATGAGCTTGGGTTTCTGAAATTTGCATTCTTTGTAAATCTCCCAAAGAATCATTGTGTTTTAAAATATCTTTCTGAACAGGATGTAAGTGATGAGTGTGGCTATAAATATAATCTAACAACTCTTGTGTTAGTTTTAAATTTTTTAGCATTTTATTTTAGTTTAATTTTTAGAATATCATTAACAAGATTGGGATTGGCTTTGCCTTTTGACACTTTCATAACTTCACCAACAAAATACCCGAAGAGTTTCACTTTACCAGATTGATATTGTATTACCTTATCTTGATTTTTCGATAACACTTCCAAGACTATCTTTTCTAACTCTTTGGGATCGCTTTGTTGCACTAAACCTTCCTCTTCAACAATTTGTTTTGGATCTTTATCAGAAACTTGCATTTTTTCAAAAACATCTTTTGCTATTTTTCCTGAAATCTTCCCTAAAGTAATCATTTTAACTAACGATGATAAATTCTTTGCACTAATTGGCGATTGTGAAATGGAAAGATTATTTTTATTTAATACAGCAAACAATTCTACTGTAATCCAGTTAGTGGCTAATTTTTTGTCACATTCCTTAATCATTTCCTCGTAATAATCCGAAATTTCTTTTTCAGAAACTAATATATTTGCTTCATAAGGAGATAAATTATGATCTTTTATAAATCTATCTTTCTTCTGATCTGGTAATTCTGGGAGCTCCTTTTTTAATTTATCAATTAAATCTTTGTTTAATTTAAGTGGTAATAAATCAGGATCTGGAAAATATCTATAATCATGAGCTTCTTCCTTTGAACGCATAGATCTAGTAGTATTTTTCTTTACATCAAATAATCTCGTCTCTTGATCTATCTTTTTTCCAGACTCCAATATTTCAACTTGTCTCTTTGCTTCATATTCAATAGCCATTTGCATAAATTTAATTGAATTAACATTTTTTATTTCGCATCTTGTTCCAAATTGACTGTCACCAACTTTTCTTACTGATACATTTACATCAGCCCTTAACGAACCCTCTTGCATATTTCCATCACAAGTTCCAAGATATCTCATGATAGATCTCAATTTGCCAGATCTATTAAGATCTACAAAAGAATTATCAGGATCGATATCATGAATGCTTTTTCCTGCATCTTGTTCAAGATGAAGTCGTTCAATACCAACTTTTTTTGTACCATAAGGCATATCAAGTATAACTTCGCCTTCCCCGACTAATGGTTTTTTGTATTGTGATATTTGATAACCTTGAGGCAAATCAGCATAAAAATAGTTTTTTCTATCAAAAACCGAATTTAAATTTATTTTAGCTTTAAGACCTAATCCTGTTTTAATACTTTGTTCTACACAAAATTGATTAATAACCGGAAGCATCCCAGGAAACGCCGAGTCAACTAGACTTACCTGCGTATTGGGTTCGGCTCCAAATTTTGTAGAAGATGAAGAAAAGAGTTTAGACTTCGATAAAACTTGAGCATGAACTTCTAATCCAATAATAACTTCCCACTTTCCTTTCTCTCCATTTATAAAATAATCAAATTTTTTTTCAGCCATTAACTCCACCAAACTTTAAAATTTTTCTTAAAATTAGCTCTTTTTTCTATTGCTAGTGATAAATTTAAAATTGTCTGTTCATCAAAAGCTTTTCCAATAATTTGCAATCCTAATGGTAAATTATTTTCGTCATAACCTGCTGGAACAGAAATTGCAGGTAAACCAGATAGGTTTACCGGTACTGTAAAAATATCATTTAAATACATAGAAACAGGATCGTCTGTCTTGTCGCCTATTTTAAAAGCTGAGCTAGGTGTTGAAGGAGTTAATATTGCATCTACATCACTAAAAACCTTATCAAAATCATTTTTTATTAATTGTCTAACTTTTTGTGCTTTTAAATAATAAGCATCATAATAACCAGATGATAAAACATAGGTACCAATTAAAATTCTCCTTTTGACTTCATCGCCAAAACCTTCAGATCTAGTATTTTCATACATCTCAATTAAATTTTTACCTTTAGCTCTATGACCGTATTTTACTCCATCATATCTTGCCAGGTTTGATGACGCCTCTGCTGGTGCCACTATGTAATATGCTGGAAGGGCGTACACTGTATGTGGCAAAGAAATATTTTTTATTATGGCTCCAGCATCTTTTAAATAATCTATTCCTTGCTTCCAAAGATTGTCAATTTCTGTTGGCATATTATCGACTCTATATTCGTTGGGGATTCCTATTTTTAATCCTTTTACATTTTCTGTTAACTTAGAACTATAATTTTCAACTTTGGCATCTACTGAAGTAGAATCTTTTGGATCGTAACCTGACATTGCCTGTAATAGCAAAGCGCAATCTTCAACATTTTTTGTCATCGGTCCTGCTTGATCCAGTGATGAGGCAAAAGCTGCTATTCCCCATCTGGAACATCTTCCGTAAGTAGGTTTTAACCCGACTATTCCTGTAAAAGATGCAGGTTGTCTAATAGATCCGCCAGTATCTGTTCCAATAGTTGCCGGTGTTAGTTCAGCAGCTAACGCAGAAGCCGAGCCGCCTGAAGAACCTCCGGGCACTAATTGTTTTCCGTAAGGATTCACTACATTTCCAAAAAAACTTGTTTCGTTTGATGAACCCATTGCAAACTCATCACAATTTAATTTACCTAACAAAAATGCTCCTTTAGACCATAAGTTGCTAGTAACGGTAGATTCGTACGTAGGAATAAAGTTATGTAATATTTTGCTACCAGCAGTAGTCTTAACATCTTTTGTACAAAACAAATCCTTTACTGCAATTGGAACTCCTGACAACAAACCATTGTAATCCTTTTTTTTATCGAAACTTTTTGCAGATTTTAAAGCATCATCAAAGCACTCACTAATGTAGGCGTTTAATTTTTTAGAATTCTGTGAATTATTTATAAATACTTTTGTTACTTCTTCAGAAGTAAAATCTTTTTTTTTTATACCATTAATTATTTTTGTCAGAGATAATTCCGAAATATTAGACATATTATTCAATAACCTTTGGTACCACAAAAAATTCTTCGTTTTTTTCAGGTGAATTTTTTAATATTTGACTCCTTATTTTTCCATCTTTTACTTCATCTTTTCTAGATTTAAGAGAAGCGTTAATTATAGATGTAAGTGGATTAGTTTTGTCAGTATTTATTTTATTTAATTTTTCGATAAATTTCATTATTGATGATAAATCCTTAGATAAATTATCAATCTTTTTTTCATCTAGGGAAATTCTAGCTAATTTTGATATGTGTTTTACTGTATCTTTATCTATTGACATTTGAGATTATTGGCAAATAAGTGAGAAAATAGCATTTATAATGAAAACACACAATATACTCAACATTGAGCAATTTAAAACAAATGTTGAAAACAATTCTAGATTGTTAGGAATCGATCCAGGAAGCAAAAATATTGGCCTTGCAATATGTGATGAAAACAAAAAGGTTGCAACTCCATTAAAAGTTATTCGAAAAACTAAATTCGAAATTTTATTAAAGGAAATTAAAGAGATTATTAATGAAAATAGTGTAAAAGGAATCGTTATTGGAAATCCTTTAAATATGGACAGTTCCTTTGGAAAATCGTCTCAATCAGCGTTAGATTTTGCCAAAAATTTATCAAAAAATATTACTATTCCTATCGTAATGTGGGATGAGCGTCTTTCTACCGAGGGAAGCTTCAAAATAACTCAGCATTTAAACACAAATGTTACTAATAGAGTAAAAAAATTGGATAAAAATGCAGCGGCTTTCATATTACAAGGAGCTATAGATTATTTATCAAACTAGTCAAAAATGCTTGCATAGATACCTATAAAGGGCTATAGAGTTGATTTTAATGGCTATAATCAGGAATCTTCAAGCTGTTGAAACTCAACAAGACCACTTATTAGGTATTCAGGATCTTTCTTTTTCAAAAGTTACTAGCATATTAGATCAAGCTAAAACATTTATTACCTTAAACAAAAGCGCTTCAAAAAAAACGGATATACTGAGGGGAAAAACCCAAATCAATCTATTTTTTGAACCTTCAACAAGAACTCAAAGCTCTTTTGAACTTGCGGGAAAAAGACTTGGTGCAGATGTAATGTCAATGAATATTGTTAATTCTGCAATAAAAAAAGGTGAAACTCTAATCGATACTGCGATGACACTAAACGCTATGCATCCAGATATTATCGTAATAAGACATCAAGATTCAGGTGCTCCAAATTTGTTATCACAAAAAGTAAATTGCTCTGTAATCAATGCTGGTGATGGTAGTCGCGAGCATCCCACGCAAGCCTTGTTGGATGCATTAACTATAATTAATAGAAAAGGTAAGGTAGAGGGATTAAAAATTGCTATCTGCGGAGATATTTTGCATTCAAGAGTTGCCAGATCAAATATTTATTTGATGAATATGCTTGGAGCTAAAATTAACGTAGTGGGGCCAAAAACATTACTACCTCATTCTATCGAACGTCTGGATGTTAAAGCTTTCACGGATATGAAAAAAGGTCTAGACAATTGTGATATAGTAATGATGTTAAGATTGCAAAACGAAAGAATGCATGGATCTTTTTTGCCATCACCTAGAGAATACTATGAATATTTCGGTTTAACTCCCGATAAATTAAAAATGGCAAAAAAAAATGCTCTAATAATGCATCCGGGTCCGATGAATAGAGGGGTCGAAATAGATACTAACTTAGCAGATGACATTAATAGAAGTGTTATAAGAGAACAGGTTGAATTGGGTGTTGCAGTAAGAATGGCTTGCCTAAAAATATTTTGTAAGAAAACATAATGAAAGAAAAATACTTAATAAATGCAAGAATAATTGACCCCAAAAATCAAATGAATGAAGTTGGTGGATTAATTATTGATTCAAAAGGTTTAATCAAAGCTGTAGGAAAAAAAGTAGCTAACGGAAATTTACCTAGTTCGGTTGATAAAATAGACTTAAAAAAACAAATTCTGATACCCGGCATAGTTGATATGAGAGTTTTTGTAGGTGAGCCGGGATATGAATACAAAGAAAATTTCAGAACTTTAAGCAATGCTGCTTTATCAGGCGGCGTCACATCGGTTGTCTCAATGCCAAATACATCACCAGTTATTGATAATGTTTCAATGGTAGATTTTTTGAAAAGAAGAGGAAGAGATAAATCAAGAATTAATATATTTCCATCTGCTAGCTTAACCAAAAATACAGAAGGAAAACAAATGACTGAATTTGGCCTTCTTAAGAGGAAAGGTATAGTGGCTTTTACGGACGGAATTAAGACCATTCAAAATCCTCAGGTAATGGCAAGAATAATGAACTTTGCTAGTCAATCAGAATCATTGATAATGCAACATGCGGAAGACAATATATTATCAGCCGGCGGTTTAATTAATGAAGGCGAAATATCTACTAGACTTGGTTTAAAAGGAATTCCCTTTTTGGCAGAAAAAATCATTGTTGAGAGGGATTTGTCCTTCCTTGAGGAATTTTTTTGTAGATATCATGTTTCACAAATATCTTCTGAAAAAACTGTCTCAGTTGTCAAAAAAGCTAAAAATGATGGTAAAATTTTTTCCACAGGTGTTTCAATTAACAATTTATCATTAAATGAAAATGATATTGGTGATTTTAGAACATTTTTAAAACTATCTCCTCCTCTTAGAACTGAAAAAGATAGAAAATCGCTAGTTCAAGGAATTAACGAAGATATTATAGATGTTATAGTTTCAGATCATAAGCCTGAAGATGAAGAGTCAAAAAGATTAACATTTTCTCAAGCAACTACAGGAGCAACCGGCATAGAAACTTTGTTACCCTTAGCCCTGGAACTTTTTCACAATAAATCAATAAAACTTGATAAATTAATTGCTGCAATGACGTCAAATCCAGCAAAAATCCTTAGCATCGACAAAGGAAGTCTCAAAAAAGGAAATGACGCAGATTTATGTATATTTGACATCAATAAACCCTGGATTGTTGACAAAGATAAATTAAAATCAAAATCTAAAAATACTCCAATTGAAAATAGAAAATTGCATAGTCAAGTATTAAAAACTTTCGTAAAAGGTGAAGTTGCTTTTGGAAGAATTTAATTATTAATGGATATTATACTAGTTATTTTTTTTTCCTATTTAAGTGGATCAATACCTTTCGGACTAATCTTAACTAAATTTGCTGGCGGTCAAGACATCAGAAAAATTGGCTCTGGAAATATTGGTGCCACAAATGTTTTTAGGACTGGTAGTAAATTTTTAGCTGTCTCAACTCTATTGCTAGATGCTTTAAAAGGTTACGCGCCTGTAATTATCACTAAACAATACTTCCCTGAATTAATTCAATTATCATGCTTAATTGCTTTTTTAGGTCACATTTTTCCAATATGGATAAAATTTAAAGGTGGAAAAGGTGTTGCAACATATTTGGGTATTCTATTTGCTTTATCTTATCAATTGAGTTTTTTGTTTATCTTTACTTGGGTTGTTGTGTTATTAATATTTAAGTACTCTTCAGTATCTTCCATATTTTCCTCAATGACAGTGTTGGTAGTAACTTTAATTAAAGATACAGCCTTAAAATCGTTAGATCAAAATTTTAATATTGACGCTGATATAAAATTAATTCTATTTATTTTCTTTATTTTAATAATATTTACTCACAAAAAAAATATCTTGAACCTCATAAATAAAACTGAACACAAAATAAAACTTTAGATAAAAAGCCACTTTTTTTAACAAAATAAATCTTCAGTTTGACAAAAGGAAATATATTTGACAGTAACCATCCTGAGGATAATTTAATGAACTTAGTAATCGTAGAAAGTCCTGCAAAAGCTAAAACAATAAACAAATATCTTGGAAAAGATTATAAAGTTTTAGCAAGTTATGGACACATTAGAGATTTGCCTTCTAAAAATGGTTCTGTTGATCCAAATAATAATTTTAAAATGTTGTGGGAAATAGACGTATTTTCAAAAAAATATTTAAAAGAAATAACAGATAATGCTATTGATTCGAAAAAAATTATTTTAGCTACAGATCCCGACCGTGAAGGCGAAGCTATTGCTTGGCATGTAAAAGAAGTGCTAAATCAAAAAAAACTTCTAAAAGACAAGAAAATTGAAAGAGTTGTGTTTAATGAGATTACCAAAAAAGCTGTCACAAAAGGTATGGAAAATCCAAGAGATATTGAACCTCAATTAGTAGACGCATACATGGCCAGAAGAGCTTTGGATTATCTTGTGGGTTTTAATATTTCTCCTATATTGTGGACTAAATTACCAGGATCAAAATCAGCTGGCAGAGTTCAATCAGTAGCACTAAAACTAATCTCAGAAAGAGAACATGAGATTGAACAATTTATCCCCAAAGAATATTGGACTATAGGTTTAAATTTTAAAAATAATGAGGGTAATGAAATTCCTTCTAAATTGATTTTCTACGATGGTAATAAGGTTGAAAAATTTACTTTTCTTAACAAAGACGCTGTTAGTGAAGCAACGACAAAAATTAATTCTAAAGAATATTTCGTTTCTGAAATTACGTCACAAGTTTTTAAAAGAAATCCTGCTCCGCCCCTTACAACTTCTACAATGCAACAAATGGCTTCAGGAAAATGTGGATTTGGAGCGTCCAGAACCATGCAGATCGCACAAAGATTATACCAAGGCATAGATATAGATGGCGAATCCGTTGGACTAATTACTTATATGAGAACGGATGGAACGCAAATTTCAAATGAAGCTATATTAACTTTTAGAGATTACATATCTACTAACTATGGAAAACAGTATTTGCCCGCAACACAAAATAATTATAGTGGTAAAAAAGCTAAAAATGCACAGGAGGCTCACGAAGCAATAAGACCTACGGATATAGAAAGATCCCCATCTGAAATTAAGAAATATTTGAATTCTGATCAATTTAAATTATACGATTTAATATGGAAAAGAGCGTTATCTTCTCAAATGCAAAGTGCTGAATTTGATAGAAATACCATTATTTTATCATCAAAAGATAAAACAATTAAATTTAGAGCTTCAGGATCAGTTTTAAAATTTGATGGTTTTTTGAAACTATATGGAAAGATAGATAATAACAATGAAGCAGACAAAATATTACCTGAAGTGAAAGATGAAGAAACGGTAAATATTGATAAAATAATAGATGAACAGCATTTTACAGAGCCTTCACCAAGATATTCTGAGGCTAGTTTAGTCAAAAAACTTGAAGAATTAGGTATTGGTAGACCCTCAACATACGCAAGTATTATTTCGGTTCTTTCAAACAGAAATTATGTTGATTTAATCAATAGAAAATTTTACCCCACCGATAGAGGCAA
>Ga0208274_1000724_pt1 | contig 16679 bp, 19 predicted proteins | sample ETNtaG_22_FD_185755 | JGI IMG/M metagenome (GOLD analysis project Ga0208274, IMG submission 185755) | Marine microbial and viral communities from oxygen minimum zone, Eastern Pacific Ocean - ETNP201306SV43 (SPAdes) (version 2) | ecosystem: Environmental > Aquatic > Marine > Oceanic ... | reverse complement strand
GAGCACTAAAGCTATATTTAAAATATTAGATCCAAATGCATTTCCTACGGCGAGCTCTGGGGCGTCTTCCAAAGCTGCAAAGGCTGAAACGAATATTTCTGGCGCAGAAGTACCAAAACCTAAAATAAGTATCCCAATTACGAGCGGTGAAACTTTATAAATACTGGCAATTTTGCTACCATTATCTATAAGTGAATTAGCACTGTAAATAATCAATACAAAGCAAGATACAAGAGCTATAATCGATTGTAACAATGTCATTGGTTTATGGTATATAGTATTGTAATGGAGCTTATTATAAAGGCTTAAAACTTAGAATGAATAAAACAGAGTGTTTAATTTCCGAACAGAGCCTAGACTTCAAAGTCATTTTTTATCCAGTAGTTTTAATATGCTGTCATAAGACGCTAATATTAATGAGGGTTTGATGGTATTGTTAACTAGACCATTATCACAGGTTGGAAACCTCCAATCCTTATTGGAAAATTCTGATTTGGATTATGTGCTCTTTCCAGCTATTGAGATTAATCAAATTCATGCAAGACTGCCAAAGCAAAACTATGATGTTGTCATCTTTGTTAGTGTTAATGCTGTTATATATGCTAAGGAGTACTTTAACTATGTAATTAAAGAGTCAACCCAAATCTTTGCAGTGGGATCCACTACTGCCAGGTGTATTTCTGGCAATGGTTTAAGAGTTGATGGATTCCCAGAAAATGAAGCGTCAAGTGAAAACCTACTCGCAATGCCAGAATTTTCGCTAACTGACAAAAAAATCCTTATTGTTAGAGGTAAAGGTGGCTCAGAAGTGCTGAGAAATGAACTTAGTAAAGAAAATGTAGTTGACTATCTCGAAGTATACGAGAGAGCTCCATGCGAAGTAAGCCCTTTGCATATTGAATCTCTTGAACGCTTTATGGATAATTCAGCCGGCATTGTGATGGCTAATAGTGTCGAAAGCTTGAGAAACATCTATCAATTAATAAGTAACATTCGCCAATATCATTTGGATGAAATTCTACAAAGGCCTATTGTGGTTCTAAGTAATCGAATCAAAGAATACGCAAAGACATTGGGATTCATCAATATCAATGTAGTTAAAAGTCAAAGTGATGAAGGTGTTTTAAGAGTTTTACTTAACATTACCAGCAAACTGTCAAATAAAAAGTATGCAAAATGATTGCCAAAAGTTTTTTTTATCGGTAACATTGTAAATCCATGATAGGGGATGCAAGTGGTTAGATTCGGTATTTCATGGGTAGCTCGCCTCTTAGGAATAAGTGGCTTTACTATTCAGCAAAGAACAAGCAGCGGTTCGTTGCAGGCTCTTAATGTTCCAAAAATTACTCCATTCAACCCCTCCAATCTTGCCTATAAGACACGAAACGACGTTACTGCGGAGTCCGATTATCATCTTAATCGATTACAATCTCAGAGTGTCAGTAATCAAGATAACGAGGAGATTTCAGGGAATGATCAAGACTTGCTTTCTGTGATTGCTACCTTGAAATCGAAGTTGTATCAAGAACGCTCGAAAAGTCGTCACTACGACGCACTTTTTAATGAACTCAATGAGCGCTTAGTTGAGCTAGAAAAGAGTACTGACCCAGATAGCCAGAAAGATTTGCAAAAACTTCAGGGCTGGGTTCATTCCAATCGAGTTATTCACTAATTTAGCACTTTCACTTTAAAGTCTTCAGTAAGCAACTTATCCCCTGCTTGGGAAATATTTTTTGCCAAAGATAAAACAGGCTCTATTCGATTCATGCTATAAAAATGAAAGTCTTCAACGCCTCCTGACTTTAATTTTAGGCACATCTCGCTAACTACATCTTGGCCAAATTTCTGAAGACTGTCCATATCTTTTCTATAATGTTTTAATCTACTGAGAATCCAAGAAGGAATTTCTGCTTCACAATTTCGCGAGAAAAGAACAAACTGGTCATAGTTTGTGATAGGCATGATTCCAGGCACTATAGGTACATCAACCCCCAGTCGCTGTACTTCATCTACAAAACGAAAATAAGCATCGGTATTGTAAAAATACTGCGTAATAGCGGCATCAGCGCCAGCCTTTATTTTATTGACGAAATATTCAATATCACTAATAACATTCTTCGATTGTGGGTGCTTTTCAGGGTACGCGGCTACATGAACAGTGAAGCGGTCATTGTATTGCTCTTTTATAAATTCAACCAACTCATTGGCGTAATGAAAGTCACCAATATCGCGAATCGCTGGTGGAATGTCGCCTCTTAAAACAACCACACGAGTGACACCAAGATTAACGTATGTATCCAGTAATTTTGTCATTTGGTGAATGTCTGAGCCTATACAAGTTAAGTGTGGCGCAACGGTAACAGTTGTTGCAGAGCTGATCTCAGAAATGGTATCAATAGTCGCATCTTGTCCTGAGCCAAGAGCGCCAAAAGTTACCGAATAAAAATCCGGGTTTGTTGTATCCAGTTCTGAAAGTGTTGTGAGCAAATTATGTTTTCCTTGTTCTGTCCTGGCGGGGAAAAACTCGTAGCTAATATTCATGGTGTTAGATGCTTTTTTGTATTTATTTGGGACTGTTCTAGATAACTAAACATTTTTCTTTCTAGTGTTATTGATTAGGCAGTCATTATAATGAGAACATTTAATGAATATTAATGGTATTATTTCATTAAATCATTAATATTATTCATAGTTTATAGTTATGATTGAACGTTCTCATCTCACTATCTTGCGTGAAATTGAGCGAAATGGTACCCTGACTGCCGCTGCAGATAGACTGCATCTAACCCAGTCCGCCTTAACTCATGCTATCAAAAAACTTGAACAGCGTACAACTGTCAAGTTATGGAATAAAGAAGGGCGGACCTTACGCCTAACACAAGCGGGAAGTTATCTATTATCTGTGGCGAATCGCCTAGTGCCACAGCTAGAATATGCTGATCAAGTGATTGAACGTTTTGCCAGAGGGGAAAAGGGCGTAATCCGCATAGGCATGGAATGCCATCCTTGCTATCAATGGCTATTAAAAGTGGTAACGCCATATATTGAGCGTTACCCCGAGGTGGATATCGATGTTAAGCAGCAATTTCAATTTGGTGGCATGGAGGCATTGATTAATTATGATATCGATGTTTTGGTAACGCCAGATCCGATTCATCAGTCTGGCGTGACATTTAAACCCGTATTAGATTATCAGCAGGTGTTAGTTGTTAGCAAACAGCATGCTTTGGCTAAAAAAACACAAGTTGAGCCAATAGATCTCATTGAGGAGGTGCTATACAGCTATCCTGTAGACATTGATCGGCTGGATATATATAGCCGATTCTTAAACCCCGCAAACTGTAGGCCAAAAAAACACAAAAGTATCGAGGCAACCGACATCATGCTGCAACTCGTTGCAGCAGGGCGCGGAGTTGCTGCACTGCCACACTGGCTAGTTAATGAGTATGCCGACAAGATGGCGATTCAGGCAGTACGTCTCGGTAAAACAGGCGTCAGTAAAAGCATTTATCTAGGTCTTCGTGATGATGATCAGGGTATTGAGTATATTAAAGCGTTTGTCAACCAAGCTGAATGGCTGGATTAGCAACGTCCAACATTTGTTCTTTGCCTGAACTACATTCATATTGTGATTAACTATTTAGGTATAATTCCATTTGGTTTTTGATATTAGTATAATTCTGCTTGGTTTTTTTAAATTACTGAAAAAAATAATATGGCGAAGAGCGATTACATAGAGCTAGAGGGAGTTGTAAAAGAAAAATTACCCAATACAACATTTAAGGTTGAATTGGAAAACGGACATAATATTCTAGCCCATATATCTGGCAAGATTCGTAAGCACTATATTCGCATATTACCTGGGGATAAGGTTACTGTCGAAATGACACCGTATGATCTAACCAAAGGCAGAATTACATTTAGACATAAATAAGCCTAAGACTTGCCAGTGTGGTGGAATTGGTAGACACGCCGGATTCAAAATCCGGTTCCTTTGCGGGAGTGACGGTTCGAGCCCGTCCACTGGTACCAAATATGAATTAGTACAAAATTTATAAACAAGAATTTATTAAGAAATAAATAAAATGGATAACAACCTTGTAACTGAAGCACTAACTTTGACCATGTATGGAATGGGTTTTGTTTTTATTTTTCTTGCATTAATGGTTGTTGTAACTACTTTGATGTCAGCATACGTTCTCAGACTTCAACCCAATGTAATTCTTGAGCATTCAGGAGTGATAATTGATGATGGTATCGATGAAGAGGCTGAATTTGTTATACGAGAGGCAATCAAGATGCATAGAGAGAATTAAATGTATGTCTGAAAAAGTTAATAACAAGCCAGTAGAAATTACAGAATTAGTTTTGAGGGATGGGCATCAGTCATTATTCGCAACCCGAATGAGGATTGATGACATGCTTCCTATTGCTGAAAAACTAGATCAAATAGGGTTTTGGTCAATGGAGTCTTGGGGTGGCGCTACTTTTGATGCCTGCATCCGTTTTTTAGGTGAGGACCCTTGGGAGAGGATTCGTGAGATCAAAAAAGTCATGCCCAATACGCCTCAGCAGATGCTACTAAGAGGTCAGAATTTATTGGGATATCGTCATTACAGTGACGATGTAGTTAGAAGATTTGTTGATAGATGCGCAGATAATGGTGTCGGTGTTTTAAGAATATTTGACGCAATGAATGATACCCGCAATCTAAAAACCGCCATTGATCAAACTGTGAAAGTGGGGCAGCACGCTCAAGGAACAATCTCTTACACAGTTAGCCCGGTTCATACAACTGAATTATGGATTGATATGGCAAAAAAAATTGAGGATATGGGCGCGCATTCTCTTTGCATAAAAGATATGGCCGGGTTATTGCAGCCCTATGTAGCCTATGATTTAGTTAGCAAACTAAAAAAAGCGATCGATATACCTGTTCAGTTACATGCACACGCCACTACTGGGCTTTCAACTGCCTGCATTATTAAAGCTGTTGAGGCTGGGGTTGACCGAGTTGATACCTGTATAGGTTCAATGAGCATGACATATAGTCATTCAGCAACCAACTCCGTTGTTTCTATTTTAGAGGAAAGCCCCCGCAAAACTGGCCTTGATCTAAAAAAACTCGAAGAGATTGACCAATACTTTAAACCTATAAGAGCGAAATATTCTAAATTTGAGGGTTCGCTTAAGGGTGTTGATTCACGTATTCTGCTCTCGCAAGTTCCTGGAGGTATGCTAACCAACATGGAAGGTCAGTTGAAAGAACAGAATGCGCTTGACAAGATGGACGATGTTTTATTAGAAATACCAAGAGTTCGTGAAGACTTAGGCTACATCGCTCTTGTAACGCCTACCTCTCAAATTGTTGGCACTCAATCGGTACTAAATGTTCTTACAGGAGAGAGATATAAAACCATAACTAAAGAGGCAGCCGGAATTCTTAAGGGTGAATATGGCGCTACACCTGCGCCAGTTAATAAAGAGCTCCAAGCCAGAGTTTTAGATGGCTCAGAAGTAATTAAATGCCGTCCAGCAGATAATATTGAGCCTGAACTTGAAATTCTTGAGTCTGAATTTGACAAAATTGTTTCCGAAAAAAATATTAGAGTTGCTGATGAAAAAATAGACGATTTGTTAACTTATGCGCTTTTCCCTCAGATTGGTATCCAGTTTCTGGAAAATAGAAACAACCCTGATTTTTTTGAGCCAGTTCCAAAGTTAGGAGACAACTTACCAGTTAAAGAAAAAAATGAGGGAGTTTACACGGTTTCTTTTAAAGGTCAATCATATACTGTTAGTGTTTCAACTGGTGGTGATATAGAATCAATAAATACTGCCTCTGGCATCCAAGATGTAGCACCAAATAAGGAGACAGCTACTGCGAATTCAAATCTCTCTAGCAATACGGAAGAGATTTGTGCCCCTCTTTCTGGAACCGTCTGGAAGATTCTGGTAAGTCCTAATCAGAGTGTGAATGAGGGAGATACCTTGTTAATTTTAGAAGCAATGAAAATGGAAACTGAAATTAAGTCTACTCATTCAGGCTCGGTATTTAGTGTTAATATCAAAGAGGGCGACTCAGTTAGTGTTGGTCAGGCACTATTAACTTTAGCCTAACCATGGAGCAGTTAAATTTACTCTGGATAAATACTGGGCTATATCAAATGTTGTGGGGCCAAGGATTGATGTTGTTGGTTGGTCTTCTTCTAATTTATCTGGCAATTGTAAAAAAATTCGAGCCACTATTACTTCTACCTATAGGGTTTGGCGCAATTTTAAGCAATATTCCTGGCGCAGATTTGGCTGTTGGGGATGGAATTTTGCACCTTTTCTATCAAGTAGGTATTGAGTCCGGCGCTTTTCCATTAATTATTTTTATGGGTGTTGGAGCCTTAACAGATTTTGGCCCTCTTCTTGCAAATCCAAAAACATTGTTGCTTGGAGCAGCCGCTCAGTTTGGTATTTTTGCCACCCTTCTTGGCGCAATTGGATTGACATCTTTAGGTATTTTTGATTTTAGTCTGAAACAGGCTGCAGCTATAGGGATTATCGGCGGAGCTGATGGTCCAACTTCTATTTATGTTGCTTCGATTCTTGCGCCAGAGTTGTTGGGCGCTATCGCAGTCGCCTCTTATTCTTATATGGCACTAGTACCACTGATTCAGCCACCCATTATGAGAGCATTTACGACATCAAGTGAGAGAAAGATTAAGATGGTGCAGTTGCGAGATGTATCTAAGACAGAAAGGATTGTTTTCCCAATAATTTTATTACTACTCGTTGCCCTCCTACTTCCAGATGCGGCGCCATTATTAGGTATGTTTGCTTTTGGTAATCTCATGAAGGAGTCCGGAGTTGTTGACCGCTTGAGCGACACTACTCAAAATGCATTGATAAACATTGTAACTATTTTCCTTGGTTTGGCGGTTGGTTCAAAACTTATGGCTGACAAATTTTTACAACTTGATACCTTGGGCATCCTGCTTTTGGGCTTAGTGGCTTTTGCGATTGGAACAATGTGTGGACTATTGATGGCAAAATTGATGAACGTATTTAGCAAAAATAAGGTCAACCCATTAATTGGTTCAGCTGGTGTTTCTGCGGTACCAATGGCTGCCCGTGTTTCAAATAAAGTAGGCCTTGAGGCAGACCCACATAACTTCTTGTTAATGCATGCAATGGGACCAAATGTTGCCGGTGTAATTGGTTCTGCAATTGCTGCAGGTATTATGATTCAGTTCCTAGGATAAGCCTCATATAATTGAAAGTTTTTGATTTTCCAGTGTAACTATTCTATCCATTTTATTGGCTATTTCATGGTCATGAGTCACTACTAAAAGAGATAAAGTATTGTTCTTGTTTAATTCTAGAATTAACTCCAGTATTTCTCCTGAACATTCTGCGTCAAGGTTGCCTGTTGGTTCATCAGCTAAAAGACATTCCGGGTTTGATACGATGGCCCTAGCCACAGCAACTCTTTGACGTTCACCGCCTGATAACTCTGAAGGTTTATGATTTATACGATGCTCAAGGCCTACTTTTGTTAATAGTTCTTCTGAATATGCGAGCGTGCTACTTTTGTTATCCCCTTTGATAAGCAAAGGTAAGCAGACATTATAAAGAGCTGAAAAATCATTCAATAGGTGATGAAATTGATAGACAAAACCGAAAGTTTTGGCGCGTAACTGAGTGCGAGACTCTTCGTTTATTTCAGAAATATTTATACCATTAATAAGCACACTTCCAGAGGAAGGCTTTTCAAGTCCTCCAATGAGATTTAATAGTGTTGACTTGCCACATCCTGATTTTCCTAATACAGCAACAGTTTCTCCTGGCGACAAGATAAAGTCTAAATTGTTCAGTACAGCAGTTTCTTTATTGCCTTCCGTGTAAGAAAAGCCAAGTGATTGACATTCAATAATATTATTCATATCTTAACACTTCTGAAATGTTAACCTTACCGGCACGTTTTGCTGGGTAAATTGCTGCAAGAATAACTAATACAAATGAACCGACCATCACACTTATTACATCGCTATATTTGATTTCAGAAGGAAAACGGTTGATATAAAAAACATCTTCTGGGAAAAATTTAAACCCAATGATTTTCTCAATAAATGAAATCACAGACTCAATATTTAGTGCCAGTAAAATCCCTAGAATTGTGCCAATAACAATACCAATAAGTCCAATGCCAAGTCCTTGATAGAAGAACACCTTGACGATTCTTTTTGGGGTCATGCCGATCGTTCTAAGGATTGCAATGTCTGACCTTTTGTCAGTTACAACCATGACCATCATGGAAACGATATTAAAAGCGGCAACCGCAATGATTAATGAAAGAATAACGGCAATCATTTGTTTTTCTAGATTAAGCGCTGCTATAAAATTTCTTTTTTGCTCCATCCAGTCGACACCATAATAAGATTCTTGTCCGATTGTCTCGACGATATTATCAGTTATTGTATCTGCTTTAAACAAGTCATCTACTTTGAGACGTATGCCTGATATATGAGTATCCAAACTGAACAATTCCTGAGCGTCATATAGATGGATAAAAGCCAAGTTATTATTGTATTCACTCAAGCCAGCATTAAATATCCCAGTTATTTTGAAAGACAGTGATTTTGGCATTAGTAAGCCAATCGAATTTCTGCTTGGCGCAATCAGTGTTATTGAGTCATCAATGCCTGCACTTAGCATGGTTGCTAGACCAATTCCAATTAGTACAGAGCGAGATTCTGTTGAAAGATCTAACTTGCCGTATTTGATGTCATTTAGTAAAGTAGAAGTTTTAATTTCATGTTCTGTAACGACTCCTCTAACGCTAACCCCTTGTGATAAACCATTCAGAGTCATCAATGCAAAATCTTCAACGTAAGGGGAAGTGTCGACTATATGTTCGTTAAGTTTTATCTTTTTATTGATATCTTCCCAATCCTCTAGGGTGTTGTTATGTCCGGTTATATAGGCATGTGATATCGCATTCAAAACTCGGCTTCTTAATTCCTCATGAAAACCATTCATGACGGATAACACTGTAATTAATGCCATAACAGCCAAAACCAGGCTCACCATTGAAACCCCTGAAATAAAGGAAACAAAGCCTTTTTTACGGTTAGAACGTAAATATTGCTTAGAAATATGAAATTCAACACTCATGATGAGAATATTTTGTCATACTTATTGTTTTAAAAGTAATTAAAGCTTTCAAAATGTCGTCCTATTTAACCTCAAAAAGAAAAAATAATTTATTTTTTATGAACTATCTATTGTTGCCCTTGTCGGGGATATTTTATTTATTGGTTCAGCTTAGGTTTTGGTTGTATGAGGTCGGCTTCCTTAAGATATATATCAGTAAAATTCCGGTCATTGTTGTAGGCAATATAACCGTTGGTGGAACTGGCAAGACGCCAATCGTTATAGCTATGGTTAAGCATTTTGAATCGCAGGGAAAGACTGTTGGCGTAGTATCCAGAGGCTACAAAGGAGATTATTCGCATGAGATTTTGGAAGTTACTAGCTCAACAGACCCTCAAGAGTGTGGAGATGAGCCAGCACTAATAGCGCAAAATACAAATGCAAAAATTGTTGTTGCCAAAAAACGCTCAGAAGCAGTAAAGCACTTATCAAACAATGAAAAAGTGGATGTAATTATTAGTGATGATGGTCTACAACACTATGCTATGGGTCGTGATATCGAGATTGCAGTTATTGATGGAATGAATCGCTTTGGCAACGGTTTTCTTCTTCCTGCAGGACCTCTTAGGGAGCCAGTTAAGAGGTTGAAATCTGTTGACATAATTGTAAATAATGGCGCAAGTCAAGACGGTGAGCTGAAATGTGAGATTAAGGCTGAAAGCTTTGTAAATATAGCTAATGAGGAGTCTCAACCGCTCACTTACTTTAAAGATAAAGAGTGCTATGCTGTTGCTGGTATTGGAGACCCCACAAAATTTTTCAAATTACTTGATGATCTAGGTGTGCGATCAAAGAACAAGGCTTTTGTCGATCATCATAAATTTGTTGCCGAGGATTTTGCTTTTGCAAAAGACTATCCCGTCATAATGACTTCTAAGGATTGTGTAAAATGTAGGCATTTTGCGACAGATCAGATGTGGTATTTATCGGTTCATGCTGAATTGAATTCAGACTTTTACCAACAGTTGGAGTCTAAGTTATGATTGATAAAGATTTATTAAAAATGCTAGTGTGCCCGAAATCAAAGGCTCCCTTAAAGCAAGTTGGCGAGGAGTTGATTTGTGAAGAAAGTCAGTTAGCCTATCCGATAGAGGATGGAGTGCCAGTCCTCCTTGTCGAAGAGGCTCGCAAGATTAAGCCAAAAAAATAATGGAATTTTCCGTCATTATTCCTGCCAGATACGCTTCGAGTCGCTTACCGGAAAAGCTACTTAGAGATATTGATGGAAAAACACTCATAGAGCATACCTATTGCAACGCCATTAAAAGTGGCGCTAAGCGAGTGATTATAGCAACCGATGACAAGAGGATTAAGTCTGCTGCAGATTCATTTGGCGCTGAAGCATGTATGACTAGTGTCAGTCATCCAAACGGCACTTCTCGATTGTCAGAGGTGGCTAATCTGCTCGGCCTTGAAGACAGTGAGATTGTTGTAAATGTTCAGGGAGATGAACCCTTGATTAGCCCAAGAGTTATAAATCAGGTAGCAATGAATATACAAAAGAGCGACATGCAGGTGGCTACATTATGTGAACAAATAAAGACAGAGGGGCTCTATTTTGATCCAAATTGTGTCAAAGTTGTCTATAATTCACGCGGCAAAGCATTGTACTTCTCTAGATCGCCAATTCCTGCTTTTAGAGAGGCTTCAACGCCAGATCTAACTCTTTGTTATCGACATATAGGCGTCTATGCATATCGAGCTGGCTTTTTGAGAGTATATGCAGAATTAGATATATCACCAATTGAAATGGCTGAAAAATTAGAGCAACTTACAATACTCAACGAGGGCTTTGAAATCCATGTTGAGCCAGCTTGCGACGCTACCGGTGTCGGTGTTGATACTGAAGAGGATTTAATTAAAGTGAAAAAAGAATTAGGAAGATGAATATTATTGATGGAAGAAAAATAGCCAAACAGATCAGAGAAGATATCGCAAAAGAGGTCGAGACTTTTGAGCGACCACCAGGACTAGCTGTAATACTTGTGGGCGAAGATCCCGCATCGGCTGTTTATGTTCGTAATAAAGAACTTGCATGTATTGAGGCAGGATTCTTTTCTGATAAGATTATCAAGTCTGAAAATACAACTCAAGAAGAGTTGTTGGATGAGATTGAGCGTCTGAACAATAATCCGCGTATTGACGGTATCCTAGTCCAGCTCCCTTTGCCATCTCACATTGATTCCAGTAAAGTTATTGAGCATATATCGCCAAACAAAGACATTGATGGCTTCCATAGCGAAAATATCGGCAAATTGACACAGAATAAGTCAAACCTGCGCCCCTGTACGCCAAAGGGTGTTATGACAATGCTAGCTTCAATTGGCTGCGAAGTTAGAGGCAAGGACTGTGTTGTTGTCGGTGCTTCTAACATAGTTGGTAAGCCTATGGCCCTGGAGTTATTGAATGCAGGAGGGACGGTTACAATTTGCAATAGCAAGACAAAAGATACAGCTGAAAAAACCAGAAGTGCGGATATTGTCGTTGTCGGTGTCGGAATTCCTAAACTGGTCAAAGGCGACTGGGTTAAGGATGGCGTGATAGTTATTGATATAGGCATTAACAGACTGGATGATGGTTCATTGGTTGGAGATGTTGATTTTGATTCAATAAAAGAGAAGGCTGCGGCTATAACGCCTGTTCCTGGTGGTGTTGGTCCAATGACTATTGCAACTCTTCTTGAAAATACAGTAATCGCCTACAAAGAAAATCAATCAAGTTAATTGGTTGTATAATTCAAGCGATTTTCTTAATTATTTCGTACTTTATTACTGGCAATGTTATACATTCATGGTGGCAACTCAAAACAAAATAAACTAGCACGGCAAATATTTCACTTCTGCAGTGAAAGTTTATTTTCAGACCGTGAAGATCTTATTATTGATCTTTATATTAAGAAAGTCAGTAATGCTCTCGCTTGGACTGATTATGAAGGTAATGCTAAATTTAATATTGAAATTGAAGATTCGCTAGAAAGGAGAGTCTTTATCGTCACTCTTTGTCATGAAATGATTCATGTAAGTCAATTTCTAAATGGAGAGAGTGTTAGTGAATCAGTTGCCTATGAGTTTGAGTCAAAGTTAGCTCATCAATTTTATGAAGAGGAGTTAGCAAATCGTTTTGAAGAAAGCTTGCTCCATATTAATGACAGCTAATAAATGTTAAGGCATAAAGTCTTCTAAGGCGACTAGAGATTTCTCTAAATCGTTAATTGTATCAGCGGTGAGTGTTATATGGCCAAGTTTTCTGTCCTTGCGTTCATCTTTGCCGTATAGATGAAGATGGGCGTTTTTTACTTCAAGAACTTTATCTATAGCACCGTGTTCACCGATTATGTTAATCATTGCGCAGAACCTATGAACGCAATCTGTATCTCCTAGTGGTGATTTTGTAATTGCTCTAATATGGTTTTCAAATTGTGAGGTATGTGCACCTTCTATAGTCCAATGACCAGAATTATGAACTCTTGGTGCTATTTCATTAACAACTAAATTATCGGTAGTTTCAAATGCCTCAATAGTTAAAACACCAACATGATCCATCTCATCAAGTAAAGATCGCATATATTGTTCAGCTTTTTTTTGCAGTTTTGAACTAACATTTTGTGCAGGCGCTATGGTGACTCTTAATATTCCATTATGGTGAGTGTTCTCTACAAGCGGGTAATAAACATGGCTGTTATCTACCCCTCGAACAGCGATAAGTGAGAGCTCCCTTTTAAAGTCAACGAACCCTTCTAGAATTGATTCGACTCCATTCATGCTGTTCCATGCTTCTTCAATCTGAGTTTTTGAGTTGACAACAAACTGACCCTTGCCGTCATAACCTTCAGTCGCTGTTTTTAAAATTGCAGGCAAGCCGATTTTGTCTACCGCCTTATTTAGTTCTTTAACAGAATTAACCATTTGGTGTGGCGCACAAGGGATATTCAGTTTATTAAATAGAGCTTTTTCTCTGCCACGATGTTGACCAATATACAAAGATTTAATTCCCGGAAGGACAGTCGTTTTTTTGTTAATATCTTCAACTATATTGACATCTGTATTTTCGCTTTCATAGGTAACTACATCAGTAGTGTTGGCTAAATCATCGAGTGCATTACTGTTTTCGTCGCTTATATATGAAACTCCTAAATAACTACAAGGCTCCTTGTTTGAGTTAGCAAGAAAAGACATTTGATGGCCTAGGGGATATGCAGCTATGGCAAGCATTCTCCCTAATTGGCCGGACCCAAGAACGCCAATTTTCATAAGTTATTCTTTAGGGTTGGGGTTATCTAGAACATCTTTTGTTTGTTCTGATCTGAATTTGGCCACCTTGTCTCTTATCTTTTTGTTGTGGTTGCCAACAATTTGTGCAGCTAGTATTCCTGCATTTTTTGCTCCAGCCTCTCCGATTGCTAAAGTGCCGACAGGAATTCCGCCGGGCATTTGTACAATTGAAAGAAGTGAATCTTTGCCGCTCAAGGCTCGAGACTGAACGGGGACTCCTAGCACGGGAACGATTGTTTTAGCAGCAACCATTCCGGGTAAATGAGCCGAACCTCCTGCGCCAGCAATAATAACCTCAAGTCCGCGCTCTTGAGCAGTCTCGGCATATTCAAACATTAAATCAGGCGTGCGATGAGCGGAGACCACTTTGACTTCGTATGGGACGCCAAATTCTTCCAACATATCTATGGCGTTCTTCATCGTAGGCCAGTCGGACTTGGAGCCCATAATTACACCAACTAATGCACTCATTAATTGCTCAGGAAAAAAGATTAATGAAATTATACCAAAACAACATCCTTTTCAGCTTTTAACTGCCTAGATCAAATCTGTTTTGGTAATTCAAATTCTTCATCAAGAAATGGCAAGTGGCCAGAACGTAAGATATAGGTTTTTGTATTGTTGTCTTTATACCAATCTTCAATGGTATCTGGAACAAGGGTATCGAGAGTTCCCAGTATTGCACTTTTTGGAATATTAATTGATTTATATATCTCTCGTAGGTCAGAATTTAGCAAAATGTCCAGGCCTATACTGAGTGCGCTCTCTGAGGGCGGGTATTTCTGGATAGCTTCATAAAGCTGCTTTACTTGGGTTTTGTTTTTACTCTGCAAATTAACGAAACGTTTTAGGTTCTTGGTGCTGTCGCTTTTCAAATTGCTAGCGAACTGATGAAATACCTCATTCTTCATACCTATCTTCCAATTATTTTTGTTTACTAAATTGGGTGTTGTGGCTACCAGAACTAAGTGTTCGATTGTTAGTTTACTGGCAATATAAATGCTTAGTAAACCTCCCAGCGACCAGCCCAAAAGGGTAGATTTGTCAGGAATCAGTTTAATAATTTCAGCACACCAATCGTCTATACCTCCATCGACATCACTACTTTTTCCGTGGCCAGGCAAATCAATAACAGTAATGCGGTAGCTTTGTTTATATCTTTCCACAAGGCTTTGAAAGATTTCACTACTAAAGCCCCAGCCATGAAGTAGTACCAGGTTTGGCCCCCTACCTGTAGTCTTATGCCATAATATCTTTGACATTTTGAAGGAGTGACTCAATCTGTTGAAAGTTGTGGTTGGCCGACAATGTAAAGCGCAGACGGGCAGTATTCGGAGGAACAGTTGGAGGACGAATTGCGCTTACAAAAAAACCGGCTTGAAAAAGTCTGGAACTGTAGTTCAGCGCCTTATCGCTTGAGCCAACAATTAATGGCTGGATGGCGCTCTGTGAATGCTCAAATTCAAGTTTCAATGAATCAGCACAACTCCTGAAATAATTTATATTGCTAAAGAGCTTTTCTTTTTGTTCGCCTTTTTTAATCAATTCCAGGCTTTTAACTGCCGCTACGCAGATGGCTGGAGAGATAGCCGTGGTATAGATATATGGGCGCGATTTTTGAATCAAGAATTCAATAAAATCTTCCTCACCAGAAACAAAAGCGCCCATTAGGCCTGCAGCCTTTCCTAAAGTCGCCATGTAGATTGATTGATTTGGGATGTTAGGTTCAAAGATACCAAAACCATGAGCGTCATCTTGCATCAATAGGGTGTTTGGTTTATCTATAATTGCATCTATCTGGTCTAAATCAGCTTGGTCGCCATCCATACTGAAAACATGATCAGTAACGACCAGACCTTTGCCGTTTCGTTTCTTTAATTTTGCCTTAAGCGAGTCGATGTTGTTGTGCAAATATCGCTTTACAGGTAAACCAACCAGTCGATTGCCGTCGATCAAAGAGGCGTGATTCAGTTTGTCTTGAAGAGTCCATTCAATATCATCTCTCAGAGCCGAGAAGACACCAAGATTCGCACTATAGCCAGAAGAAAAGAGTAAAGCCCTTTGTTGGCCTAAATGTTCTGCCAATAACTCTTCCAGTTGGCGATGAGCTTCGGAGTGACCACTTACCAGATGCGAGGCACCTGAACCTGTGCCAAAGCGATTAATACCATCAATCAAAGCCTCTTTTACTTGAGGATGATCAGCCAGTGACAGGTAGTCGTTAGAGCAAAAGTTAATGATTTTATTGCCGTCGATTAACATTTCAGTGCTTTGCGCACTCTGAGCGATTTTTCTTATGCGCAGTAAATTATTTTGCTCTATGGCACTGATTTTTTCGGAGAAATTCATGGTTTTATTTTAAAGAACTTATGATCGATGGTTGACCAACTAAATTAAATAAGGTTTTCCATCGGTGACGAGGCGCTTGCATATGCTTTTTTCATCATTCTACCAGCCAAAAATGATTCTCTTCCTGCTTTGATTGCGTGCTTCATGGCGGTCGCCATTAATAGAGGGTCGTTGGCATTTGCGATAGCTGAATTCATCAATACTCCGTCACAACCTAACTCCATCGCTTTGGCGGCATCACTGGCACAACCAATACCCGCATCAACTAGGACAGGAACATTGGCTTGTTGCTTGATGAGTTTGATATTGTATGGGTTGGAAATTCCTTGGCCTGAACCAATAAGTGATGCTAGTGGCATCACTGCGCAGCAACCAATAGCTTCTAGTTCTTTTGCAATTATAGGATCGTCTGAGGTATATACCATTACATCAAAGCCATCTTTGATAAGTATTTTTGCAGCGCCTATTGTTTCAACTATATTTGGATACAGCGTTTTTTCATCTCCCAAAACTTCCAGTTTGACTAGATTATGACCGTCCAGCAGTTCTCTTGCTAGTTGACATGTTCTGACAGCATCTTTAGCATTGAAGCATCCTGCAGTGTTCGGGAGGATTGTGTATTTTTTTGGTGAAATTACATCGAGCAGGCTCTCTTCATTTTTATTTTGGCCTATATTGGTCCGCCTAATTGCAACCGTAATAATCTCAGCGCCAGAGTTTTCTGTGGCCAATTTTGTCTCTTCGAGGTCTTTGTATTTTCCGGACCCTACTAATAATCGGGACTGAAAAGTACGTCCTGCAATAACAAATGGTGTGTCTTTTTTCATAGCCGTATAAAGATACCATGCATGCCAA
>Ga0208274_1000713_pt1 | contig 16793 bp, 25 predicted proteins | sample ETNtaG_22_FD_185755 | JGI IMG/M metagenome (GOLD analysis project Ga0208274, IMG submission 185755) | Marine microbial and viral communities from oxygen minimum zone, Eastern Pacific Ocean - ETNP201306SV43 (SPAdes) (version 2) | ecosystem: Environmental > Aquatic > Marine > Oceanic ... | reverse complement strand
GATAAGGAATACGTGGATAAATATAAAGATGGATTGATTCATCAAGGAATCGCCAAAAGATATTTCTCTAAGGTGTTCACTATTGCTGATGATGTAGAAATCAAAGGCGCTGAGTTGAAAGACGGGTTACTGAAAGTTTCTTTAAACAAGATTCTTCCAGAAGGCAAAAAGCCCAAGACAATCGAAGTTAAATAATATGAAAAAGTTATTTAAATTTTTAGAAGAATGGGGTTGGACCAGAGCGATCAATCGACTAAAACGCCACGGGATCTAAATTTTTCTGCGCCTCGCGCGTATATCCTACATTTTAGGGGACGTTAAGTCCCCGGAGATGTTTTAGTATAAACATCACCAAGTGTGTTTATATTTTTCTTTAGCTATTTTTATAAAATCTTCTCTAAATTGTTCCGGTATACCCGAAAGTGTCCACTCTTTTAATTCTTCAAAAGTTTTTCCGCCATAATATTGACCTTCCCCTTTTTCATATTCTTCGTGTAAAAAATAAGAAGCTTCTCGTTCAGGTCCAAATGAAATATGAAACCCTTTAACTGGTGATTTATATTTTTTCAGTTTTCTGATTGTTGCTCCTAATCTGTAACGTTCGGTATAAACTTTTAACATACTAAACATAGCATCATTGGCACTATCCATCGTCATATAAAACCCCACTTTATTTGGTTTATATTCTTCGAGAGTTAAGCCTATGTGCCAAAGGCATTCAAATGCTTGGCAATCCAAAGGTCTGTCTTTATAAATTTTACAGCCTACTCTAACATCACAATGTTTACACCATTCATTAGCTTCTTTTTTTAGAGCGGGAACTGGAGGTAGTTTACAACAAAGAATACAATCACCACAGGATCTGGTCTTAAGACCCATCTTTTTCTTAAAGTCTTCGTTTTCTTTTTTCTTTTCTTTAAAACTTTCAGGATCTGTTTCAAAATAATTTTTAAAATTACTTCTTCTATAACCACATGTTTTAAGATCATATATATTTGTCATATCCACGCTTTCAGTTCTTCGCCCATGATTTGGGTAGCAATGTTAATCTTCTTGCGGAGGGCCTTGACGATTCTTTCGTCAACAGTGTCTTCCGCGAGAATGTCAATATAAGTCATTTTTCGTGTTTGACCAATCCGGTGAATTCTAGCTTCAGACTGAGTTCTCTTTTCTAGGTCATATCCATTGGAATAGTAAATCATATTACTTGCAGCTGTCAGCGTGATTCCATAACCACCCGTCTGTGGGGTACCGACCAGGAATCTAACTACGCTCTCTTCATTTTGAAACTGCTTTAAATTATTCTGTCTCTCTTTATCGGGTGTCAGGCCATAATAGGTGACAACCGATTCTTTGCCATAAATTTTTCCTATCGCATCTACAATAGTTTTTACATCAAACTGATAATGCGCCCATATGACAGCTTTTCCCTCAATTTCTTCAAGGACTCCCATTAACTCTGTAAGTCTATTATTTTTTATCGCTTGAACACTACCATCGTCTGCTTTAAAATGTCCGCACGTTATTTGATGCAAACGCATCAATTGGGTAAGGGCTGTAGCAGTCGTTGTCATCTTACCCCCCATTTCCGCCAATGCCATCCTTTTCATTTGTTGATAAACTTTCTGTTGTTCAGGGGTTAACGTAATGGTTCTTTTCATGTATGTTTTAGGTGGAAGATCTAGGCAATCGTCTTTGAGAACTCTGTAAGAGAACGGCTTAAGTTTTTCCGACAGTTCTGCGAGGTTTTTATAACCTACTACGATTTGCACAGATCTTCCGTTAAAGTTAGCACTACGCATCGTCGCGTAACGCGAACGAAACGTGTAATAAGAGGAATGGTACAAGAGATAAGGATCAAGGAACTCGCATTGTTTATATAAATCCAATGGAGACTTGGTTACCGGAGATCCTGTTAAAATTCTTCTGTATTTGGCCATACGAGACAAAGTAATAATACTTTTGGTCCTTTTTGCGCCAGGGTTCTTAATGGTAGTACTCTCGTCGACGGCCATATAGGTTCTGTGACTCAATAAAAACTTAGAAGCAAATTCCACACCCTTCTGGGTGCTAAAAGCTTCTACATTCATAATTAAAAGATGTAGTTCTACGCCGGTACTAAATAAAGTATCCAGCTTTTTTTGTTGCTTCTGATTAATTAAAGCTTGCCATAAAACAACCGTCTTTTCAATATGGTCTGGTAAATGAGTAGGAATTTCCTGATCACACCATGTTTTATATACGCCTTTAGGCGCTATAATAAGAGCACTGTCTATTTTTCCTCGATCATAGAGCATAGCTATATTATCAAGGGCTACCTTAGTTTTTCCTGTACCCATTTCCATGAAATAGGCATAAACTTCTTTAGACCATGATTTTTCTAAAGCAGTGATCTGATGTTCGTAGGGCTTTGTTTTAAATTTATAATCCATAACTTTTAAAATATTCTTTCTATTGACGTGTATATATTAAAGATGTATATATTGTCAAGAGAAAGTAAATGAGTATAGTATATGTAATTCAAGAGATAACAGGGACCAAAATAGGTCGTCCCAAAATAAATATATTGGGCGCCCAAAAATATGGTACTATTAAAGTCTTGTTGAAAGAAGATTCGCAAATGATTTTTAGTCCGGGTCCTATTATTATTCAGTTAAAAAAATTATTAAAAGATTTTACAACTGATGATTATTTACTACTTACAGGCGATCCTGCAATTATTAGTGTTGCATCTTCTGTTGTATCTGATATAACGAACGGTAAATATAATTTATTAAAATGGGATAGACAAGAAAGAATTTATTACCCAATAAGAATAAATTTATATGAAAAAGGAGAAATAGATGAACAGGCATTATTATAGATTAAAAAAAAGACTCACATACAATGAGCGATGGTCTGAAAATTTTTTAGAAATAGAAAGAAATAAAGAAATTGCCAGGGGAGTTCTTAAAAAACTCGCCAAAAAAAGCCCCTTCTTATATTTTCTTTTTATCATTTTATATTTGCCTGCCAACATTCTGGAGTATTTTAAATCCTTGTATTGGTGGTATGAATATGATAAATGTTGTGAAGAAATAAAAATTATAAAAAAGGAAATAGAAAGCTATGAATAAAGATCTACAAAAAATGTTTATTGAAGATGCACCTCAAGACATCACTGAAACAGGTAATGTAAAAAATTTATCTGATCAGGTGTTAAGTCTTCAGTCTTTAGAAAATGAAATTAAAGATGAGGAAGAAAAATTAAAAACTAAGAAAGAGAGAGCGGGTAAACTATCCGGAGAAGTTATTCCGGCAATGATGAAAGAAATGTCCCTCTCTTCACTAAAATTAGCAGACGGATCTTCAGTAGAAGTTAAACCCGTCTACGGTGCTTCGATTCCTATAGCTAAAAAGGAAGAAGCATTTAACTGGCTTCGACAAAACGGCCTAGGTGACCTTATTAAAAATGAGGTTACCGTTTCCTTTGGTCGTAACGAAGATGACAAAGCAATAGCGTATGCTAACTTTGCACAAGGTCAGGGTTATGAACCTGCACAAAAACTAAAAGTAGAACCCATGACTTTAAAAGCATTAGTTCGAGAGCGTCTTGAATCAGGTCAAGAGATGCCTTTTGAATTATTTAACGTGTTTTCGGGAAACAAAACCACAATAAAAAGGAGACATTAAACATGTCACAAGAAGCAAGAAACGAGGTTACAGAAAAAGGAAGTAATCTACCAACCCTATCTTTATTTATTAAAGATGCGGGACAAGGTTTAGAGAACATGGATAAAGACGATTTAGCTTTACCATTTCTTAAACTTTTACAAAGCAGCTCCGACGAAACTAAGCGAAAACATTCTGCTTATGTCGAAGGCGCTGAACCGGGAATGTTTTACAATACAGTTTCTAAAAAATTGTATAACGGTGAAAAAGGAATCGAAGTGGTTCCATGTTATTATCGTTTAGCATTTCCTGAATGGGCTCCATTCGAAAGAAAAGAAGGAAGACCTATCTCATCAGATAGAGGACCAGAAGTTCTTTCTCAAACCAAAAAGGATGGGAACAATAAAGATGTTCTTCCTAATGGTAACATCATAATCAAAACAGCCAATCACTTTGTCATCGTTAATGGTGACAGACCTGAAAAGGCTTTGATGGCTATGAAATCTACTCAATTAAAAGTGAGTAGACAGTGGAACTCTAACATTAAAAATGAATTTGAGATATCGGAGGGGAAAACTTATCCTGCTCCAGCTTTTTCTCGGATTTATAGTCTAAAATCTGTGGAAATCACAGGCAACTTTACATGGTATGGTTACTCAGTAAAACTACTTAGAAAAGTTGACAACACTGCACTTTATCAACTGGCTAAAGAATTTTACACTTCTTTAAAAGCTAGTGATGCAAAAAGTTTAGCAGCGAAAGAAGACACCAACTTTTAATTTTCTCTGCGTGGAGAAAACAGAGGCGGTGGATGCGAGAGTTGAAGCCGCCTCGCAAGGGAACATTATGGTTGAAGAATTTAGAAAGCTATTTACAGGACTAACCGATAACTTTGGCAAAGCCGATATGGCTACTGCTAAAGTGGATCCGGATACCAACAAACTGAAGCCTATTTATCAATGGGCAAAAGAATCTGTTACCCCTCTTCATTATAAACAACATTTAGAAGGAATAATTTCTATAGGAATCCAACCTTGTACCCCAGAGGGTACTGCTAATTTTGGATGTATTGATATTGATCCAGATAATTATGCCGACTATGAACTAGAAACTTATTTAAAACGTATTCAAGAAAACCAGCTTCCGCTTCTTCCGATTAAATCTAAAAGTGGAGGTCTCCATTGTTTTGTTTTTTTAACTAAAAATATGCCTGCTAAGGACTTAAGAAATGCTTTACAAACATTTTTACATCCTTTGAAACTAGATCCCGATACAGAAAAATTTCCTAAACAGCATCAGTTAGAAACAGATTCTAACGGAGCTCTCCGGCCAGGAAACTTTATCAATCTTCCTTATTTTAATCAGAAGAACACTGAACGCTATGCAATAGGCAAAAATAATAAACCTCTCACGCTCGAAGAATTTATTAATGTAGCAAATTCTAATAAAATCACACCGGAGAATTTAAAAAAATTAGTAACAGAAGCGGATGAACGTATGCTTAAAGGAGGAGATCCAGAATTTCTTGATGGACCTCCTTGTCTTCAAATATTATCCCAACCTCCTAAACTATTAGATAAAAGAGATCGTTTTCTTTATAACTATGCTGTTTTTGCAAAGAAAAAATATGGAGATAAATGGGAAAACAATGTTGTCTCAGCTAATCAAAAATATCTTTCTCCTCCCATCGATAAGGGTGTAGTAGACTCCAAAATAAATTCATGGAAAAAAAGTATTGCAGGGCATAAATGTCATGAAAAACCAATGCATGATGTATGCAAAAGACATATCTGCATAAAAAGACAATTTGGAATCCTCACGGATCCTAACACAGAATTTCCAGTTATTAGTGGTTTAACATTACTTAAATATAAAAAAGAAACCAAATTTAGATTTTATGTACAAACACAAGATGGGGGAAACAAAGAATGCACTGCTAAAAATCGCAAGGAATTCTGTACGCAAACAGACCTTTTAAATTTAATTTATGAAGTGGTAGGATTTAAAGCAAATAGAATTAAAGAACCAGAATTCACCTGTCTACAAAATATATGGAGAAAAAACGCAGTAGAACAAAAACCAGCTATCACAACTGTAAGCCAGTTGCACGACGTTCTCTACGCTTTCTGTTACAACGGTCCTCAGGCACAAAAAAGAGCTCAAGTAAGAATGGGGGCTTGTTGGACAGACAATGGATACCATTATTTTCAATGGTCATCTTTTTGGAGACGTCTTCAAAAACGTAAATGGCCAGAAGCAGAAGATGAAACATCGGATCTAACCGAAAAATATTTTAAAGCAGAATTTAATCATTCCCTTAATGATCTCGAAGGAACAAGTAATTCTACAATTAAATGTATTAAACTTCCACAACTTCAAATTGATAAAAGCAAATATGAACCTGTTGATGGCAAATATGAAACTGTTGAAAGAGAAAATGAAAACTTTTAAATTATACGGACCCCCGGGAACAGGAAAAACTTACAGTCTTTTAAGAAGAGTAAAAAAATATCTAGCAATAGGAGTTCCTCCAACACGCATAGGTTATTTTGCTTTTACTCGCAATGCCGCTTATAATGAAGCTCGTGACCCTCTTCTAGAAGACATGTCTTCTCTTCAGAAAAAAGACTTAAAATATTTTCAAACTCTGCACTCTTTTACTTTCCAACAATTAGGACTTAGAAAAGAAAACGTAATGCAGGATGAACATTTTAAAGCAATCGGAGAAAGTATAGGGGTTGATATTGAATATGCTTCTTACGAAAAAGATTCCTTCAACGGGATTTTTACCTCAAATAGTGAATACCTAAATATTGTTAATCTAGCCAAAGTTAAAGGAATCAGTCCGCTAGAACAATTTGATCTAAATGAACATTTAGGAGACATAGAGAGAATTAAAGTAGATATTATTTCTCAAGAAATAGAATCCTATAAGAGGGTTCACAATCTTATTGATTTTACTGATATGCTTAAACAATTTTTAGATAAAAAAGATAAAGATGGAAATCCTGTAGACCTTTGTCCAAAATTTGATGTCGTTTTTATTGACGAAGCCCAAGATCTCTCTCCTGTTCAATGGGACGTAGTTAGGCTTCTTCAGAAAAACTCTAAACGCCTGTATCTAGCAGGAGACGATGATCAAGCTATTTTTGGATGGGCCGGCGCCGATGTTCAATCTTTTATGAATTTTAAAGCAAAAGAAAAATACTTAAGACAATCGAGAAGAATTCCAAGACAAATTCAAAAAAAAGCTTTTGAAGTTATTGAACGTATTCAACTTGGTCGCGTTGATAAACTATATCATCCTAAAAATGAAGAGGGCAATATTATACCTCAGGACTCATTGGAAGAAATAAATATGAGAGAAGGAAAATGGCTCATTTTAGCTAGAACCAACTCACTATTGGATACAATTTTTCCTTTGTTAAAAGAATACGGGTACTACTTTAGTTCTTCTCAAGGAAATAGTTTAAGTAGCAGCCTTTATCGAGACATTCTTGACTGGAAAAAATGGATCAAAGGAGAACCTTTAAATTTCATCCAGGCCCAACGGATTTGTGAAACAAGAATTGGAATAAAGTTTAAGGAAAAGGAAAATAAACCCTTCTATATAAAAGAATTATTGACTAAATATAATTTAGGTTTAATTAGTTGGTACAAAGCATTTTCTAAAGTTTCACCTGATAAATGTACTTACATCAGATCAATGTTGATCAATGGGGAGAAATTATCAAAGGACCCAAGAATTAGAGTATTAACCATTCATGGAGCTAAGGGGGGAGAAGAGGATAATGTTGTTTTATTTCAAGATCAAACAGTTAATACCTTAGAAGCACCCGACAGGTCTCTAGCAAAGTATGATGAGGAACAACGTGTTTGGTATGTAGGAATAACACGAACTAAACATAGCTTATATTTAATTGAAGCTAAAAACGATCAGAAGGAGTTTATTATATGAAAAACATTACGGCCATCACAGTCATCTGTCTTTATACATTTGTATTTGGTTTACTGTTATTAGAAATTATATGAGTGAGTACGATAAACAAATAGGGGGAACGCATTATAGGAAAATGAAAATTCAGCCGAGTAAATTTGTGAATGAAAACAAGTTGCTTTTTGCTGAAGGAAATGTTATTAAATATGTAGTGCGCCATCAATATAAAGGAGGAAAGGAAGATTTGGAAAAAGCAAAACATTTTATAGATATGATTATTGAAAGGGACTATTCGTGAACAATCTAATTTTCAAACCTGAAACAGAGTGGGTGAAACCCACAGAGTTTCCCGACCTTACCGATCGTCAGGAAATAGCAATTGACTTAGAGACTTGTGATCCTGATTTAAAATCTAAAGGATCAGGGTCTGTAATTAAAAATGGCAAAGTGGTAGGCATTTCTGTCGCGACAGAAGGCTATGTAGGCTATTTTCCTTTCGACCATGAAGGAGGAGATAACCTTGAAAAAAGTGAAGTAATTCAATGGTTTACGGACCTTTGCAAATCTAATTCTCTAAAAATTTTTCACAATGCAATGTACGATGTGTGTTGGATCCGATCCATGGGAATAGAAATTAAAGGAGATGTCGTTGACACAATGATCGCTGCATCTTTAATAAATGAAAATAGATTCCGTTATGATTTAAATAGTTTAGGAAGAGAATATGTTGGCTGGGGAAAAGCAGAAACTGCTTTACGACAAGCCGCTGAAAACTGGGGAATAGATCCTAAATCAGAACTATGGAAACTTCCTGCAATGTATGTTGGAACTTATGCGGAAAGAGATGCAGAGCTCACGTATAATTTATGGAAAGTCTTGAAAAAAGAATTAAGCAGCCAGGATCTAGAAGCTATCTTTGAACTGGAAACAGATTTATTTCCATGTCTAGTTGATATGAAATTTAAAGGCGTTCGCGTAGACGTTCAAAAAGCTCATATAGTGAAACAACAGCTAGCATCAGAAGAAAAGCAACTCCTGCTACAAATAAAAAAAGAAACCAACATAGATGTCCAAATATGGGCAGCACGATCCATTGCCAGAGTTTTTGACAGACTAAAACTACCTTACGAAAGAACTTTAAAAACAAATGCACCATCGTTTACCAAAAATTTTCTCTCTTCTCATTCTCATCCTTTGGTTAACAAGATATCAAAAGCCAGAGAAATAAACAAGGCACATACAACTTTTATTGATACAATCATTCGCTTTGAGCATAACGGACGTATCCATGCTGATATAAATCAAATTAGATCAGATGATGGAGGCACAGTAACCGGACGATTTTCTTATGCCAATCCAAATTTACAACAAATTCCTGCTCGCAATAAGGACTTAGGTCCACTGATTCGTTCCCTTTTTATACCAGAATCAGGATGTGAGTGGGGATGCTTTGACTACAACCAACAGGAACCTCGATTAGTAGTTCACTATGCATCCCTTCAACAACTTCCATCTGCTATGAACGTAGTAGATACTTATAAAAATGGAGAAGCAGACTTTCATAAAATTGTGGCAGATATGGCAGACATTCCCCGACTACAAGCAAAGACAATAAATCTTGGTTTATTTTATGGAATGGGAAAAGCCAAGCTTCAAGCAGAACTCGGAGTAAGTAAAGAGAAAGCACAAGAACTTTTTCAACTTTATCATGGTAAGGTTCCTTTTGTTAAACAACTAATGAATGCAGTTTCTAATCGAGCTCAACAACGAGGACAGATTCGAACTCTTTTAGGAAGACTGTGTCGATTTCATTTATGGGAACCAAACTATTTCGGAATTCATAAGCCTTTATCTTTTGAACAAGCCGTACAAGAACACGGGCCAGGCATTAAACGAGCATATACTTACAAAGCATTAAACAAACTAATACAAGGATCTGCTGCTGATATGACAAAAAAATGTATGTTAGAGCTCTATAAAGCAGGAATTATTCCACATATTCAAATACACGATGAGCTGGACATTTCTGTAGAAAATGATAAACAAGCAGAACAAATAGTAAAAATAATGGAGACCGCAGTTGAATTACAAGTACCTAATAAGGTAGACTACGAATCTGGTAAAAACTGGGGTGAAATACATTAGGAGAAAAATATGGAAAAAGTAAAACAATTATGGGAATTAGCTAAAACCAATAAGAAAACTGCAATTGGTATAGTTATTGCTATCCTTATATTATACGCATTAGTTAATAAATAATCTTAGGGGTTTAAAATGGCTGAACAAGTTTGTGAAAAATGTAATCATTTATGTCACTGCGAGAGTCGTTGCTTCAGCCATGAAGACTGTTCATGTAACAAATGTGGCTGTGAAAGGAGTTCCAATGAATAAATTATTATTGGTCGTGGTTTTATTATTTGCCGTAAGCGCTTGTAGCAAAACCTTTTCATTAGGCGAAAAATGTGTCTATACTCAAGAAGGAACTAGAATTTCCTCTTGGATATGGTTCACAAAAGAAATACCAGTAGATTTAAATAAAAATAACTGTAATTAATCATCCATGGAGGTAATAGACCATGAGGTACAGGACTTTAAAACTTTTTAAAGCACGTAGAGCTGAAAGGAAAAGAAAACGATTTGTTAGATGGATGAGATTTATTATGATTATGCTTATCTTAATTGTCCTTTCTTTTACATTCTTCAGCTATGTATAAAATAAAAAAGAAAAAGAATCCTGTTGCAAGAGTACTTCAGTTCTTTACTTCCAAACGATTTAAGGATAAAACTAAGTATACGAGGAAAATAAAACATGACAAAAATAAAATATATCGCTCCGGGATGGGTACCTAAAACCCAACCAGCCGGAGAAAAACTCGAATCTTTTTTTATAGGACGAGCTCCTTATGAAGAAGATACCACTGACGTTGCCGTTCCTTTTCAAGACAATAAAAAACAATCTTCCTTATACGGACCACTTACTATTGATACGAAGTGGAAAAAATTAATTCGGGATTAATTATGAGTTTTGGACACGGGGGATTTGGAGACGATTTTAAAGTTAAAGCAGAATTAGTTAATGGTACATGTCCTCATTGTCGCCATGATTCAATTTTAGTTTCCCTGTGCAGAGATTTTTTTAGATGTACTTTATGTGGACATGATGTTGAACAAAAAATTAATGGAAAAATAAGTTATATTCCAGCAGTCATTTCGAAAGACAGTGTTAAATTTGAGATGAGTAGTGAGCAGAAAAAAGTCTAGTGGTCTTTACGGCTATAAACATATAAAAAAGACCCATAAGAAACGTCCTGGGTGCCATTCCAAAAACCCCAATAAAAAGAAACATTATAAGCGCTATAAAGGTCAGGGGCGTTGACAACCTTTACAATCTGTAAATAATTTCTTTACAAAACTTTACAAATTAACAAGCAATACCAACGTTTTTCTTGCATCGTGCCCTAAATGTAAATAGTGTCAAGAAATGGAAAAACCTAAACCAAATTCAAACTGCGTAGTCCATGAAGACGATGTCGATTGGGGTGGCTAAAACATAATCCAATATAATCCTATTGACAGTAATGTCTATTTGACATATAAAGCTTACATGACACATGAACTAAAAAGAAGAAATAGAAAAAAAGATAAACGAGAAAGAGCAAAGGCCAAACTTCCTAAAAAAGTAACGGGCATCTGTTCACAATGTGGAGTTAATTTATATGGAGAAGAAAAATTACCACGTAGAATTGTGAATGAAAAAGGGAAAATAGCAGGAGCTGTCCATAAATGGGACATAGGTTGCCCTGATTTTAAACCTTGTCTTAATTCTCAGATTATTTAATAAAAAAACACCTCTCTGTTCCTAAGAATAAGTAACAGAGAGTGATTAAAGGATATGATGCGTCGTTTTAAACACAATTCGGCCACATTGTCAAGCAGGCTCTTCTGTTTTGGGCTTCTCTAAAGGCTTATCGCTACAATAGAACTTAATAAAGGTTTGATTGCTATTTAATGACGCATCACCCAGTTCCTGTATTATTTCCAGTGAATCATTATAGCCTGCACGCATACAATCAGCCCAGGTCTCAAATCTATTCGTTCTTTGAATGGGGTCCAGGCAGGATTGGTGTAATGCAGAGCAAATAACTAAAGTTAATATTATTTTCATCTTGACAAGAATACCTCGTTCTAGTATATCATCCTATATTATATATAAGGAAAAATTATGACAGATATAACACGCTATAAAAATATCACAGTTTCAAAGGAAACTTATAAAGACATACAGGCACTAAGTAAAGAAATTTTTGACATACCATTAAGTTTGACTAAGACAGTCGAATGGCTTACAAAAAGAGAAATGAAGAAAGCTAAAAAGACAAATTCTCATGGGAACACCAAGTAACCATTTTCTGAGAGCTGAGATTGACGCACCTGACATGAGTCGCGACAATATAATATTTCGTGCGATTCTGCATCAGGCTGTCCGAGATGCTTTTATAGGCAGCGATAAGTTTGCAAGACGCGTTGCAAGAGCATGGTTATTGGGAGACAGTGAACGTTTCAGGCTGGTATGCGAATATGCCGGGAGACAAGTAGGGCATGTACGAAAGAAAGTAAAACAAAAAATAGAAGAGGAAAAAAATGGAAAGAATAATTTGTTCAAGATGCAAGGGGAATGGTTACATTAAAGTAACTTCCTACAAGCAAGGGAAAGAAGCTGTAGAAAAAATTTTACAGTGTGAAGAATGTAAATCACAAGGAGAGGTAGAGCATGCAAAAAATGATCCTAATGTTATGTATGTTGATTCCAATGGGACTCACAAACTGTAAGAACATGGAAATTAAATTTGATCCTACCACGACAGTGATTCAAAAAATAATAAAGAAAGGAGTCGATGACAATTTCGGGAGACAGTGAAGAATACGATTTACTAAAAGAGATGGTTAAGAGCAGCTACAATCTTGAGCCGCATGACTACGTTCTTACCTGTGAGATTGGTGTACGTGAAGGACTTGGATCCAAAACCATGATTGAAGAAATAAGGAACAAGTATCAAGGAACTTATCTTCATGTGGGTATCGATCCCTATGGAGATTTAAGTTACTCCCATTATGATTATGATATTTCCGACACTAAAGATTATACTAATAAAATGAGAGAACAACTAAGGAAAGATTTTTTAGATTATCCTCAATTCCAATTAATGAATCTTACAGACCAAGAATTTATGAAACGTTACGCCGACGGTATTCCTATCTATAATAAAAAATCTATTTTATGTGAAAAGTATACATGCGTTCATTTTGATGGGCCCCATAGAACTGAAGACGTTATAAAACAATTTGTATTTTTTGCTCAACGTGTTCACCGGGGAAGTACATTTTGTTTTGATGATTATCCAGACTACAACATGGATTTAATTCAATCGATAGCCAAAGTTTTTGGATTTATTCCAATTAAAAAAGGAGAATATAAATGTGTAATGAGAAAAGAATATGTTAACTGAGACAGATGCTGCATACATAGCCGGACTGTTTGATGGAGAAGGCTGCATTATGTGTAAGCAATATATTATGACCAAGAAAAAAAAGAAAGGACCCGGTACTAGAACAACCAAAGCCTGGCGAATTACTATGGAAATAGCTATGTCTGATGAAGCAGTCATTAAATGGCTGCATGAAGTATTGGGTGTAGGCACTGTCGTAGTATTAGACAAAACCAAACCACCCCACGGAAAACCTCATTATAAAAAACAATGGCGTTGGCGATGCAGCCATCGAGACGCTTATAGTGTAGCTAAATTATTATGGCCTCATGCACAAACTAAGCTACATAAAATAGAACAGCTTATCGACCACTACACTGATGAAGATTTAATGAGCAGGCCAAAAGCTGATGTTATTTATTTAAAGGAGAGAAGAAAATGAGCTTCGGACTTGTACCAACCTATAAACCCTTACCAGAAAAACTAAGACTCGGCTTTTCCAACATCCATGATCTTGGAATCTTTGCTAAAGAAAAAATTAAAGCAGGCGCCAACCTGGGAATGAGCCACCTTAAACTAGGTGAAAAAATTATCCGCACCCCCCTTGGTGGTTTTTTAAACCATGCTGATGACCCTAACTGTTCAAAAACAAAATTAAGATACACTAATGAAGACATTTCAAAAAATAAATTTAACTATGTAGCATGGAATCTCATTGTTATTAAAGACATCCAGGTCGATGAAGAATTAACGGTTAAGTACGAATGGTATAAACCAACAGCAGAGGTGGCCCGTGCAGATTAAAAAGAACGACTATCAAAAATATGCAGATTGCATACGCATGGATCAAGTGTCCGCACCAGAGGTGCATGAATTATTTGAAGATGAAAAATTTTATAATTGGTACAAGCGTAAATATTTAACACCTAATCCGTATTTTAGAAAAAATTTAAACAGCAGGTTAGAGGAAAAATGAATTTAGAGTTGGGAGCAGGCAAGTTTTTGGGGTTAGGCGGAATCCTGAAGCCAGTCCGACCGCCTTCACTCCCTTTTTCGTTCATTGGTCGGACTGGCGACCGTCATATATGATTGATAAACTTTTATTATGGATCCAAAAAGTCTCAGGACAAATTAATTCCTGGGCCTGGACGAAGTGGAGCAGGAGGAATAGAAAATGATGACTAAAGAACATCAAAAAGAATATGCTAAAGAAAGGTACCAGAAAAATAAAGAACATATAAAAGAATGCAGTAAGGAATGGAGAAAAAATAATATAGAACATAAAAAAGAATACGATAAAGAATACTATCAAAAAAATAAAGAAAGCTTAACCAAACGAATATTAACATGGAGAGAAAATAATATAGAAAGATATGAAGCGCAGCGAAAAAAACGTCGCAATACTGAAAGAGGTTTTATGAGAACATTGTGGCAGTCTATTAAGGATAGTGGCAGGGATAATTCTTTTAAAGATTTTGATGATTTTTATAACCACTGGCTGGAACAAAAAAAGATTTATGGAATGAAGTGCCCTGCAACAGGCGTTGAAATGACTACGAAATCATTGTTTAATAAAAAAGAAAAATATAAGAGATGTGAAACCAATATTTCCAAAGATCGAATACTTTCTTGGATGGGATATAGTCATCAAAACTTAATTTTTACAACATGGGCCTATAATAAAAGAAAAGGTAGTGTAACACCTAAGGATGCAACAGTATTTTTAAGAATTGTAAAAGAAAGGTATGGCACTGATGAAATGGAACGCAGCGACGCTAAATGGGATAAAAAATGACGTGGACTAAAGAAAAACAAAAAGAATACATGAAAGAATGGCATTTAAAAAATAAAGAATACATGAAAGAATGGCATTTAAAAAATAAAGAATACATGAAAGAATACTATCAAAAAAATAAAGAACGTTTAGACAAAAGTCATAAAGAATGGTGTTTAAAAAATAAAGAACACAGGAAAGAATACAAGAAAGAATGGAGTTTAAAAAATAAAGAATACATGAAAGAATACAAGAAAGAATGGCGTTTAAAAAATAGAGAACATATAAAACAATACAATTTAAATAATAGAGACCATAAAAACGAATGGCGGAGAAATAGAAAAAAAACGAATCCTTATTTTAGAATAGCATGCAATATGAGAACCGCGATGAGCTCCGCTTTACAGGGTAGAAAGAAATCATCAAGAACTATGAAAATAATTGGCTGTACCGCTGAAGAACTATTCGAGCATTTAGAATCAAGTCCGAAATGGGAACCTTGGATGACACGAGAAAATTATGGTAGAGGTGGTTGGGATGTAGATCATATTATACCTGTTACTCGGTGGTGTAAGAATTGCCCCCTACAATTCGCGTTATGTTGGGATAAAAGTAATCTCCAGCCGATGGAGCATATTGCGAATTTAAAGAAAGGAAACCGACATGAAATGGAATAAACTTTATAAATATCCTCCTTGTACCAGGAGTACAACGGATGGAATCAGGACTTACGAGATAGGTGAAGAGAGATTACCAAGTGTTACAACGATCCTCGATGCGACGAAGAGCGAAGAGAGTAGAAGGAAGCTCAACGAATGGATATTGCTTAAAGGCAAGGACGAAGCGAACAGGATCAAGAATCAAGCGGCTGAAAGAGGGACAGCTATGCATACCTATCTGGAGAAATACGTAGGTAATACGGGACATTTGGATTTAACGGATACAGGTCGGGTGGCGAAACCCATGGCCGAGACAGTTATAAAGCAAGGACTAAACGGCAAGCTGTCTGAAATATGGGGAACTGAAACTACGTTGTATTATCCCGGCCTGTATGCCGGGGTTGCCGACATGGTTGGGGTCTATGACTATGAGGATAGCATCATCGACTTTAAGCAATCGAACCGGCCAAAGCGGAAGGAATGGGTGGAGGACTATTTTATGCAGGTCGCGGCGTACGCGGTGGCGCATAACTACGTCTATCGGACCCAAATCAGGCAGGGTGTCATTTTAATGTGTACACCGGACTGTTTCTTCCAAAAATTTGTAGTAAAAGGAAAGGAATTTGTTAAATATCAGCACAAGTTCCTGGAAAAGGTAGGTAAATATGGATCTAATTGAGGGCTTTATTAAATGGCGCCTGAAAGAGATGATTGTGGCAGAAAAAAGGCTAAAGAGGCTATTGTCTGCCGACGTGGGTCAAGCGACAAGCAACCAGCAGCTAGATGGATTATACAAGCAGATAGCGAAAGAAGTCCAGGTTCTAGCGACTAGGCAATCGGAGATCATGTTTTTACAGGATTTACGCGATTGATAATCATTCGCATTTAAAATACCCCTATAGAAAAATAAAATAATGAAAAAAATGAAAATCGATTTTTTCAATCACATGTGATCTGTGATCTGGTGATGGACCGCATAAAACCTCACTTTTATCTAGGGGTCGCGCGTACATGTAGTTTCAATATTCCATTGATTACTTTCTAGATCCCCTATAGGGTGTGGTAGAATGAGAATAATAATAATATTATCACATTCTCATGGGTATAGGGAGAGAATATGATAAGCAGAAAAGCAGGGTGGACAGGCCCTTCTGATTTCATGAAGGAGTTTAATAAGAAGCATAATCCGGACTATTACTATGGCAAGAACACCGAAGAGGAGAAAACCCCGAAGGAAAAGGCTAGTCGTAAACGCTACGCAGCCAAACGATATCCCGTATTCAAAG